>Ga0207796_1000160_pt1 | contig 29088 bp, 30 predicted proteins | sample Pon1CUnioCityCA_6_FD_187274 | JGI IMG/M metagenome (GOLD analysis project Ga0207796, IMG submission 187274) | Marine sediment microbial community from Union City, CA, USA - Pond 1C Sediment 1 (SPAdes) | ecosystem: Environmental > Aquatic > Marine > Intertidal zone > Salt pond sediment ... | reverse complement strand
AGCGCGGCGTCAGGTTCCAGGCGCCCGCGGCCTTGCCGATGGCGTTCCAGGTCCAGACCGTTCCCGGCTCGACGGCCTCGGAGTACTTGGCCATGCAGCGGACCTTGCCCCACTGGCTTTCGACCCAGATCCAGTCGTCGTCGGCGATGCCCGCGTTTTTCGCGGTGACCGGGCTCACGAACAGCACGTTGTGGGCGTGGATCTGCCGCAGCCAGGCATTCTGCGAGTCCCAGGAGTGATACATGGCCATCGGACGCTGGGTGACCGCGGCCAGCGGGTAGGTGTGCTTGTCGGTGGCCTGGCACTCGAGCGGGTCATAGTAGAACGGCAGCGGATCGAAGTAGGTCTCGACGCGCTCGGCCAGATGCGCCGGCGGCCGCCGCGAGGGGCCCTTGCCCTGCGCCGCCGCGCGGAACTTCATCAGCACCTCGGAGTAGAGGTGGATCAGGATCGGTTCGGCGTAGCGCGTGATGCGGTTGCGCTGCGACCACTCCAGGTAGCCCTTGTTCCAGTTGCGCATGTACTGGTAGCTCTTGGGCAGCTCATAGTGGAAGACGCAGTTGTTCTTCGCGTACATCTCCCACTGGTTCGGGTTCGGCTCGCCGCGCAGCGACTTTTCGCCGCCCTTGCCGCGCCAGCCCGCCAGGAAGCCGATTCCCGAGCCCGGCTCGGTTTCGTAGTTGATCACGAAGTCGGGATAGTTTCGGAACTTGCGCGTGCCCTCCGGAGTGACGAAGGCCGGCAGCTTCAGGCGCGAGCCCAGTTCGATCAGCACTTCCTGGAACGGTTTGCAATGGCCTTTCGGCGGCACCACGGGGATGCGCACCGAATCGACCGGCCCGTCATATTCGGAGATCGGGCGGTCGAGCATGGACATCACGTCGTGCCGCTCGAGGTACGTGGTGTCGGGCAGGATCAGATCGGCAAACGCCGTCATCTCGGACTGGAAGGCGTCGGCGACGACGAGGAACGGGATCTTGTACTCCCCGTTCTCGTCCTTGTCGTTGAGCATCTTGCGGACTTCGACCGTGTTCATGGTCGAGTTCCAGGCCATGTTGGCCATGAAGATCAGCAGGGTGTCGATCTTGTAGGGGTCGCCCCGCCAGGCGTTGGTGATCACGTTGTGCATCATGCCGTGCACGGCCAGCGGGTACTCCCAGGAGAACGCCTTGTCCAGGCGTACGGGACCCCCCTCCTCATCGACGAAGAGATCGTCGGGATCCGCCGGCCAGCCCAGCACCATGCCGTCCAGCGGCTTGCCCGGCTGCACGGCGTCCGGCCCCTTCGGCGTCCGTGCGCAGGGCGGAATCGGGCGCGGGAACGGGGCCTTGTGCCGGAAGCCGCCGGGACGGTCGATGGTCCCCAGGAGCGACATCAGGATGGCCAGGGCGCGGATGGTGTGAAAGCCGTTGGAGTGGGCGGCCAGGCCGCGCATCGCATGGAACGAGACCGGGTTTCCGGTCACGCTCTCGTGTTCCACACCCCAGGAGTCGGTCCAGGCGATGGGGAGCTCGATGCGCTGGTCACGGGCGGTCACACCCATTTCGTGCGCCAGCCGCCGGATGGTCTCCGCCGGGATTCCGGTGATGCGTGCCGCCCATTCGGGCGTGTATTCCTGCACGCGCTCCTGCAGCAGCTGGAACGCAGGCTTGGCCGCGGTGCCGTCCTGAAGCTTGAATTCGCCCAGCAGGTAGGGGTCCGCGTCCGGGGTGTGCGTGACGACAGGCCGGTTGGAGTTGCGGTCCCACCACAGCTTGTCCTGCGGATCGTAGCAACCTTCCTCCTTGGCGACTTCGGAACGCAGGAACATGCCGAACTCGTCGTTCGCTTCGTCCACGTTCACGAGCTGGCCGGCATTGCTGTAGCGCACCAGGAATTCGCGGTCGTAGAGCCCCTTGGCGATGATTTCGTGGATCAGCGCCAGCAGCAGCGCACTGTCCGTGCCCGGCCGGATCGGCACCCATTCGTCGGCGATCGCGGAGTAGCCGCTCCGAACGGGATTGATGGAGATGAAACGGCCACCCTCGCGCTTGAACTTGGAGATGGCCATCTTCATCGGATTCGAGTGATGGTCTTCGGCGGTGCCGATCATCACGAACAGCTTGGAGCGATCGAGGTCCGGTCCGCCGAATTCCCAGAAGGACCCGCCGATGGTGTAGATCATGCCTGCGGCCATGTTGACCGAGCAGAAACCGCCGTGGGCCGCGTAGTTCGGAGTGCCGTACTGCTTCGCGAACAGGCCGGTCAGCGCCTGCATCTGGTCGCGGCCGGTGAACAGTGCGAATTTCTTGGGGTCCGTTGCACGGATGTTGCCCAGGCGCTCCTCGAGCACCGAGAACGCCTCGTCCCAGGAGATCGGTTCGAACTCTCCGGCACCGCGCTCGGCGCCCTGCTTGCGCCGCAGGGGCTGGGTCAGGCGCGCCGGCGAATACTGCTTCATGATGCCCGACGATCCCTTGGCGCAGATCACGCCCTTGTTGATCGGGTGATCGGGGTTGCCGTCGATATATCGGACCTCGCCATCGCGGAGATGCACGCGGATCCCGCAACGGCAGGCACACATGTAACAGGTGGTATTTTTGATTTCCTGCGCGGGGGTCTGTGCCATGATGGTTAGTGCCTTGAAGGATAAGTAAATTACGATATACTCCGCCCAGTATGCAGCCGTGGGGTGGGGCCGACAAGGCAAAATTTTTTATCCCTCCATAAGCACCTCAGGAATGTGGACATGGCCAAGCTGATCCCCGAACACCCGCATCCCGCCGTGATCCACGCCCCGTCCTCGCGTGGTGCCGACGGCAACCGGAGCACCCGATGAAAATCTGCATCGTATCGGACAGCCACGATCGCGGCCCGATGTTGGCGCGGGCGATCGAGGCTGCCGCCGCCGAGGGTGCCGAGGCGGTGATTCACTGCGGCGATCTGATCGGCGGGAACACCCTGAGGGCCTCGCTCAAGCTGGGACTGCCGATTCACGCGGTACACGGCAACAATCTCGGCGATCCGGTGGCAATCTCGCGCATTGCCCACCAGTCGAATGGGCTCCTGACCTACTACGGGCACGACGGGATCCTGACCCTCGGTGGCCAGCGCATCTTCGTGACCCACTATCCGCACTACGCGCATGCGATGGCCTGCACGGGCGATTACGACCTCGTCTGCTGCGGGCACAGTCACGAGCCCGAGATCCGGCAGCAGCCGCACGTGAAGGGTGGCTCGACCTGGCTCGTGAATCCCGGCACCGTGGCCGGCCTCGGTGCCCCGGAGGCCACCTGGGCGATCGGTGACCTGGACACCATGAGCTTCGAGATCCGGTTGACGCCGGAAGAGGTTCCGGCCCGGGTTTAGGCCGGGTTGCCGCGTTGCGTTCGCGGGGCGGTCTGTGCCGGGGGTCGCGTAGCCTCCCTCCGACAGAACACCGGTCAAACCTCGGGTCCCGAAGGCCGGGCAGTTCCCCGCTAGGACCGGCCTTTTGGCCAGAATGGGAGGGTTGTCTTGTCAGCGCGCGCCCGGGAAGGCATCGTTATCACCCTTCCCTGGATGGATGAGGACGCCATGACCGCAGAAAACCCGCACAAGCCCCTGCCTTCGCACAAGGCGGCCCCCGGAACCGGCCTCCAGCAGGTGACCGAAGCGGAGCCTCAGGTGACGTTGTCGTCCTCGGCACTCTGCGTGATGACCGACTTCCGCAAGGTCCCGGTAGCGACCGTCGGTCCGGACGCGACACTGGGTCAGGCAACCGATGAAATGATCGCCCGGGGTGTGCGCCTGCTGATCGTGGTGGAGGGAGAGCGCGTGCTCGGCCTGATCACCGCCCGGGACACCCAGGGCGAGCGGCCGGTGCAGATCGTGCAGGAACGGCGTCTCAGATTCGATGACCTGAGGGTCCGCGATTTGATGGCTCCGCTCGAGACCATGGATCTTCTGGAGCTGAGCCGCGTGATGCACGCCGAAGTGGGCGATATCGTCGCGACGCTGAAGAACTGGGGGCGGCAGCACGCACTGGTCGGGGAGAGGGATGCGGCGACCGGGTCCACGCGCATCCGCGGGGTGTTCTCGGCGACGCAGATTGGCCGCCAGCTGGGGTTGCCGGTGCAGACCTTCGACGTCGCCCGGACCTTCGCGGACATCCAGGCCGCCCTGACGAAGGAATACTGACGGGATTGCAGAATGCCGGCGCGGGGGGCGGTCGCTCCCCGCGCCGGCGTCCGCACGTTCGACGGCGAAGGAGCGCCTTCTACTTCTGGTCCAGGCTCTGGTAGTAGTCCATCAGGATCTGGGCAACCTCGGGGCGGGAGAATTCGGGCGGCGGTGCCTCGCCACGACCCAGCATCTCGCGCACTTTCGTGCCGGAGAGCAGAACGAAGTCTTCCTTCGTGTGATCGGGGACGTCCCGCATCATCACGACGCGGTTGAGCTTCTTCGAGTACGCCGTGTGGTCGGCGCGGAAGATCTCGATCTCCAGGGCGTCGGCGGGCACTTCGGTGTCGAAGATCGTCTGGGCGTCGAAGGCGCCATAGTAGTCGCCGACGCCGGCGTGGTCGCGCCCGATGATGAAGTGGGTTGCCCCCATGTTCTGCCGGAACAGCGCGTGCAGGACCGCCTCGCGAGGACCGGCATAGAGCATGTCGAAGCCGTAGCCGGTGATCATCACCGTGTTCGGCGGGAAGTAGAGCTCGGCCATCTTGCGAATCGCGGCATCGCGCACCGGGGCCGGGATGTCGCCGGCCTTGAGCTTGCCCAGCAGCATGTGGACCACGACGCCGTCGGCTTCCAACTGGTCCATCGCCATGCGGCACAGTTCCTCGTGGGCGCGGTGCATCGGGTTGCGGGTCTGGAACGCGACGACCTTGTTCCAGCCGCGCTCGGTGATCTCGTTGCGGATCTCGACGGCGGTGCGGAAGGTGTCGGGGAAGTCGTCCTGGAAGTACGAGAAGTGCAGGACCTGGATGGGACCGGAGACGCAGACGCGGCCGACGCTGTTGAAGGCGGCGACACCGGGGTGTTCGGAATCGGTGGTGCCGTAGACCTTCTGGGTCATGACCTCCATCTGTTCTGCGGTGAACTCCTCGATCGCCTCGACGTCCTGGATCGCGAGAACGGGATTGCCCTCCATGTTGGGATCGCGCAGGGCGATCCGCTTGGCCCCCCGGATCGCGTCGGCACTCTCCAGCAGGTTGACCACGGGCACCGGGAAGAAGACACCGCCGGTGGTTTTCATGTGTTCGGCACAGCCCATGGCATCGGCCACGTTCATGAAGCCGGCGAGCGGGGTGAAGTAGCCACCGCCCATCATCACGGCGTTGCCGGCTGCAGCCGAGCTGATCACCACGGACGGAAGGTTCTCGGCCTCCTGCATCAGGGCGTGGTGTTTTTCGGTGTCATAGACAAAGAGGGGCTTCAGGGTATCCGCACCGTGTGGTTTGATCATGGACTCTGTCTCCTGCCAGAAATGGGTGTTGAGATTGCGGCATCGCCGTATTTTGAGTGGCGCCCGGGGTACCCGGACACGGGTTTCACGGGCACAGGCCGCGGTAACGTAGCACAAGACAGGGCGCTATGGACCTGGATGTTTGATCGAAAGCGGAAACCGAGTTTCCGAATATTCTAATAAACGACATTTATCCTCGGGGCCGCGTGCGCGCGAGGAACGGAGTAGACTGACCCGGCCGGACGCTCGCAGAGAGTGCTGCGCAATGTACCCGATGCCCGGTTTTTCCGGCCGCAACGCCGTCCTGTCCGCGTGCCGGCCCGTATTTCGAGCGAGCGTTTCCTCGCGCCGCCGGCGGTCTGCGGAGATCGCCGGCACAGAGCCGAACGGACCCTCTATAAGTTGAGCTTATGGAAACGCAAGTAACTTTGATTTGAATCGGAAATTGGAATGCAACAGACTCGTACGATTCCCGATACACCTTTAGGAGGCTGTAGCCCGTGATTACCAGTAACCCCTTCGCCGAACTCGCTACCGTCATCCCGCCGGCGGTCATGCAGGCATACGTCGTGCTCATGGTCATCCTCGTTGCCGGTGGCACGATCTTCGACATGATCCACAAGAAAAACGCCAAGTACTTCTTCGAGAACGCGAAAAAGGCCCAGGCGAGCGCGAAGCGCAGCGTCGGCGGCGGCGAGAAGCTCGGGCTGATGGTCAAGACCATCGGGAAAGAGGTCCTGACCGCCGGCGAGTTCGCCAACTCCCAGCGCCGCATCTCTCACCTGTTCATGATGTACGGCTTCATCGTGTTCGTGGTCACGTCGGCCATCCTGATCTTCGCGCACACGGCCCAGGGCGCTCAGACGCCCGCGATCCTGCCGCTGCTGTGGCACCTCGGTGCGCTCTCGCTCGCCGTCGGTGGCTACTGGTTCTGGTTCGCGATCCGGGTCGATCTCTCTTCCGAGGGGCGTCCGCTGTTCAGCGTTGCTCGTGCCGACATGTTCATCCTCTCGCTGCTTGCGATGTCGACCTTCGCTCTCCTGTGGTCGTTCACCCAGGGTGCGGGTGCGCTGGGCTGGCTCTTCTTCGTACTGTTCATCGCCGGCACCACCACGCTGTTCGGCACCGTGTACTGGTCCAAGTTCGCGCACATGTTCTTCAAACCTGCCGCGGCCTACCAGAAGCGCGTCACCCGGGCCGACGGTTCCGCGGAAAATCTCCCGACCATCACCCGTGACGATCCCGTCCAGCAGCAGCGTCATTCGCTGGAGTTGCTGCGGGATGCACCCATGGATATGGGTCTGGGCATCAAGCGTGAAGCCCCCCACCACTACTGAGTCTGTCAACTGACCACCAGACTGACCGAGGACTGTTATGCCAACTTTCGTTTACATGACCCGATGCGACGGCTGTGGGTACTGCGTGGACATCTGCCCGTCAGACATCATGCATATCGATCCCACCACGCGTCGCGCGTACAACATCGAACCCAGCATGTGCTGGGAATGCTACTCCTGCGTGAAGGCCTGCCCGCACCACGCCATCGATGCGCGCGGCTACGCAGACTTCGCTCCGCTGGGGCACAGCGTGCGCGTGGACCGCGATGAGGAGCGCGGCACCATCGCATGGAAAATCAAATTCCGGGACGGCAGGGAGAAGGAGTTTCTGTCGCCGATTACGACCAAGCCCTGGGGCAAGCACATTCCGAAGCTTGCCGAGGTGAGCGGGCCCAGCAAGGAAATGCGCGACAGCCAGCTGCTGTTCAACGAGCCGAAGTACATCCGCATGGATGACGGCGGCCTGCACACGTTGGAGAGCAACGGTCTCAAGATGAAAGAAGGGGTGTACTACTGATGGCACACGACACGATCGTCGAAGACAACATCGACGTCCTCGTAGTAGGCGCTGGACTGGGCGGCACAGGTGCCGCCTTCGAAGCCCGGTACTGGGGGCAGGACAAGAAGATCATCATCGCCGAAAAGGCCAACATCGACCGCTCCGGCGCGGTGGCACAGGGCCTGTACGCGATCAACTGCTACATGGGTACGCGCTGGGGCGAGAACAACCCCGAGGACCACGTGCGCTACGCGCGCATCGATCTGATGGGCATGGTACGCGAGGACTTGCTGTTCGACATGGCCCGCCACGTCGACTCCGCCGTGCACCAGTTCGAGGAATGGGGTCTGCCGCTGATGCGCAACCCCAAGACGGGCGCCTATCAGCGTGAAGGCCGCTGGCAGATCATGATTCACGGCGAGTCCTACAAGCCGATCGTGGCCGAGGCTGCCAAGAAATCCGCCGACAAGGTGTACAACCGCATTTGCGTCACGCACTTGCTGATGGACGAATCCAAGGAAAACCGGGTTGCCGGTGCCGTGGGCTTCAACGTCCGTACCGGCAACTACCACGTGTTCAAGTCCAAGACCGTTATCGTGGCCGCCGGCGGCGCGTCGATGATCTTCAAGCCGCGTTCGGTCGGCGAGGGTGCCGGTCGCGTCTGGTACGCCCCGTGGTCCTCGGGCTCCGCGTACGGTCTGCTGATCCAGGCGGGCGCGAAGATGACCCAGATGGAAAACCGCATCGTGCTGGCCCGTTTCAAGGACGGGTACGGCCCCGTTGGCGCGTACTTCCTGCACCTCAAGACCTACACGCAGAACGGCCTCGGCGAAGAGTACGAGTCCAAGTGGTTCCCCGAGCTGCAGAAGATGGTCGGCAAGGAATACCTGGATCCGGAAGCCTCGCATCGGACCCACCGCCCCATTCCGACCTGCCTGCGCAATCATGCGCTGATCAACGAGGTGAACGCGGGCCGTGGTCCGATCCACATGGTCACGATGGAAGCGTTCCAGGATCCGCACCTGGAAGAAGTGGGCTGGGAGAACTTCCTGGGCATGACCGTCGGCCAGGCTGTGCTTTGGGCCGCGACCGACGTCGATCCCAAGAACGAAAACCCCGAGCTGACGACCTCCGAGCCGTACGTGATGGGCTCGCACGCCACGGGTTGTGGCGCGTGGTGTTCCGGTCCCGAGGACGTGTCGCCCCCCGAGTACTTCTGGGGCTATAACCGCATGACGACCGTCGAAGGCCTGTTCGGCGCCGGCGATGCCGTGGGTGGAACGCCGCACGCGTTCTCGTCCGGCTCCTTCACCGAAGGCCGCCTGGCCGCGAAAGCCGCGTGCAAGTACATCGACGACGGCAAGGCCCAGGGCATCCGGGTTTCCGACAAGCAGATCGAAGATCGGAAGGCAGAGATCTTCAAGCCGCTCGAGCACTACACGGTGTACCGCAACGAAGTGGTGGCCGGCACGGTGCACCCGAACATCCTGAGTCCGCGTCAGGCCCTGGATCGACTTCAGAAACTGATGGACGAGTACTGCGGTGGCGTAACGGTCAGTTACATGACCAACGAGAAGCTGCTCAACATCGGCATGAAGAAGATGAAGATCCTCGAGGAGGATCTCGACAAGCTGGGCGCTGCGGATCTGCACGAACTGCTCCGCGCCTGGGAACTGAAGCACCGGTGGCTCACCTCGGAGAGTGTTTTCCAGCACACGCTGTTCCGAAAGGAAACGCGTTGGCCGGGTTACTACTACCGCGGCGACGTCATGAAACTCGACGATGAGAACTGGCATGTTCTCACCGTGTCCCGTCGCGATCCGAAGACGGGTGAGTACACCATGGAGAAGGCGCCTTGCTACCATCTGGTCGGCACAGACGAGTGATTCCCCACTGCGGTGGGGGTCTCATGGCCCCCACCATTTCCTTCGGAACAATAGAAGACCGGCGCGCAGTTGCGTTGGTCTTCTTTTTCAGACGCTCCGTCCGGGATTTTTGACATGAACAGTACAGCGGACGCTCCGGCCACACCGGAAGGCACCGGGAACATCATTGACCTCACCGACGAGGAGATCATTGCGATTGCCCACCCGATGTGGAGCGAACTCGTCACGTCCTCCAACGAGGGCGACTACGGTAAGTTCGTCCGCAAGTTTTCCTACAACCTGACTTTCGGGCTCAACGAGATCGAGATCGGCAATCAGTTCGCGAAGAGTGAATTGACGCGCAATCTGAGTGAGGACTGGGATTATCTGGGAATCATTCGGCGTGGTGAACACGTCACCGTGCTGTACCGGGTCCGGAGCACCAAGAAGGAAGGGGAGTGGCTCGGCCGTATGGTGCTCGGCTACGAGAACGGAGAGGTTCGGATCTTCGGCGCGTCCATTTTCTGAGACGGCGGTTCTGCGATGAAAAATGATGTGATCGAAGCGAACAAATATGTCGAGCTGACCTACGAGGTGGTCGACCGGAAGTCCGGTCAGCAGCTGACCGCGATCGAGTATCCACTGGGCTACGTTCATGGCGTGAATGAGATATTGTCGCCGCCCGTGATGGCGCGACTCGAGGGCCGGTCCGAGGGCGATCTGATCGAGGTGCCGATCGACTGCAACGCGATCTACGGCCCGAGGGATGAATCTCTGGTGATCACCGACCATATCGACAATGTTCCGGAAGAGTACCGCCAGGTGGGCACTGCGATCCTGATGGAAAACGACCGGGGCCAAACCAAGAGTTTCCTGGTGACACGGGTGGACGAGAAATCCGTGACCATCGATGGCAACAATCCGCTGTGCGGCAGGGAAGTGATCTTCAAGCTCGAGATCAGGATGGTGCGGGATGCGACCGACGAGGAGATCGAGCACGGGGGCAAGGTGGAGACGGTCCCTGAGGTCACCAGCGGGCGCGTTGTGCCGATCTGAATAGAACGACGGTATCGTTTTTGGCCGGATCTGTCAGTGAGTTGGGGGGCTGACATCGGCGTTTCCATACCCCCTTTTGTCATTGAGATGAGGTGAATCATGAGCGAACCAACCAAAGAGCGGCCCAAGGTCCCGGAGGGCTCATCGCGGTTCTTGAAGACCCGGCAGATGGCGCCGAACGAAAAAGGGTACGTGGGCTACGAAACGATTTGGGAACCCTTCCACAAGGTGGCCGAATACACCACTCCCAAGCAGCCCTGAGTCTCACGGCCGCGCGAAACCGGAAGGTCGCGCGGCCGATTTCTTTCGGGTGAAGGCCACCGGTCTCCCCGCTTCCGGGCCCCTGGGCAGATTCCCTTTCGACCGCGTACAGGGACACATTTCTTGAACCTCGATCCCTTCGCGCACTCGGGTCAGCCGCCTTCCTCCGCCTCGGCCGGACGCGGCCTCGGCATCAGCCTGCGGTGGTGCAGTCCCGAGGCAAACCATATCGATAGCCGGGCGCTCGCTTGCCCCGAGCGTGACGAAGTGCTGTCGGACCTGCTGACGCGGCTCGACGCGCAAGGCAGCGAGCCGCTGACGCGGAGGTTCCAGGCGGGTGAGCTGGTGCCCGACTGGGACGCCGGGAAGCTGATCGGGATTTCCGGGCACCGGTTCCCGCGGACGCATGGGCCGCGGCAGTTCGAGCCCCGCCAGGGTCGGTTTTATCCCGGCGCATTCTTCGCCGGCGTTCCCGGGCTGCCCCAGAGCCCGCCGACCGCCGGCCGCGTAGCCTCGATCGCACCGGAGGCCACGATCACGGTGGACTTCAATCATCCGCTGGCGGGTCGGCCACTGGAGCTGGACCTGCGTCTGCTCGACTTCGTCCCGCCCGGGGAGGCGACCGGGAATCTCGGTCGCGCGGCGGTGACCAACGGCCCCGGGATGCAGGCGCGCTGGCGCGGCCAGCCCACGGATTTCGGCTCCCGCGGTCCGTACGCGCGGGGCGATTCGCGTCCCGACGCCGAATTCTACGCGGTCCCCCGGATGGTGCAGCATCTTGACGACACGGCGCTTGCGAGGATTCGGGCTCTGTACGGCGCGATCGTGCCCGGGAACGGCCGCGTGCTGGATCTCATGAGCAGCTGGACCTCGCATCTGGATTCCGGCAGGCACTCCGGAGAGGTCGCGGGTCTGGGCATGAATGCCGACGAGTTGGCCGCGAATCCACTGCTCTCCGAACGCGTGGTGCAGGATCTCAATCGCGACCCGCGCCTGCCCTGGCCCGAGGCCTGCTTCGATGCCGTGGTCTGTACCGTATCGGTGGAGTACCTCACCCGACCGGTGGCGGTGTTCCAGGAGGTGCGCAGAGTTTTGCGGCCCAGAGGTCGCTTCGTTCTGACCTTTTCCAACCGCTGGTTTCCGTCCAAGGCAATCGCGCTCTGGCCGGAACTGCACGAGTTCGAGCGTATGGGGCTGGTGCTGGACTTCCTTCTCGCGGCAGGCGGCTTCGAGAATCTTGAAACCTGGTCCCTGCGTGGCCTGCCGCGCCCTGCGACCGATCGGTACGCCGAGCGCCTCGACCTTTCCGATCCGGTATACGCGGTCTGGGGCGAAGCCGCCTAGCGCCGCACCCTCAGCTGTTCTCCGGGGCGGGTTTGCGGGGCGCGCCGCGGCGCCCTCCGCGTGGCCTTCCGGAACCCTCGCCACGCGGACCCGGACGTCCGCCGGAAGGCCGGCCGCGATCTTCAGGCCGGCGTCGTGCCCGGGGCGGCGGTCGGGTCAACTGCTTCGGCAGGGTGTCCGGGTCCAGCATCGCGGTGGGAATGCGCTCTCCGAGGTAGGATTCGATATCGGGCAGGTAGAATGCCGAGTCCTCGCAGCCGAAGCTGATCGCATCGCCCTCGGCGCCGGCGCGACCCGTGCGCCCGATCCGGTGGACATAGTCCTCGCCGCTCTGGGGCAGATCGAAGTTGAACACGTGGGTCACGTCGGGAATGTGCAGGCCGCGTGCGGCGACGTCGGTGGCCACCAGGAAGGCGTACTCTCCCGATCCGAACTGCGCGAGCAGCCGGGTCCGCTTGGTCTGCGGTACGTCCCCGGACAGCAGTGCCGCCTTGATGCCGTTCGCGTTCAGCCAGTCACAGACCCGTTCCGCCCAGTGTTTCGTGTTGACGAACACGATCGCGCGTTCCGGTTGCAGTGTCTGCGCCAGCGAGATCAGCAGGGGAATCTTCTGGTCGTTGGAGGGGTAGTAGATCACCTGCCGGACGCGCTCCGCGGCCACGGTCTCGGCCTCGACCTGGATCTTGACCGGGTTGTTCATGTGCTCGTAGGCCAGCTCCATCACCCGCCACGACAGCGTGGCCGAAAAGAGCATGGACAGCCGCTCGGTTGGTGGAGAACAGCGCCGCAACAGGAAGCGGATGTCCTTGATGAACCCGAGGTCGAACATGCGGTCGGCCTCGTCGAGTACCACCACCTCGGCGCGCTTGAGGCTGAACACATGCTGCTTGTGATAGTCGATGATGCGGCCGGGCGTGCCGATGAGCACGTCCGCCCCCGCCATCAGGTCTTCCCGCTGCTGCTCGTAGCCCGTGCCGCCGTAGGCCAGCGCGAACCGCAGCCCGGTCCGGTTGCCCAGCAGCAGCGCATCCTTGTGAATCTGGATCGCCAGTTCGCGCGTCGGCGCGAGGACCAGCATGCGCACGTCGTTCTTCCGTCGATCGGCATGCGGGGGGTGCCGGAGGAGGCGATCGAAGGCGGCTACGAGGAACGCGGCGGTCTTGCCGGTGCCGGTTTGGGCCTGTCCCGCGACATCGTGGCCCGCAAGTGCGACGGGCAGCGTCTGCGCCTGGATCGGCGTGCAGTACTCGAAGCCGGCGTCCCGTATGCCCTGCAGCACGGGTTCCAGCAGTTCGAGTCGGTCGAAGCGGGGGCGCTCTGTGTCGGGTTCGGTCATGGGTCTCCCATCAAAAGAAACGCTCGGTCAACTTGAATTCACCCGTACAATTGTCCGATAGTTACGGGTCTAGGAGGGCTTCAATCCGCGTCCTCCAGTCATGTCACAGAGGATACCGAGTGAGCGAAAACATTCATCATATCTCGGACGCCAGTTTCGAGGCGGACGTTCTCAAATCCGACCGCCCGGTACTGGTCGACTACTGGGCCGAGTGGTGCGGTCCCTGCAAGATGATCGCGCCGATACTGGACGAGATCGCCGAAGAATACGATGGCCGGCTGAAGGTTGCCAAACTCAACATCGACGAAAATCCGGCGACCCCGCCGCGCTACGGCATCCGCGGCATCCCCACCCTGATGCTCTTCAAGAGCGGCGACGTCGAAGCGACCAAGGTGGGTGCGCTCAGCAAATCACAGTTGACGGCATTTCTCGACCAGCACCTCTGATTTCGAGCGAGAGATCCATCGCCCGCGCCGGGTCTCTCGCCCGCAAGGCATGCCCATCCCTGCCTTCAGATTGACAAAAGCTTGCCTGAAGCCTCGGGCTCGCCTATAGTCAGGACGCGCGCAGCTCGTTACAAGGGCGCGCCTCCCCGCCTCCTTCCCCCCAACCGAGTTTCCTCCCGGCTTACGCGCCCGGTTCGCAGGAAAATCACGTTCACACTCGCGGCCAAATGAACCTTACCGAACTGAAGCACAAGACGGCGGGCGAACTCGTCGCCATCGCCGAGAGCCAGGGCATCGAAAACATGTCCCGGGCGCGCAAGCAGGACATCATCTTTGCCCTGCTCAAGGCCCACGCCAAGAATGGGGAACCGATCTACGGTGACGGGGTGCTGGAAATCCTTTCCGACGGGTTCGGATTCCTGCGCGGGGCGGACAGCTCCTATCTCGCGGGTCCGGACGATGTCTACGTGTCGCCAAGCCAGATCCGGCGTTTCGGGCTGCGCACCGGGGACACCATTTCCGGCAAGATCCGCCCGCCCAAGGACAACGAGCGTTACTTCGCGCTGCTCAAGGTCTCGGAGATCAATTTCGAGCCCCCGGAGAACGCGCGGCACAAGGTGCTGTTCGAAAACCTGACGCCGCTGCATCCGAACCAGCGCATGCGCATGGAACGGGGCAACGGTTCGACCGAGGACATCACGGCCCGGGTGATCGACATGGTCGCCCCGTTCGGAAAGGGTCAGCGCGGCCTGATCGTGTCGCCGCCGAAAGCCGGCAAGACCCTGATGCTGCAGAACATCGCCCAGAGCATCGCGACCAACCATCCCGACAGCTACCTGATCGTGCTGTTGATCGACGAGCGCCCCGAGGAGGTCACCGAGATGACCCGCATGGTGCGCGGCGAGGTCGTGTCCAGCACCTTCGACGAGCCCGCGACCCGGCACGTGCAGGTCGCCGAGATGGTGATCGAGAAGGCCAAGCGACTGGTCGAACACAAGCGCGACGTCGTGATCCTCCTCGATTCCATTACCCGCCTGGCCCGTGCCTACAACACCGTGGTGCCGAGCTCCGGCAAGGTGCTGACCGGCGGCGTGGACGCCAATGCCCTGCACCGGCCGAAGCGCTTCTTCGGCGCCGCGCGCAACATCGAGGAAGGGGGCAGCCTGACCATCCTCGCCACCGCCCTGGTGGACACCGGGTCCAAGATGGACGAGGTGATCTACGAGGAATTCAAGGGCACCGGCAACATGGAGATCCACCTGGATCGCCGTATCGCGGAGAAGCGGGTCTACCCCGCGATCAACGTGAACCGCTCCGGCACCCGGCGCGAGGAGCTCCTGACCGACCCCGACGAGCTGCAGAAGCTCTGGATCCTGCGCAAGTTCCTGCACGGCATGGACGATACCGAGGCCATGGAGTTCCTGCTGGGCCGCATGCAGTCGTCGAAGACCAATGCCGAGTTCTTCGACATGATGCGTCGCGCCTGAGCCACGCCGGGCGTCACTGAAGCATCAGGAAAAAGGCGCTGCTGCCGCGCTGGATGTTCAGCAGCAGCGCGCCCCCCCGGATCGCCTGTGCCGCGCTGCGCAAATCCTCGAGACGGCTCACCTCCCTTCGGTTCACGCCGACCAGGACATCGCCTTCGCGCAGTCCGCTTCGGGCCGCCGGCGATCGGGCTTGCAGCGAAGTCACCTGAATCCTGGGTTGTCCGTCGCGCAGCAGCACTTCCGTGAACCGGGCCCCTTCGAGCCGGGCGTCCAGCGACGCGCCCTCGATCTCCAGCGCGACCGGAGCCTCGATACGCGCCGACAGGCTCCGTTGCCTCCCGTCGCGAAGAATGCCGAACCGGACCTCCGAGCCGACCCTGAGCAGACCCAGCCGCGCGCGCAGCTCGCTGGCGTTGCGCACGGGTTTTCCGTCCACTTCGAGCACCACGTCGCCCGCGCGCAGCCCAGCGCGCCCGGCCGGGGAACGGGCCTCGACCTGCGTGATGACCGCCCCGCGGGAGACCTCGAGATCGAAGGCCCGGGCGAGGTCCGGTGTCAGGTCCTGGATCGCGATGCCGAGGTACCCGCGCTGGACCTCACCGTCCCGAACCAGGTGTTCCTGGACCTGCCGCGCCATGTTGATCGGGATCGCGAAACCGATGCCGATGTTCCCGCCGCCGCGGGCCAGGATGGCGGTGTTGATGCCGACCAGCTCGCCGTTCAGGTTCACGAGGGCGCCACCGGAATTACCCGGGTTGATCGAGGCATCGGTCTGGATGAAGTCCTCGAAGCCATCGATGCCGAGGCCACTGCGGCCCAGAGCGCTGACGATGCCGCTGGTGACCGTCTGCCCGAGACCGAAGGGGTTCCCGATCGCCACGACGAAGTCGCCCACGCGCAGCTGGTCGGAGTCGGCAGAGGTGAGCGCGGTGAGACCGTCGGCGTCGATCCGGATCACCGCTACGTCGGTCTCGCGGTCGGTGCCGATGACCTCCGCGTCGTAGCGGCGTCCGTCGTGCAGGGTCACGACGATCTCGTCGGCTCGCTGGATCACGTGATTGTTGGTGAGAATCAGGCCCTCGTCCGCATCGACGATCACCCCGGACCCAAGGCCCTGACGGATGCGCTCGCGCTGTTGGGTCGGCAGGTCGAAGAAGCGCCGGAAGAAGGGGTCATCGAACAGCGGGCTCACCGATTCCACGAACGTCGCCCGCGTTGACACGTTGACCACCGCGGGCACCGCACGTTCGAGCATCGGAGCCAGCGAGGGCAACGCCTGTCCTTCGACCGCGATGGGCAGCCGGGCCTGGGACGACGACGCGAAAAGGACGAGGGGCAGGAGCAGCAGGATTCTGAGCATCGTGTGCCTCGTTCGGTTGACTCCTAGGGCTGCAGTCCCTCGCGGGGTCGAAACGAGGAGTTCTGTGCCATCTCCTCGTACCACTGGCGCGCTGCGTCGGCCGGTGGCACCTCGATCATCAGGCGCAGCAGGAGATCGCCTGGTGTCTTTCCGGGCAAGCCCCGGCCCTTCAGCCGCATCACGCGGCCCGATTTGGAACCGGCCGGGATTTTCAGGTTCACCATGCCCTGCGGGGTCGGTGCCTCGATGGTGGCCCCCAGCGCGGCTTCCCAGGGCGTGATCGGAACGTCCCGGTGCAGATCGCGGCCCTCCAGGCGATAGCGCGGGTCGGGACGTACCCGGATCTCGAGAAGCAGGTCTCCGGACGTGCCGCCCGAGGGACCGGGTTCGCCCTGGCCCCGCACACGCATCCGCGTGCCGGTGTGGGCGCCCGGGGGAATCCGTACGCGCCGAGATTGCCCGTTGGCCGCGTTCAGCGTGACTTCGGTGCCCTTGAGCGCCTGTTCCAGCGTGATTTCGGCGACCGCCGACCGATCCGCGCCGCGCGGCCGGAAGCCGCTTCCGGGGCGGGCACGCCCGGTGCGCTGGCCGAAAAGGGACTCGAAGAAGTCGGAGAATCCGTCGAAGTTGGGAGCGCCGCCCGGCCGAGCGCGTCCGCCGGCCCAGCCCGGAGGCGGCCTGAATTCCTGACCCGAGCGCCAGCCCGGACCCAGCTGATCGTAGGATGTGCGTCGCTCCGGATCGCCGAGGACCTCGTTCGCCTCGTTGATCTCCTTGAAGCGCGCCTCGGCATCGGGCTCCTGGCTGACGTCGGGATGGTATTTCCGGGCCAGCCGGCGGTACGCCTTCTTGATCTCGTCCTGGCTGGCAGAGCGAGCCACACCCAGAATCTTGTAGTAATCCCTGAATTCCATCGCTGGCTCAATCGTCCTCGAAGCTCGGGTTCGCTTTCAATCCGGTGCATGGTACCCCCACCGGCCCGGTTGCCGCCTCCAGGACCGGAAGATCCGTGGACGTTCCCGGACACGGTCGGACCGGGCCCTGTCTCCAGGGCCCGGATCGCGACCGGAGGGCGCGTCTCCTCCCGTCAGCTTTCGACAGCGATCCTGCGCGGCTGCACTTTTGCGTGCTTCGGGATCCGCACCTCGAGCACGCCGTTCTGGCAGCGTGCGGAGATGTTGTCCGAGTCCGCGGTATCCGGCAACGAGAAGCTGCGGAAGAAGTTGCCGCGCACGCGTTCGATGCGCTTGTAGTTCTCGCGCTCTTCCTTGCTCTCGTGCCTGCGCTCGCCGCGTATCGTCAGCACGCCCTTCTCCATGTGGACTTCGATGTCCTTGGGCTCCACACCGGGAAGGTCGGCGTGCAGCACGTAGCCGTCGGTCTCCTCGCGGATGTCGACCGCGGGACTCCAGTCGGCCGTGAAGGCCGGTTCCTCGCGCTGCTCCCCGCCCTGCAGGCGTTCGAGCTCGCGCGAGAGCTGGTTCAACAGGCCCCAGGGTTCGTAGCGTGTCAATGTCATGGTCTTGCCTCCTGATCGTTCCATTTTCCTGACCCCTACGCTGGGGCCGGAACTCCGGATTTCAAGGCAACCCCCGATCCCGACTACTCGATATTCTGGATCTGTTCGCGCATCTGTTCGGTGAGGATCTTCATCTCCATCGCGGCGCGCGTCGTGGCGAGATCGTGCGACTTCGAGCTCAGCGTGTTCGCCTCCCGGTTGAACTCCTGCATCAGGAAGTCGAGCCTGCGGCCCACCGGTTCCTCGCGCGCCAGGATCTCGTGCATGGCGGTCATGTGGCCGTCCAGACGATCGAGCTCCTCGGCAACGTCCAGCCGCTGGGACAGCAGGGCGACCTCCTGCTCCAGCCTCTGCGGATCCAGGTTCAGATCCAGTTCGGCGACCCGCGACAGCAGTTTCTCGCGCTGTTCCGAGAGGACCGCGGAGCGCCGATCGCGGACTTCGCTCACGAGCACTGCGAACGCGGCCAGCCGCTCTTCCAGCAGCGCGCGCAGGGCAGTCCCTTCGGAGTCGCGCATGGCCCGCAGATCCTCGAGAGCCGCACGCAGGCCGTCGAGGACGCTGTCGTGCAGTTCCGCCGCGGCAGGAGGCGGTTCGACCTGCATGACGCCTGGCCAGCCGAGAATCTCCATTGGCGACACCCGGGCGCCGTTCACCATCATGTGGTCGATCTCGCCCAGCGTCCGGATGAGTGCCTGTGCCCGCGTGGTGTCGAGATGGATGGTCCCGGCATCGGCCAGGCTCTCCAGCCGCAGCTGGGCATCGACCTTTCCGCGGGCCAGCGACTGTTGCAGCAGCGCGCGCAGTTCGGGCTCCAGTACCCGAAGGTGGTCGGGAACCTGGATGCGCAGGTCGAGATAGCGATGGTTCACGCTGCGGATCTCCCATACCAGGGACCGTCCCCCGATCTCGGTGGCGTGGCGGGCGAAGCCGGTCATGCTGGCGGTCATCGAAGGGTCCTCGGTGGTGGTCGGAAACCGCCATTGTAGACGCGTCGGCGCACCGGCTCCCGTATACTGTTCGCTTCACTCCGACTCCCGAGGAACGTCCATGCGCCCCAGCGGCCGTCAACCGGACCAGCTGCGCCCGGTCCGCTTTACGCGAAACTTCACCCGACATGCCGAGGGCTCGGTGCTGGTCGAATTTGGAGATACCCGTGTGCTCTGCACCGCGACCGTCGAGACGCGGGTCCCGCCGTTCCTGAAAGGCAAGGGTCGGGGCTGGGTCACCGCGGAGTACGGCATGCTGCCCCGCTCGACCCATGACCGCATGGCACGCGAGGCCGCACGCGGGAAGCTGGGCGGACGGACGATGGAAATCCAGCGCCTGATCGGCCGCGCGCTGCGCGCGGTGGTCGATCTCGATGCCATGGGCGAGCGGCAGATCATCATCGACTGCGACGTGCTGCAGGCCGACGGCGGCACCCGCACGGCTTCCATCAGCGGTGGCTACGTGGCCCTGCGCGACGCGGTCCGCCTCTGCCTGCAGAAAGGCATCCTGAGGAAGGATCCGGTACACGGGCACCTTGCGGCGATCTCGGTGGGGATCTACAAGGGCGTTCCGGTGCTGGATCTCGACTACGACGAGGATTCACAGGCCGAGACCGACATGAACCTGGTGATGAACGAGGCGGGCGGCGTGATCGAGATCCAGGGCACTGCCGAGGGCCACGCGTTCCGGCGCGACGAGCTCGATGCGATGCTGAGCCTCGGGGAGAAGGGCATCCGCGAGATCATTGCCCACCAGCAGGAGATCCTGGCTGCCTGAACCGTGCCCGGGGGATCGACGGGACGCCGACCGGAATCGCAAGATGAAGAGCCCATGACCACAGAGAACGACGTCACCCGGGTGGTGCTGGCTTCGGGCAACCCGGGCAAGATCCGTGAACTCACGGCCTTGCTGGGGCCGGCCGGCATCGAAATCCTGCCGCAGTCGCAATGGGCGGTTCCAGAATGCGACGAGACCGGCCTTACCTTCGTCGAGAACGCGATCCTGAAGGCGCGCAATGCCTCGCAACACACCGGGCTCCCGGCCATCGCGGACGACTCCGGCATCGAGGTCGACGCGCTGCACGGCCGTCCCGGCATCTACTCCGCGCGCTATTCCGGTCCGGACGCCGACGACCGGAGCAACAACACCAAGCTGCTGGCGCGGATGGAGCGGGTTTCCGACGAGTTGCGCACGGCGCGCTTCCGTTGCGTGATGGCGTTCCTGACCCATGCCGAGGACCCTTCGCCGATCCTGGCCGAAGGCAGCTGGGAGGGCCTGATCGCCCGGGCCCCGGCGGGCAGCGGCGGGTTCGGCTACGACGCCGTGTTCTATCTTCCGGAATACGGGTGCAGTGCCGCCGAGCTTCCGGCGGAAGTGAAGAACCGGATCAGTCACCGGGCTCAGGCCGTCCAGGCCATGGTGGGCCGCCTGATTCGTCGTCTCGGGCGCCATTGAGCCCCGCGATCCCGGCCGGGTCCCGATCGTGTCGGAGTTGCAGCTGCCGCCACCGCTTGCGCTGTACGTGCACCTGCCCTGGTGCGTTCGCAAGTGCCCGTACTGCGATTTCAATTCCCACGAGGTCCGTGGCGGGTTGCCGGAACGGGCCTATGTCGCCGCGCTGCTGCGCGATCTGGACTCGCAGCTCCCCCGGGTCTGGGGTCGGCGCCTCGAGAGCGTCTTCATCGGAGGCGGCACCCCGAGCCTGTTTTCACCCGAGGCCATCGGGGAGCTTCTCTCGGGTATCCGCGCACGCCTGCCCTGGCGGCCGGACCTCGAGGTGACCCTGGAGGCCAATCCGGGCACGGTGGAGCACGGTCTGTTCAGTGGTTATCGCCAGGCCGGGATCAACCGCCTGTCGCTCGGTGTCCAGAGCTTCGACCGCGAATTGCTGGGCCGCATCGGCCGCATTCACGACGTCCGGGACGCCTACCGGGCGATCGAGGAGGCGCGGGCGGCCGGTTTCGACAACCTGAACCTGGACCTGATGTTCGGCCTTCCCGGCCAATCCCTGGAACAGGGGCTGGCGGATCTCGAGGCCGCCGTCGCGGCGCGACCCGAGCACATCTCCTGGTATCAGTTGACGCTGGAGCCGAACACGCTGTTCGCGGCCCGGCCACCCGTGCTGCCACTGGAGGAGACCATCGACGCGCTGTTCACGCGTGGCCAGTTACTTCTGCGCGACGAAGGCTATACTCGCTATGAAATCTCGGCGTACGCGAGGGCAGGCCAGGAATGCCGGCACAACCGCAACTACTGGGAATTCGGCGATTACCTCGGGCTGGGGGCGGGTGCTCACGGCAAGCTCACCGACGTGGCGCGCGGGACCATCGAACGCCTGCTTCAGCCGCGACACCCCGAGGCCTACCTGCAGCACGATCCCCGCAGCGTTCGCGTGACGCCGATCGCGCAGCGCGCCCTGCCGTTCGAATTCATGCTCAATGCGTTGCGCCTGACGCACGGAGTGCCGGCGGCGCTGTTTCCGGAACGCACGGGGCTGCCCATCTCCGCCCTGGCGAGGGCGCGGACCCGAGCGCTCGATCAGGGCCTGCTGGAGCCGAATCCCGGGGTGCTGCGTGCGACCGACCTGGGCCTGCGCTTTCTGAACGACCTGCTGGAGAGTTTTCTCGAAGACGATGACGCGGCCGATTGAATTCGTCAGTTACCCCTGCCCCTGGTGTGGCGAGCCCGGCGAGACCAGCATCGACATGGTGAGTGGCGAGCGCGAATGGGTCGAAGACTGCGCGGTGTGCTGCTCGCCGATCGTGTTCCGGCGCGTCGATTCGGGTGCCGGCGAAGAGCCCGAGATCGCGGTCTGGCGGGAGGGGGAATGACCGGGACGCCCATCTATTCCCCGATGAGCTGCGAGCGCTATTCGCAACTCGAGCTCGCGATCCTGAGGCGCCGCATGCTGCGGTTGCGCTGGGTCGGTCGCGGCCTCACGCACATCGAGGTCGTGCAGCCCGAGGATCTTCGCACCCGGCGCCATGCCGAGTATCTGCTGGTGCGCGATGCGTTGCAGCGGCGCCGGTTCCTGCGCCTCGACCGGATCGTCGACTTCGCGGATTTCGGTCCCGGCTGAATCCGGATTCCGTTCAGGACCCGGGGGTGTTCTTCTCCACCCAGCGTGCGCCGCCGTCCTCCAGGCGTTCGCGTTTCCAGAACGGCGCCTCGTGCTTCAGGCGTTCCAGGATCTCGGCGCAGGCGTCGCGTGCGGCGACGCGGTGGGCCGACCAGACCGCCACCAGCACCAGCGTTTCCGACGGGTTCACGGTGCCCACCCGGTGCGCGACCTCGCAGGCGTCCACCGGCCAGCGCGCCTCCGCTTCCATGACGATCCGCTCCAGTTCCCGTTCGGTCATGCCCGGGTAGTGTTCCAGGAACAGGCCCTGCACGGTCCGGTCATCGTTGAAATCGCGCATGCGCCCCACGAACACGCTGGTCGCCCCGAGCTTCTCCAGCGGCAGTTCCCGCTCCCGCTCCCGGATCAGCGCCCAGGGGTCGAAGGGTTCCGAGAACAGCCGCACGCCCATGGTTCAGCCTCCGGTCACGGGGGGGAAGAACGCCACCTCGTCGCCGTCGGCGACGGGCGAATCGAGGCGCGCATGGCGCTGGTTGATCGCGACCATCAGGCGCGGCGGGGGCGGGCGGCCATGCAGGTGCCGCCAGAGATCGCCTGCGGTGTCCACGGCGCCGGGCGTGGCAATCTCGTCGCTCGCGCGACCCACGTCCTCGCGCAGACGGGCGAAATACTGGACGGTGATCGTCACGGCATGGCTCTACACATCAACCGGGCGGTACCGCATTATACCGGCATGAACGAGCTCACACATTTCGACGCTCGCGGGCAGGCGCACATGGTCGATGTCGGCGCCAAGCCGGTCCGCCACCGGGTGGCCGTGGCCGAAGGCCGGATTCACATGCGTCCGGAGACCGCCGAGCGCATCCGCGCCCGGGATCACCGCAAGGGGGACGTGCTCGGCGTCGCGCGGGTGGCCGGGATCATGGCAGCGAAGCGCACCGGGGAATTGATTCCGCTGTGCCATCCACTTGGGCTGACGCGGGTTACGCTGGAGTTCGAGACCGGTCCGGACTGGGTGCGGGCCGAGAGCACCTGCGAAGTTCACGGACAGACCGGAGTCGAAATGGAAGCCCTGACCGCGGTCAGCGTGGCGCTTCTGACCATCTATGACATGTGCAAGGCCGTCGATCGTGGCATGCGCATCGAAGCCATTCGTCTACTGGAAAAACATGGGGGGCGCAGTGGGAGCTGGTTCGCTGAGCCCGCCACCGGAGAATCGACATGAAGATCGTGTGGCGTCTTTTGGGCCTGCTCGGAATCCTGGTGACTCTGGCGCTGATCGTGGCCGTGTACCTCGTGCTCACTTTCGACCCGAACGCCTACAAGGACCGGATCGAGGCCGCGTTCGAGGACACCACCGGTCGTGAACTGACGCTCGAGGGTCCGATCGAGCTCACGCTGTTTCCGTCCCTCGGGCTCCGGCTCGAAGCGGTGCGCGTGGGCAACGCGACCGGTTTCGAGGCGACACCGTTCGCGGAACTCCGGATGGTGGAGGTTGCGGTGACGGTGTTGCCGATGCTCCGAAACGAACTGGACGTCCAGCGCATCACGGTCGACGGCGGCCGCCTGCAGCTTTCTCGACGCGAAGACGGAAGCAACAACTGGAACGACCTGGTGGAGCGTCTCGAGGCGGCCCCGGGGGAAAACCGGGGCGCACCGGTCGGCGGATCGTCGGCGGGCGCCCCCGCGGTCGGGGATGCGCCCGTGCTCAGGGCGTCCGGCGCGGGCGATTCGTCACGCAGGGAGCTTCAGGATCTTCGAATCGCGGGCGTGAGCCTGACCGATCTCAGCGTCGCCTGGGACGACCGCCAACAGGGTACGCGGATGACCCTGGCACCACTCAACCTGCGTCTGAGCGATTTTCGACCGGGCGTGGACAGTCCGCTAAGGCTCGACGCCCGGCTGGACCTCCAGCCGGACGAGGGTGAACCGACGTCACTGGAACTCGAGGCGGATACGTTCCTGAACATCGACCTTGCGGCCCATCGCCACGCGCTGCGCCGCGCGCGGGCGGATCTCGGGCTGCAACTTCCCGGCATCGAGCCGCTGCTTGAAGGACGCCTCGAAACCGACCTGGTGCTGGACATCGCGGCGTCACGGCTCCAGGCGGTCCCGTTCTCGGTCCGGTTCTCGGACCTGTTTCTCGACGGCGGGATCGAAATCACGGCGCTGGACACAGAGCACCCGCAGCTGCGCGCGGACCTGGCCAGCAACCGCTTCGATCCGCGGGCGGTGTTGACTGCTCTGGGGCTGGACGCACCGGCCACCGCGGACCCGGATGTGCTGCGCGAGATGGTGCTGAAACTCTCGGCGGCCGGCGACGTTCGCAGGGTTGACATCGGCACCCTGGAGGTCGGCCTCGACGAGACCAACCTCGCGGGCACGGCTGCCATCGTGCTGTCGGAGACGCGCCCCCGGCTCGCGTTCGACCTGGCCGGCGATCGCATGAACCTGGACCGCTATCTGCCCGCGGAAGTCGAGGAAGTCCGCACCCTGGAGGCGACTGACCCCCCCGCGGAGCCCGCGCCGGCCCGCGAGGATCCGCCCGCGGCCGCCGAGGTCGAGACCCCGCAGGGTCCCGCCGTGGCGGAGGCGGATGTTCCGATCCGTTTGCCCGTTGACCTGATGCGCGCCTTTGACCTGGATGGCCGGCTCGAGCTCGAACACCTGACCCTGCTCGGACTGGTGCTGGAGGAGATCGAACTGGTGCTGCACGCACGCGACGGAAACTGGCGCGTGGAACCGCTGACCGGCGACGCCTACCAGGGCCGCCTCGAGAGCCGGGCCGGGGTGGATGTCCGTCCTGCGGCGCCCCGATACGATCTCGCGGTTGCGCTGGACGCGATCGCGCTCGGCCCGCTGCTGGAAGATCTCCGCGGGGGTGCCCCGCGGCTGGTCGGAAACGGCAGTCTGAACCTGGCGCTCGCTGCATCGGGTGCCACCGTGGGAGCGCTGACGTCCAGCCTCAACGGACAGGGCACGATCGGGCTGGTCGACGGCGCGGTGCGCGGAATTCATGTCGAGCGGATCATCCGGCACGCCGATACCCGCCTGCGCGGTGAAGTTCCGGAGGACGACGGGGAACCGAACCAGACCGATTTCGAGGAATTCAGCGGCAGCTTCGACGTCGTCGACGGGGTGGTCCGAAACGATGACCTGGTGGCCCGGTCCTCGCTGTTGCTCATACAGGGGCAAGGGTCGGCCGATCTCAACCGGGAAACGATGGATTACCGCATCGACACCACCGTGGTCGGCAGCATCGAGGGCCAGGGCGGAAGAACGCTGGACGAGTTGCAGGGCCTGACGCTGCCGATCCGGATCGCTGGCGCCTTCGCCGAGCCCCGTTTCCGACTGAACCTGGAAGACGTGCTGCGCGAACGCCTGGAAGATCGGGTGCGCCGTGAAGCCGGACGCCTGCTGGAAAGATACGGCCTCGGCGGTTCCAGTGAACCCGGTTCGGACGCCGATCCGGAACCCGCCCCGGATTCGGGGAGCCTCGAACGACGCCTGGAACGCCTGCTGGAACGGGGCCTGCGCTAGGAATGCGGCGCGCGCTGCTGCTCTTGGCGCTGGCCGGGTGGCTGATGCCCCTGGCCGTGTGGGCCGCGGAGGCCGACATCCATGTCTCCTACGACGGAACCCGCCTGGAATTCCGGTTCGACGCGCTGATCCGGGCCCCTGCAGAATCGGTGCAGGGCGTTCTACGGGAGTACGATCGCCTGGACCGGGTCTTTCCGCTGGTCGCCCAGAGTCGGCCGCTCGCTTCCCCGCAGGCGGGCGTCGACCGTGTCTCCACCCTGATGCGCGGATGCATCCTCTTTCTTTGCCGTGAGATCCCGCACACCGTGGACATCCGCTACATCCCCGGCCACTGGTCCTCGGCCATCACCGTGCCGGAGTTGAGCCGCATGCGCAGAGGCCACGTGTCCTGGCGTGTGGACCCGGAGACGGGCGGCGGGGATCATTCGCGCATGCAGATGTATGGATACCTGGAACCCGATTTCCAGGTGCCCCTGTTGATCGGTCCGCCGCTGGTGCGCGCCTGGGCGCGGTCGGCATTCCTCGAGAACATCGGGCGCATTGAACGGGCCGCGCTCGCTCGGGGTAACGCGGATGCTGTGGTGACCCCGTAGTGGTCGCCCCGGCGCTGCCCTTCGGGGAACGGCTGCTCGCCTGGTTCGACCGGCACGGACGGCACGACCTGCCCTGGCAGCACCCGCGTTCCGCGTATCGGGTCTGGATCTCCGAAATCATGCTGCAGCAGACCCGGGTCGAAACGGTCGTACCCTATTTCGGGGCGTTCATGGAGCGGTTTCCCGACGTTGCCGCGTTGGCCCGCGCCGAGCCCGACGAAGTGCTGCACCATTGGGCCGGGCTCGGCTACTACGCCCGCGCACGCAACCTGCAGCGCGCGGCCCGAGTCATCGTCGAACGGCACGAAGGGGTGCTCCCCCCCGAGCACGCGGCGCTGGAATCCCTGCCGGGAATCGGCCGTTCCACGGCGGCGGCGATTCTTGCGCAGGCGTACGGGCAGCGCGCGCCGATCCTCGACGGCAACGTGCGCCGCGTGTTGGCCCGCCACGCGGCCGTCGAGGGCTGGCCCGGCGCGCCCCGGGTCCAGGCGCGTCTCTGGGAGATTGCCGATCGGCGGATGCCGGAGCTGCGGCCGGCGGACTATACCCAGGCGATCATGGATCTCGGGGCGACCGTATGCACCCGGCATGCGCCGGCCTGCGACCGCTGCCCGGTCGCCGACGACTGCGCGGCGTTCGCGCAGGGGCGCGTGGAGGATCTGCCGACGCCCCGGCCGTCGAAGGCCCTGCCTGTGCGCACCCGCTGGGCGGGCATGGTGCAATCCCCGGACGGCATCTACCTGGAGCGCCGTCCGTCCTCCGGGATCTGGGGCGGGCTCTACAGTCTTCCCGAGGCCGAGGATCCGGATGCGATCCGGGTCTGGGTAGCCTCCCGCTGGAGCGATGCCCGCGAGGGGATTCGTGCCAGCGCGCGGATCGGGCACAGCTTCAGTCACTACCGGCTCGACCTGCAAGTGCTTCGATTCGACCTCCCTGCCGCCGCCTGTGGAATCATGGAAGGGGAGGGGGCGATCTGGTATAAACCCGGGCTCGCGATCCGGGTGGGTCTTCCCGCGCCGATCGAACGCTTTCTGAATGATCGAGGAAACTCCGACGATGGCACGAATGGTTAACTGCGTGTACCTGGGCCGGGAGGCCGAGGGTCTCGGCTACCCCACCTACCCGGGTGAACTGGGCAAGCGGATCTACGCCAATGTCTCCAAGGAGGCCTGGCAGGCCTGGCTCAAGCACCAGACCATGCTCATCAACGAGTATCGCCTGAGTCCCATGGAGCCCAAGGCCCGCAAGTTCCTGGAAGAGGAAATGGAGAAGTTCTTTTTCAAGGGCGGCGCGGAGAAGCCCGAGGGCTACGTCGACCCCAGCCAGCCGAAGTGAACCGCCGGGGGCGGCCGTCGGTCCCGGCAACCGCTTTGGCTTGACGGCCGTGCCGGCTCCGGCTTTAATACGCCCCTTCGCCCGGAAGGCGATACCCTCCGCAAGTCCGGCCAGGTAGCTCAGTTGGTAGAGCAGGGGACTGAAAATCCCCGTGTCGGCGGTTCGATTCCGTCCCTGGCCACCATCATTCCCGGTCCGAGCCCGCGCAACGCGGGCTCTTTCGTGTGTATACACCTCGTCTGTTCCTCGGAGTGTGATCGAGAAATCGTCCCGATCGATCAATTAAAGAATGCCAACCGGGGGGAGTCTTCCGAACCTGCTATGGTTCGGGGTAGGAGTGTTTTCCCGCCCAGGTTGGAGTGTTGAGCCATGCATGATCGGTTCGGGAGCCGTCCCGTTTCCGGGTCTCGTGTTGCCGAGGAGTTGACGCCGGAGGTGTTGTTCCATGCCTGTGATCCGGCGCTGCTCGATTTCGAGAGCACCGAGGAGCTGGAGGATCTCGAAGGGGTCATGGGTCAGGACCGGGCGCTGGAGGCGCTGCGGTTCGGCATCGGGATGCCGCATGACGGCTTCAACCTGTACGTGCTCGGTTCGATGGGCCTGGGCCGGCGCACGCTGGTGCACGACCTGTTGCGCGACGCCTCGGCGGGCCGGCCCGTGCCCAGCGACTGGTGTTACGTCAACGACTTCGATACGCCCCACCGTCCGCGCGTGCTGCGCCTGCCTCCGGGACGCGGGCAGGCCTTGCGCCAGGATATGCAGCAGGCGATGGAGGCCATCATTGCCGCTCTCTCGGCCGCCTTCCACAGCGAGACGTACCGCACCCAGGCGCAGGCGATCCAGGACGAATTCAAGGAGCGCGACGAGCAGGCGTTCGCCGCGCTGCGCGAGAAGGCGCATGCCCGCAGCATTGCGTTGCTGCGTACCCCGGGCGGCTACACCCTGGCGCCGATGCACGACGACGAAATGCTCAGCACCGAGGAGTTCGGAAAGCTCTCGGAGGCGGAGCGGCAGCGGCTCGAAACGGCGATGGAGGAGCTCAAGCTGGATCTGCGCCAGCTGATCGCGCAAATCCCGCAGCGCCAGCGCGAGGCCCGCGAGCGGCAGAAGGAGCTGAGCCGGAATGTCTCGGGAGTCACGCTGGACCAGCACCTGGGTGAACTTCGGCAGCGCTACCGGGACCTTCCGGAGGTGCTGGATTTTCTGAAGGCCTTGCACGCGGACCTGCTGGAAAACGCCGAGCAGGTCCGAAGCCTCGGCGAGGACGACGACGGCGGTTCCAATCCGGCGGGCCAGGCGGCACGGCAGCTGAACCGCTACAAGATCAACCTGCTGGTGAGCCACGCGGCCGATCAGGGCGCGCCGATCGTCTACGAGGACAACCCGACTTTTCAGAACCTCGTGGGCCGCGTCGAGCACACGGTGCAGTTCGGCACGCTGGTCACGGACTTCACGCTGATCAAGCCCGGCGCGCTGGCACGGGCCAACGGTGGCTTCCTGGTGCTCGATGCCGAGCGCTTGCTCAGTCATCACTTCGCCTGGCAGGCGCTGAAGCGGGCGCTGCGCGCCCACGAGACGCGCATCGAGTCGCTGGAGAGCATGCTCAGCCT
>Ga0207796_1000159_pt1 | contig 29152 bp, 33 predicted proteins | sample Pon1CUnioCityCA_6_FD_187274 | JGI IMG/M metagenome (GOLD analysis project Ga0207796, IMG submission 187274) | Marine sediment microbial community from Union City, CA, USA - Pond 1C Sediment 1 (SPAdes) | ecosystem: Environmental > Aquatic > Marine > Intertidal zone > Salt pond sediment ... | reverse complement strand
CCGACGAGGACCTGCCGGTACTGCTGCCGGATGATGTTGAATGGCAGCCAACCGGGGAGAGCCCTCTCAAGCTGCATCCGACCTGGAAGGAGACCACCTGTCCGATGTGTGGCGAAAAAGCAGAACGGGAAACGGATACCATGGATACTTTCATGTGCTCCTCCTGGTATCATCTGCGCTATCTGAGCCCCTGGTATACCGCAGGGCCATTTGATCCCGCGGAGTATGATTACTGGATGCCTGTGGACCTCTATACAGGCGGCATCGAACATGCCACCATGCACTTGATGTACACGCGCTATTTCCATAAGGCGCTGCGGGATATGAACATCACGGAGGGCCATGAACCGATGACCATGCTCCGCAACCAGGGAATGGTTTTGGGCGAAGAAGGTGAAAAAATGTCCAAGAGCCGGGGGAATACGGTTTCTCCGGATGACCTGGTGGAAGAATATGGCGCGGATACCGTGCGGGCCTACCTGATGTTCTTCGCCCGCTGGGATCTGGGTGGACCCTGGAACAATCAGGGCATTGCTGGCACAGAGCGCTGGTTGAACCGGGTCTGGCATCTGGTCCTGGACCCCTCGCCAGAAGGAGATTTCTCTGAGGGACAATTGCGAGATGTCCAGCGTGAGCTGCACACCGCGATTGACAGCATCACCCGGGATTATGAGCGAGTGGAGTTCAACACCATTATCTCAACATTAATGGAGTTGTTGAATCACCTGCAGGAAGCCAAGCGGGAAGGGGCAGGGCGATTACCGGAATGGAAGGGGATCGTTGATGCTTATCTGTTACTCATGGCCCCGGCAGTTCCGCATATCGCGGAGGAATTGTGGACTGAGGTCCTGGGGAACCCGTACTCGGTCCATGACCAGAGGTGGCCTGAAGCTGATCCGAAACTGATGGCTGCGGACGAGATCACCCTGATCGTACAGGTCAATGGCAAATTGCGGGACCGGATCACCGTGCCAGCCAATATCAGTAAAGAAGATGCAGAGGAGACAGCATTGGCCAGTGCCGGAGCAGCCCCCTATCTGGAAGGCAAGCAGGTCCGCAAGGTAGTGGTGGTCCCGGGCCGGTTGGTGAATATTGTAGTTTAGAAGCAGTTGGATTCGCTTCCGATCGAGGCAAACAGCCGTGAAACTGGTTATCACGGCTGTTTGCGCATAGGCAGTTTCGTCCTTGATTTGGACTGCGGGGCAGGCAACGGGAGTGCAAGCAGAATGCGGTATACTAAAGCCGAGGTATTATTTTCTGGATTATTTTCTCAAGGAGCGAATAATGGGTAAGAAAAAGAAGATCGTCAGCGCTGAAAATGCGCCCCAGGCCATAGGTCCTTACTCAGCAGCTGTCAAAGCCGGGGGGTTTGTGTTCACGGCTGGACAGTTGGGTATTGAACCAGAAAGCGGCGAGTTTGTTTCAGGAGGAATTGAAGCTCAAACCCGCAAAGCATTAGAGAATTTATCAGCAGTCCTGACTGCAGCCGGGACCTCATTGGAGAAAGTCGTAAAAACCACAGTCTTTTTGCAGGATATGAATGATTTTGGGGCCATGAATGGTATTTACGGTCAGTTCTTCACCGAGGATTTTCCTGCCCGGTCAGCTGTGCAGGCTGCTCGCCTCCCCAAAGATGGGTTGGTCGAGATTGAAGCTGTTGCACTCCTGGATTAAAGGGACGAACTGACTATTCAATGAGTGGTGAACTGATCCTGCTGGTCGATGACGAACCCAATATCATAGAGCTGGCCCAACTGTACCTGGAAAGGGAAGGTTTCCAGGTCATCTCAGCTGTTGACGGGAAAGAAGCCCTGGAAGCGGTCGAGCAGCATCGTCCTGATTTAATGGTGCTGGATTTAATGCTGCCTGAAATTGATGGCTTAGAGGTCTGCCGGACCCTGCGGGGTAAGAAGGATCCCATTGCGATCCTAATGTTAACCGCCCGTGATGAGGACCTGGATAAGATCCTGGGTTTGGAACTCGGTGCGGATGATTATCTCACCAAGCCTTTCAATCCCCGGGAATTAGTGGCCAGGGTGAAGGCTGTCCTTCGTCGCGGAGCCAGCCAGGGTCCTGAACAGGATGATGAGCTGGTCCAGATTGGGGATCTGCGGATTGACCCGCTGCGAAGGGAAGTAAAGATTAGCGGGAAGGTCATTGAAGTCCGCACCCAGGAATTTGACCTGTTGTACACCTTGGCCCGCCATCGGGGTATCGTGCTCAGTCGGGATCGCCTTTTGAATCTGGCCTGGGGATATGATTATTATGGGAATACCCGCACGGTAGATGTCCATATTGGCCACCTGCGAAAGAAATTGGCTGGCTCGCAGGTAAAAATTGAGACGGTGACCAAAGTTGGCTATAAGCTGGTCCCCCTGGACGATCTGGATTGATTATGTTTACTTCCCTGCGCGCCCGGTTGTGGTTAACCTATGCAGTGATCATCCTTCTCATCCTCAGCATCCTGGGTGTGGGTATATTTGTCTATACCATCCGAAATCCACTGACCGATCGCCAAGCGCTGACCCGCCTGGACGCTACCAAAGCGATCATTCAGCGGCAGCTGATCGATCGGGCTTTCCTGCTCAGGGATATGCAAGGGTTCCTTGAGCGGGTCGGGGAATCTTTTGACATCCGATTGATCCTGTACGACACATCTCGGGAGCTGGTGCTCGATTCCCAGCCGGGTCAGACCCAAATTCTGTGGACAGAAACAAATCAGGAACTGCCGCAGAATGGCCAGATCAAAGATCAAGATGGCAAGACCTGGTTGTATAGTTCCTTGAAATTGGCAAACGGGAATTTGCTCGTGCTTACCCTCCCCAGGCAGGGAGGCTTGCAGCTGTTGCGCAGTCCACAGCTCAGGCAGACCCTCCGGGAGGATTTTCTTCCTTCCTTCTTCAGAGCTGGCCTGGTGGCAATAGTGCTGGCTGTGATCTTTGCGGCCTGGATGGGGAGCTGGATTGCTAGCCCCCTGCAGGAAATGGAAAAAGCCACCCGAACACTATCAGAAGGGGAGTACCAGCAGATTCCCATTAAAGGACCGGATGAGGTTCAGGCATTGGCTCATTCTTACAATGAGATGGTGGATAAAGTCAAAGCTTCCCAGGAATCCCAGCGGGATTTTGTGGCTAACGTTTCCCATGAGCTGAAAACACCTTTGACCTCAATCCAGGGTTTTTCCGGGGCGATATTGGACGGCACAGTTGCGGAAGGCGCTCCGCTGCAGAAAGCAGCTGGTATCATCAAGACCGAAGCCGATCGCATGTATCGATTGGTAGTGGATCTGTTGGATTTAGCTCGATTTGATGCTGGAACAGTTGTCCTCGACCGGCAGGCACTTGACCTGGAAAACTTGCTGAAACAGGTAGGTGGTCAGTTGATTCCCCAGGCGGTCGAAGCCCAGGTGGAGCTTACGCTGGATATCGATCCCTTACCAACCTGTGTAGGCGATGAAGACCGATTATCGCAGGTATTTACAAACCTGGTCGACAACGCGATCAAACATACCCCGGCAGGGGGTTTTGTGCGGCTTTCCGCCAGAAGTGAAAGCGGAACAGCCCGGGTGGAGGTGATTGACAACGGGGAGGGCATCCCCGCAGATCACCTTCCCAGGATCTTTGAACGCTTTTACAAAGTGGATGGAGCCCGAAAGAAAGAAACCTTGCCTGGCACCGGGTTAGGACTGGCAATTGCCCAGCAAATCGTAGAGGCGCACGGTGGAACGATTGCTGTGCGCAGCCAGCCCGGGGAGGGCACAGCATTTGAGGTCAGCCTGCCTGTTGTGAGGTCTGATGATGTGACAGTCATTGGAAAGATCTAAGGCGATCTATGGCTGCGTCCCAAGTTTTCCCAGCAATGGTTGGAGTTCAATAAAGGAAATAAAACATGCCTACTTCACTAGTTACCGGCGGTGCTGGATTTATCGGTTCGCATCTTGTAGATGCCTTGCTGGAGCGGGGAGATGATGTCCGTGTATTGGATAACCTGACTACAGGAAATTTAAAAAACTTGCATAAAAACCTGGACAATCTTGAGTTTATTGATGGTGATATCCGGAAGCCAGCAGATCTTAAACAGGCACTTAATGGGGCAGATTTAGTATATCATCAGGCAGCTTTTGTATCTGTACCATTATCTTTAGAAAAATCTGAATTGTGCTTGGATGTCAATGTTCAGGGTACTAGACAACTGCTGGAGTTATCGAAGCAAGCTGGAGTCAATCGGGTCATACTCGCATCCAGTGCCGCTGTTTATGGAGATAACCAAGAATTACCTCTTTCAGAAACCGGTCGAACAAATCCACAATCCCCATATGCGTCCTCGAAACTAATCAACGAGATATTTGCACGGATGTACACATATCAGCTAGGGCTGGACGTGGTGGCACTTCGATATTTTAATGTCTTTGGTCCTCGACAAAATCCAGAATCTAATTACGCCGCTGTAATTCCGATATTTGTCAATCATCTTGTTAATAAAACCCCCCCAGTGATTTTTGGAGATGGCAAACAAAGTCGGGATTTTGTATTTGTCGCCGATGTGGCACAAGCAAATATCCTGGCTGCGAGTGTGCCTGATGCTCCAGGAAAAGTAATTAATATTTGCTCGGGGGTAGAAACCAGTATATTGGATTTGCTGGGTATGTTATCGAGAATATTTAATCAAAGCATTGATCCGATATTTGACAATCCACGCCTTGGTGATATCTATCGCTCCCTTGGCGATCCTGCCTTAGCTCAGGATTTGTTAAGTTTTTTCCCAAAGATCAATATGATAGACGGTCTGCGAAATACAGCGAATTGGATGATAAGATCTAGAGGTAAAGATATTGACTTGGGATTTGCCTAGATATTGGAGTGTAAATGGCGAAGATTTCATCTCATGAGTGGCAGGAATTCATCAACAGTTGTGCGAACCCCCATATCCTGCAAACCCAAAGATGGGGAGAGCTGAAATCACATTACGGATGGACTCCAGCCTGGTTTGTAGAAGGTTCGCTCGGAGCTCAGGTACTGCTGCAAAACCTCCCTCTGGGATTCAAAGTCGCTTACCTTCCCCGCGGCCCGGTTTCAACAGCGGGCGCTGTGGTCAACCATCCGGACTGGCCCGCCTTGCAGGCGGAGCTGGATCGGTTTTGCCTCGATCGGAAGGTCGTGTTCCTCAAGATGGAACCTGATCTATGGGAGGAGGAATTCGAGGAAGTGACCGGCCCCATTTCCGGTTTCAGACAGAGTTCCCACAGCATCCAACCTCCCCGGACGATCGTGGTCAGCCTGGAAGAAACTGAGGAGGAAATCCTGGCCCGCATGAAATCAAAAACGCGCTATAACATCAGGTTGGCCGGGAAAAAAGGGGTCGATGTCCGCGAAATCACCGCTCTGGATCCCTTTTATGATCTACTGTTGGGGACATCGGATCGGGCTGACTTTGGCATTCACACCCGGGAGTATTACCAGCTTACTTATGAGCTCTTTCAGCCTGTGGGGGCCTGTGCGATCTTCCTGGCGGAATACAACAGTGCACCTCTGGCAAGTATCATGGTCTTCCGGAAAGGTGATCGGAGCTGGTATTTTTACGGTGCTTCCTCCAATCAGCACCGGGAGCTGATGCCTACCTATCTGGTCCAATGGGAGGCAATGCGCTGGGCAAAGCGGCAGGGTTGCAAGACTTACGACCTCTGGGGGGTGCCGGATCAAGATTTTGATACCCTGGAGGATGAATTCACTACCAGAAGCGACGGGCTGTGGGGTGTTTACAGGTTTAAGCGCGGGTTTGGCGGTCAACTGCTGAGGGCCAGCGGTCCCTGGGATAAGGTTTACAACCCGGCCCTTTATGCCCTGTACCAATTCCGCACCCGGATCCAGGGGGGAAATTGATGATCTCACCACCCACTGCAGATAAAAAGAGGAACTGGAATGAGCTCATCAAACCTTTTCCCAAGACTCATTTGCTGCAAACCTCCCAATGGGCAGAGTTGAAGTCCCAGTATGGTTGGGTGCCAACCTTTTTGATCTGGGAAAAGGATCATGCAGGATGGCAGCTGCGCCAATCTCAACAGCCTGTCATCGAGGCAGCCAAGCCTGCCGCGGCAGGATTATTGCTGGAACGGGAAGCCTTTCGAGGCCTGCGGGTGCATTACCTGCCAAAAGGGCCCTTGATATCCGATTGGTCTGATCTGGACCTGGTGGATCAAGTGCTGGATGATTTGGCAGCCTTTGCCAGGGAACGGGGAGCGCTGCAGTTGAAGATCGATCCCGACCTGAAGTTGGGATGCGGTGTGCCCGGTGATGACGACCATCAGGTTTTTCCAGTGGGTGAAGCGGTCCAATCCCTGCTCAGCCGCAAGGGGTGGGTTTTTTCCCAGGAACAGATCCAATTCAGGAACACAGTGCTGGTGGACCTGGAGGAAGAGGAAGACGCACTGCTGGCAAGGATGAAATCCAAGACTCGCTATAATATCAGACTGTCGGGAAGGAAAGGGATTCAAATTCGATATGGGGATGTGAGTGACCTGCCGTCTCTGTACCGTATGTATGCTGCCACATCCCAACGCGGTGGTTTTGCGATCCGCGATCAGGCGTATTACCTCAAGTTGTGGAGGCTGTTCATGGCAGAGGGAGGCGGAAAGGGGGATCCCCAAGCTCAACCCTTGATCGCTGAATTTGAAGGGCAGCTGGTTGCCGGGGCAGTGATCTTCAAGTTTGGAAATCGGGCCTGGTACTTGCATGGGATGTCCCTGACTGACCACAGTGAGAAAATGGCTCCCCACCTGATCCAATGGGAGGCTATGCGCTGGGCGAAAGAGCAGGGCTGTGAGATTTACGATATGTGGGGCGCTCCGGATCAATTCCATAAATCGGATCCGCTGTGGGGGGTTTACCGTTTCAAGCGCGGTTTTGGGGGGCAGGTCGCTTTGACCTTAGGCGCCTGGGATTTCCCGGTCAAACCTGCCTTATATGTGGTTTACAGCCGTTTACTGCCCAGGCTGCTTGCTGTTTTGCGCTGGTTTGGAAACCGTCGGACCAGCCGTCTGACCCGCTCTGAAGAATGATCAATGACCGGATAGGAGATGTTATGCTGCCCCGAGAGGAATTTGCTCATTTACCCACACCCATTGACCATCTGCCTCGATTGTCCAAATCCCTCCCCGGACCTGAGCTGTGGATCAAGCGTGATGACCAGACCGGGCTGGCTTTTGGTGGAAATAAGACCCGCAAGCTGGAATACCTGATGGGTGACGCTGTATCCAAAGGGGCAGATTCCGTGCTGAGCACTGGTGCTGCCCAATCGAACCACTGCCGCCAGACTGCGGCAGCAGCGGCCCGGATTGGGTTGGACTGCACCCTGGTCCTGGTGGGGCCTGAACCTGACCAGTTATCCGCCAATACCTTTCTGGATACCCTGCTGGGAGCCAAGATTGTCTGGACGGACCAAAGCAGCCGGGATCTCGTTATAGAAAGCACCTTCAATCAACAAAGAGAAGCTGGCGCGATACCGTATTTGATCCCTTATGGGGGATCAAATGCTCTGGGAGCCTATGCTTACTTCCAGGCTTATCAGGAATTATTACAGCAGTTGGGGGGAGAACTACCAGATTGGATCGTGTTCGCGTCCTCTTCAGGAGGAACACAGGCGGGTTTGTTTCTGGCCAGCCAGGTTTTTAAAGGGCCAAAGGTATTGGGCATCAGTGTGGATGAACCGCAAGTTTGTTTGCGGGAGACAGTTGCCAGGATTACCAAAGACTTGATGGATTTGGTTGATGAGGAGATTGATATCGATCCTGGACAGATCCAGATTAATGCAAGTTACACTGGCGAGGGGTATGGGATCATGAATGACCGGGACCGGAAGGCCATCCGGATCTTTGCGGAGAAGGAGGGGATCCTGCTTGACCCCGTGTATACCGGCCGGGCAGGGGGCGGTCTGCTGGATCTCATCCACCAGGGGTTCTTTGCTAAGGATCAAAAAATCCTTTTTTGGCACACGGGCGGGACGCCAGGATTATTCGCAGAACAATATCTGCGCGATATCTAAAAGAGTAGTGGATGGCATCATGATCGCTGGAAACGATTCCTGATCATTTTGGCCTCTTGATTTTATTCAGAGTGATAGCAGCGGACCCTGAAAATGGTGGATTTGATTTTTTTACCAGCCGAGGTTTATGGTAAAATTTTGATTTGATGCGACGATTCTTACTAAAGTTGTAAGCATAGTTTCTGAGCAAGGAGAATACATGCAATCTTATTGGATATATATTGGAATTTTCCTCGTTGTCGCTGTAGCCGTACCCATCGTTGCCGTTGCTCTCCCGTTGTTAGTGGCCCCCAAAAAACCCAGCCGCAGAAAAGAAGAAGTCTACGAATGCGGTATCGAAACCACAGGTAATATCCGGGTTCAATTCAAATCGCAGTATTATCTCTACACCCTGATCTACCTGATCTTTGATATTGAGACCGTATTCCTGTTCCCCTGGGCCGTTTCCCTTGGAAAACTCCCACTCTTTGCAGTCATTGAAGGTGTGATTTTCATTGCCATCTTATTTGGTGGCTTGATCTATGCCATGCGGAAAGGTGCATTGGCCTGGTATTAGAACCCCACTACAGAAAAGCAGGAGTGATTCATGGCTGATTTGATTAACCTTGTTGAAGACTGGATTGCAAATCTGCTCCTGGGGTGGGGAGTATCAGAGGAGCTGACGCTCTTCCTGCTCCAAGCTCTCGGCAGCGTGCTGGTTGTGATTGTTTGTTTCCTGATCGTCATCGCCCTGATCTGGGTGGAGCGGAAGCTGGCAGGCAGGATCCAGGATCGGTTTGGCCCCAACCGGGCAGGCCCCTTCGGCATATTCCAATCCTTTGCGGACATTATCAAGATATTTACCAAAGAATACGTCACACCTGAAGGCGCTGAAAAAGTTGCCTTTAACATTGCGCCGATTCTGGCAATGGCGTCTGTACTGGCCATCTGGGCCGTATTCCCCTTCGCGGTCAATGTCATCGGGGCGGATATTCATGTCGGTGTGTTGTATATTGTGGCAGTCGGTGCTTTTGGCATCCTGGCCATCTTGATGGCTGGATGGGCATCCAACAACCGGTACGCCCTGCTGGGTGCATCCCGGTCTGTTGCCATGTTGATCTCGTATGAGATCCCCATGATCATTTCCCTGCTTGTGCCGGTGCTGCTGGCCCACTCTATGAAGTTATCCGCCATTATTGAAGCCCAGCAGCCCTGGTGGTTCATATTGGTCGCTCCCACCGCAGCTGTGGTGTTTCTGATCTCATCCATGGCAGAGATCGGCAAAGCCCCCTTTGATCTCTTGGAAGCGGAGTCTGAGCTGGTTGCTGGTTATCATACTGAATATTCGGGTATGAAATTTGGCATGTTTTATGTGGCGGAGTTTCTGCACCAATTTACCGTTGGGGCTTTGATCACCATCTTCTTCCTGGGTGGATGGGGCGGTCCCCTGGCTGTTCGCTGGCCGATCCTGGGCGTGATCTATTTCTATGGGAAATCATTTCTGGTTTACTTGGTGATTTCCTGGATCCGGCTATCCCTGCCCCGCATCAGAATTGATGATATGCTGGATTTGAATTGGAAGTTCCTTATTCCCGTATCTTTTGTAAATCTGGTGGCAGTGGCCATCATTGACCGGGTGCTGCTCGAGCTTGAGCTGGCCACCTGGATGTATGTCGGGGTGATGTTCGCCGTCAACCTGCTCATCCTGCTGACTGCCCTTTATCTGGCAGAGAGAAGCAAGCCAGCGGTTGAGCGAGAGAAATTTCCTCCCCGGCCTGTTGCCGTTCCACCAGGCACCGAAAGTTCATAAGTGCCCTGAAAGGACAGTTCTATGCTTCTACCTGTACTCGTTTTTTCATTTGCCAGCCTGGTCACCCTTGGCGCCGGTTTGGCGGTTGTGACCAGCAAGAATATTCTTCACAGTGCCTTCTATTTGATCCTGTCTTTTGTAGGTGTGGCTGCGATCTATGTCTTGCTGGAAGCCCCCTTCATAGCTGTGGTCCAGATCCTGGTCTATATTGGCGCGATTGCCATCCTGATCATCTTCGCCATCATGCTCACCCGAAGATTAATGAGCGAGGAAATGGAACAGCATAACGCCCAGTGGATCCCTGCCGCTTTGGGGGCCCTGGCCCTGTTTGTGGTCCTGGCCTGGATCGTATACACGGCTGGCTGGCCTGTGCAGGAAGGTGTGGTGCCTGCGGAGCCGATCAGTCAGCTGGGAGAGGAATTGCTGACAACATACCTGGTTCCTTTTGAGATCGCATCCGTACTGCTGCTGGCAGCGCTTGTGGGAGCGATCCTGATCGGACATGAGAAAGGTGTAAGGAGTGCCGAATGAATATTCCGCTGAATTGGTTTTTGGTTGTCGCCGCCGGTCTATTCTGCATTGGCTTATATGGTGTGCTGGCACGCCGTAACGCAATTGGGATCTTAATGGGCATCGAGCTGATGCTAAATGCTGTGAACATCAACCTGGTTGCCTTCTGGCGCTATCTCAATCCTGCCCGACTTACCGGACAGGTTTTTGCCCTTTTTGTGTTTGCGGTGGCAGCGGCGGAGGTAGCTGTCGGCCTGGCCCTGGTGATTGCCATCTATCGCAACCGTGATACTGTCGTAGTAGAAGACATCGACCTATTGAAGGAATAAGCGAGAGAAAAATGATACAAGAATTTTTCTTCAACATAACCTGGTTGGTACCGGTTTTTCCCTTCCTGGCATTTATCATCATTATTCTTTTTACCCAGGATAATCCTAAACTCAGTCACAGCTTGAGCATTGGCTCGATTGCCATGTCCTGGCTGGTTGGTTGGGGCGTGGTCTTCAGCGCCATCGCTGTCCCACACCTCGGGGAACATCCTATCAGCAAAACATTCACCTGGTTTGAGACCGGCACAGCGACCTTCAATATCGGCTACTGGATCGACCCCCTGATGGCAGTGGCCCTATTCATGGTCCCCTTTGTTTGTTTGATGATTTTCATCTACGCGGTTGGCTATATGGGTTACGGGACAGAAGAGCAGGATCCCAATTATTCCCGCTTTTTTGCCTATATCGCTTTGTTCGCGACCGGGATGCTGGGCCTGGTGATTTCTGAGAACCTGCTCACCCTGTTCATGTCCTGGGAGATCATGGGTTTGTGTTCTTACCTGCTGATCGGTTTCTGGTTTCAGAAGAATTACCCAGACCCGGACCAAATCACTCCCCGCCAGGCTGGCCTGAAGGCTTTCCTGGTCACTAAAGTAGGGGACCTGTTCTTGATGCTGGGAATCATTTATCTGTATTCCCAGGCGGGATCACTGAGCTATACGGACACGCTTTTCAACCATGAATTCTTGGTCCATTTGGCTGAGACTCCGGCTTTGCCCATCTTTGGAGGCTGGTCGGCAGCCTCTGCCATCGCGGCCCTGATCTTTGGCGGCGCGGTAGGAAAATCAGCCCAGTTCCCGCTTCATGTCTGGCTTCCGGATGCGATGGAAGGCCCGACACCAGTCAGCGCCCTGATCCATGCGGCAACCATGGTTTCGGCGGGTGTTTTCCTGGTTGCCAGGATATTCCCCCTCCTGAACGTAGTGGTGGAATTGGAACATCACAACCCTGCCATGGGACTGATCGCCTTCATCGGGGCTTTCACAGCGATATTCTCATCCGTGATTGCCATCGCCCAGGACGATATCAAAGGCGTGCTGGCATTTTCAACTGTCAGCCAGCTGGGCTATATGATCGCGGGCTTAGGCATTGGCGCTTATGTAGCCGCGACATTCCACCTCATCACTCACGCCTTCTTTAAAGCCCTGCTCTTCATGGGTTCAGGCTCGGTGATCATCGGCTGCCATCATGAACAGGATATGATGGAAATGGGCGGCTTGCGGAAAAAGATGCCCAAAACCTTCTGGACCTTCCTGGCTGGTGGGCTGGCACTCTCTGGGTTCCCGCTGGTCACAGCCGGATTCTGGTCTAAAGATGAGATTCTGGCTCATGCCTGGGATGAATTCCTCCATGAAGGCCTGGTGTCCTGGCCATTCTTTGTCTGGCTGCTGCTGACCATCGCCGCTTTTTTGACTGCATTCTACACAGCCCGGCAGATTTCTCTCACTTTCCTTGGCAAACCCCGCGGTCATCACGCGGAGCACGCCCATGAAACACCCAACACGATGACCATTCCCCTCATCCTGCTGGCCTTTTTTGCCATTACCCTTGGGTTTGTGGGGATCCCGGAGGAGATCGTTGGCTACGGGAACAATTTCTTCCACCATTTTGTGGGCCATGAATACCCTGCCACCCCTTTAAGCCTGACCGTCATGCTGCTTTCTTCCGGTCTGGCCCTGGGCGGTCTGGGTCTTGGTTGGTTGGTCTATGGACGGAAACCGCTGGTTCAGGGGCAGATCGATCCGCTGGAAGCGGGAATGAAGAAGATCCGGCTGGGATGGCTGTATCAAGCCATGCGCAACCGGTTTTATTTTGATGAGCTTTACCAGGTGGTCTTCATCAACGGTGCGATCAAAGTGGCGGATATTTTCTATCATTTCGACTACCACTGGGTGGTCGATCCCCTAGTGAATATGGTTGCCCGGATCGCCCGGGGTATTTCTGGATTCTTCAGTAATTTTGATGAAAAGATCATTGATGGACTGGTCAACTTGACCGGCCTTTCCGGGGTCAAGCTCTCTGATCTGGGCGGTATCACCGATCTCAAAGTGGTCGATGGCATTGTCAACGGGGTTGCTGATGTCACCGGCTGGGTAGGGGAGCACGTGCTGCGGCCCATCCAGACCGGCAAGTTGCAGAATTATCTGTTGATCTTGTTGATTTCCATGCTAGCAATTATTGGCATTTACCTGGTCTACTAGACCGAATTGTAATCCGAGGAGAATATGATGAATTTTCCAATCCTAAGCCTAATTACCTTTTTCCCATTGCTGATTGCCTTGATGGTTTTGATCATTCCCAAGTCAAAACTGAACTGGATCCGCTGGGTATCCACGGTTCTCAGCTTGATCCCCCTGGGATTGTCAATCTATATCTTCATCGTTGTCAGGGCTGACCCCGGCACAATGCAGTTCATGGAAAAATACACCTGGATCCCTGCTATTGATGTCTTCTACCGCATGGGGGTGGATGGGCTGAGTGCAGTCATGCTGGTGTTGACCGCGCTGCTGTCTACTCTGTGCTACTATTACTCGATTTACACCATCAAGGACAGGGTGAAGGAATATTACTTCCTGTTCTTGTTGCTGCAGGTGGGGATGACAGGCGTCTTTGTTTCCCTGGACTTCATTTTCTTTTATGTTTTCTGGGAAATCGGCCTGGTGCCCATGTACTTGCTGATCGGTGTCTGGGGTGGAGAGCGCAGGATTTACGCATCCATCAAGTTCTTCCTCTACACGCTGGCAGGCAGCATGGCTATGCTGCTGGCGATCATTGGTGTTTACCTCAATACAGGGACCTTCGATATCCTCGAGGCAGCGGCTCTGCAGCCCTTTGCGGGGAATTTTGCCCTGGCCGCGGCTGCCTTCTGGGCTTTCTTTATTGGTTTCGCCATCAAAGTCCCTATCTTCCCCTTCCATACCTGGCTTCCGGATGCCCACACAGAAGCGCCCACGACCGGCAGTGTGATCCTGGCTGGCGTGCTGCTTAAGCTGGGTGCCTATGGCTTGATCCGCATCGTGCTGCCGCTGTTCCCGGCTCCCTTCGCTTTTTATTCTTATGATGTGCCGATTATCCCCATTCTGGCTGTGATCAGCATTGTCTATGGTGCATTGGTCTGTATGGCCCAATGGGATTTGAAGCGGCTGATCGCTTATTCCTCGGTGAGTCATATGGGTTACGTTACCTTGGGTATCAGCGCAGCTGCCGCCAGCGTGGCAGCCGGTGCGGGAAATGAGACCAGCGCGATCATCGGTTTGAATGGAGCATCTTTGCAGCTCTTCACCCACGGTATCATCACCGGCGGCTTGTTTTTCCTGGTCGGCATGATCTATGACCGGGCACACACCCGCCAGATCAAGGATTTTGGCGGCCTGGGCGCAAAAGTACCCTACTACTACGGGATCATGCTGGTGACCGGTTTTGCCTCCTTGGGCTTGCCGGGCCTGGCAGGGTTCTGGAGTGAGTTTTTCGTATTCCGGGGGGCGTTTGCCATTATCCCGGTCTTTGCGATCATCGGTGTGCTGGGGATCGTCTTCACAGCTGCCTATATCCTCTGGAAAGTTGTCCAGTATGTCTTCCTGGGTGAATTTGACCAGGAAAAATGGGATGCCGCTACCCATCACGCGGAATTGAAAGATATGGAGGTTTTCGAAAAAGTCACCATGTGGCCCTTGGTGATCCTGATGGTCTTGATTGGGCTTTATCCCTCCCTGATCGTTCGCTTGCTTAACGCGGTATCAACAGTACTGGTCAATAATTTCTAAACGCGATAGAAAGAGAGGCTACAAACGTGCAAATATTCATCTTTCTTCTCCCACAGCTGATCCTTTTCCTGGGTGTGGTGCTGGTCTTCAGCGTTGACCTGGTGGGATCCCAAGAGAAGAAATGGCTGCCGTATCTGGCCTTGGCTGGAGGGCTCATTTCTCTCGCTGTGTCTATCTACCTTTTTGGGTGGCAGGAAATCGGGGAAAAATCCATCCTGGGCGGCATGCTGGCCCTGGATTCCTATTCCCTTTTCTTCCAGATCTTCGCTTCCCTGGTGGCTGTGCTGGTCATCCTGCTCTCCATGGCATATCTGAAGTTGAGATCTCCTCACCAGGGGGAATATTACGCCTTCATCCTCCTGGCTTGTTTTGCGGTTTCCCTGCTGGCGCTCTCATCCGACCTGGTGATGATCTTCATTGCCTTTGAGCTGCTGAGCATCTCCTCTTATATTCTGACCGGCTTCTTGCGGGAGGATCCCCGGAGCAGTGAAGCCTCAATGAAATATTTCTTATACGGGTCGATGGCATCTGCCATGATGCTGTACGGTATGTCCCTGCTGTTTGGTGCGACATCCTCCACGAACCTTGTGGAAATCGCCCAGGGGCTTGGCGCAGTGGTTCAAGGGTTGGACTGGGTGATCTATCCTGCGATTGTCTTGCTGATCGTCGGGTTTGGGTATAAGACCGCTGTCGCTCCTTTCCACCAATGGTCCCCGGATGCCTATGAAGGCGCTCCTACCCCGGTGACAGCATTCCTGGCGGTGGGTTCGATCGGAGCAGGGTTTGCCATCTTTGTCCGGGTGATGCTGACAGCCCTCCCAGATTTCCAGCTCAACTGGATCGCGCTGCTCACCGGTCTGTCGATCATCAGCATGACCCTGGGAAACTTTGTGGCCATCAGCCAGAAAAATATCAAACGCATGCTGGCATATTCAGGTATCGCGCATGCTGGTTATATATTGATCGGCCTGGTTTCGTGGGAAGCTGGTGTTTTGGATACCGTGTTTGACGGCATCAGCGGTGTGCTGGTCTACCTGCTGGTCTACCTGGCTGCCAACCTGGGCGCATTTGCCGTAGTCATAGCCTTTGAGAACAAGACCGGGTCCAATCAGATTGAGGATTATGCTGGATTGATCCAGCGCTCCCCGCTGCTGGCTGGCACCATGGTGGTTTTTCTACTCTCGCTGATTGGTATCCCGGGAACCGGTGGGTTTGTTGGGAAACTATTGGTCTTCGGCGCGGCACTGCGAGTTGAGTATTACTTCCTGGCCCTGGTTGCCATTATCAACAGTGTGGTGGCGGGATTTTACTACTTGAACGTCATTCGCTACATGTTCTTCCAACCGCTGGGGGAAACCCCGCGCGAAGAGATCCAGCTGCCGGGATCCCTCTCCACAGCGGTGATCATCGCCTGTGTGTTGACGCTGCTGATGGGCATCCTGGCTCAGCCCTTCATCTATTTTGTGCAGTCTTCGCTGGGGTTGGTCATTTCCTGAAATCGTCAATGAGGATTTCAGGATTAGGAAGAGAGAATAGCGTTCAAAAGCGGCTCTGGTTGACAGCTTAACCCCTAGTGAGTAAAATACAGCAAGTGCAAGTCTTCCTTGAGGAGCAGTAATTGAATAATCATCAAGAAGAGACCAACCAGAGTTCAACTTGGCCTGATAGAATCTGGATTCTGGCCGTGGCGGGACAGGCCGGGCTGTATATCGCGATTCCGGTGATTGCCGGCTTTGGTTTGGGATTTCTCCTGGATCGTCAGCTGAACACCATTATCTTATTTGCTGTGCTCTTTGCCATGTTAGGTTTCGGTGGAGGAGCTTACCTGGTTTACCGCTGGGTCAAAGGTACTGTTGCTAGACGGATGGAAGAACAGAAAGAACAGAAAAAGGAAATTATATAAGTATGGAAGAAGAAAAGAAAAAAGGTGGAGGGTGCCTCCTCAAACTCGTCCTTGGTGTTGGGGCCCTGGGTTTGATCTATTATGGCTTGATTTTACCGGGAAAAGAACTGCCTGTGATCAGTTTGGCAGCGGAGAAGATACCGGTCCATTTGCCAATCCCGGGTTTTGAACATGGCATTCCCAACACCCTACCCACTGCAATCCTGACCTCTTTATTCTTGATCTTGATCGCTTTCCTTTACAACCGGGCAGTTAAGAAAGCGGAGAGAACGGGAGAGGAGAGCCGCTTCCTGATCGCTGTGGATGGCATCTATGAAACCGTGTTTTCCTTTATTGAAACCACCATCGGCAGCAAAGAAAAAGCAGCTGAATTCTTTCCTCTTATCGGAACATTCTTCTTTTTCATCCTGTTTGCCAATTGGTCTGGTTTGCTTCCGGGTATGGGTTCGATCGGCATTTATGGAGAGCACCATGGGCATTTGGAATTGATCCCCATTTTCCGCGGCCCGACAGCGGATTTGAGCACAACCATCGGTTTGGCCATCATCACCCAGGTAGCAGCCCAGTATTATGGTTTCAAATACCAGGGCAGGAAGTATTTGAAAAAGTTCTTCAACTTCAGCGCCCCTCCGGACAGCGGCGGCTTAGCTCCCGTTGTCTCGTTTGCGAACGGTTTTGCCGGTATTCTGGAATTCATGGGAGAGTTAATCAAAGTGCTTTCCTTTGGTTTCCGGTTATTTGGCAATGTTTTCGCCGGGGAAGTGCTCTTGATCGTGATCAGTTTCCTGACAGCTTTCCTGGTTGTAGATGTATTCATGGCCCTGGAATTATTTGTCGGAGCCATCCAGGCTTTGATCTTTTCCATCTTATCTCTGATCTTTTACCAGATGGCGACGCATCACCATTAGTCATTAACATAGATTTTACAAAGGAGAAATTTGCATGTCGTATGAAGCCGCAACTCAAATAGCAGCCGCACTGGCAATTGCAGTCGGTTCCCTCGGGCCCGGTATCGGGATTGGTATGTTGGCTGCCAAAGCCATGGAAGCCGTTGGTAGGAATCCTGAAGCCTCTGGCGATGTGCTTACCAATATGATCCTGGCCATCGCTTTCGCTGAAGCAATTGCCATTTACGCCCTGGTGGTAGCATTGGCGATCAAATTCGTGCCAGTCACGCCTTTGGCAGGATAACAAGGAGGATATCGTGGGTGAAGCATTAGGAGCCATGGGAATCAATGGCCCGTTTTTGATATCCCAAGTCGTCAATTTTTTGGTCTTGTTCGGCTTGTTAACGATACTGCTCTGGAAACCTGCCAAGAAGAGGCTGGATGAACGCCAGGCTATGCTGCAACAGCAGGTCGAAGATGCAGAAGCCGCCGCGCAGGAACTGGAAAAAATCGACCAGGAACGAAAAGAGGTCCTGGCAGAAGCCAAAAAAGAGGCTGATAAGATCATCGCCCAGGCTCAAGAACGGGTAGAATCAATCAAAGCTGGGGCTCAGGAAGAAGCCCAGGAAATTCTTAACAAAGCCCGGGAGGAAGCCAGGGGTAAAGAGCTCAGCCTCTTGAAAGATGTCCGCGATCAAGTTGGTGTGCTGGCGATCGCGGCCACACAAAAACTGCTGGGCACAGCCCTGGATGAATCCAGGCAAAAAGCCCTGGTAGATGAATTTTTCTCCGGTGTGAAATCTGGTGAGATCGTTGTCCTGGAAGGGGAATCATTCCAGGGCGAAGAGGCTGTGGTTACCAGCGCTCTGCCGCTCAGTGATGGCGAAAAAGTGATCATTGAAGAGGATATCCTCAAGCGGGCTTCAGGGGACCTTGAGGTTGCTTTTGAAGTCGATCCTCATTTGCTGGGAGGTCTGACCATCCGGGTAGGCGATAAGATGGTCGATCATTCGGTATTGGCGCAATTGACAGACATGCGAACGCTCTTCAGTTAATCAGCTGGTTGTTTTCTGGTGTACAATAAAAAACGCCCGGATTGCTATCCTGGGCGTTTTTTGACATCAGTTAAGATCAGGAGACCCACTTGGATTTAAGAACGCTGCTTGAGGAGGTCAAAATCCACAATCCGCTGCCTGGATCTGCGATGGAGATCAGCGGGATCCGGATCGACTCCCGCCAGGTAAAAAGGGGAGACCTGTACATTGCCCTGCAGGGAACGCGAGTTGATGGACATGACTTCCTGGCTGAAGCTGCTCGCGCTGGGGCGGTGGTTCTCCTGGGCACAAAGCCCTGGCAGGACTGCACCCACCTCCAAGTGCCCTATCTGCAGGTGGCAGACGCCAGGGCTGCCCTGGCGTCCATCGCAGCAGCCTGGTATGGGTATCCAGCCCGCCAGCTGCTGGTTATCGGGGTCACAGGGACAGATGGGAAGACCACCACAGCAAATCTGATCTTTCAGGTCTTGAAAGCCGCCCAATTGCAGGCTGGTTTGATTTCTACGGTGAACGCAGTGGTCGGTGATCGTGTGCTGGATACAGGTTTTCATGTCACCACGCCGGAAGCCATGGATGTGCAGTATTACCTGTCTGAGATGGTCAAAGCGGGTATCAGTCACGTTGTCCTGGAAGCTACTTCTCACGGGCTGGCCCAGAAACGGGTAGCCGCCTGTGAGTTCGATATCGCGCTGGTGACCAATATCACCCACGAGCACCTGGATTATCACGGTGACTACCAGGGCTACCTGGAGGCGAAAGCGGAGTTGTTCCGGTTGGTGCCTGAATCCGCTGAGAAGCCGTTCCCGGTCAATAAGATGGCTGTGCTCAACAGAGATGATCGTTCCTATGCCGCGCTGCACCAGCTGGTGGAGGATCTGGGAATAATGGAGATCACTTATGGGACCACACCTGCGGTGGACTTCCAGGGTGTGGATATCCATCCTGGTCCCGCTGGGATCGAATTTCAGATTGCCAATCAGGGAGAAACCCGGGCCTTTTTCACTTCTCTGCTGGGGGAATACAATGTGTCAAACTGCCTGGGGGCCGCAGCTGCCTGCAAAGCGGGCCTGGGTTTGACCTGGGAACAGATCCAGACCGGGATCAAGGATCTGGCTGGTATCCCGGGGCGTATGGAAAGCCAGGACCTGGGTCAGGACTTCCTGGTCATTGTTGATTTTGCCCACACCCCCAATGCGCTCAAACGGGCCCTGCTGGCAGCCCGGCAGATGACGGAGGGCCGGGTGATCGCTGTCTTCGGATCAGCAGGATTGCGTGATAAAGAGAAGCGGCGTTTGATGGCGGAGGTCTCAGCGGAGTTGGCTGATCTCAGCGTGTTGACTGCAGAGGATCCCCGCACAGAGTCCCTGGCGGGTATTCTATCAGAAATGGCTGCTGGTGCTGTTGCTAAAGGGGGAAAAGAAGGTGAGGATTTCTGGCGGGTGGAAGACCGGGGAGGGGCGATCCGCAAAGCATTGGACCTCGCTCAAAAGGGGGATGTGGTGATGATCTGTGGAAAAGGGCATGAGCAGTCGATGTGTTTTGGAGAGACCGAGTATCCCTGGGATGACCGGGTGGCTGCCAGGGCAGCCCTGGCGGATTTCCTGGATGTGGACGGGCCTGAAATGCCAACCCTGCCGACGTCAGCTGATTGACCCCTGTCTCTTTTATATTTATCTATAGTAAACCCATCTATTGACAAATTGCACATAGTTGGCTATACTCTGTTTGCTTTGCATGATATCCAAAGCAAAGGAGTGAGACATGCCAGGAAGGCGCGGAAGTGATCGGGGACACAGGCGGCCGAGGCGGCGGAGAGGTATGCGCCTCATACTACGACCAGCCCTCTTACTGCTGCTGGCTGAAGGGGATTCCCATGGTTACGACCTAATGGAACAGCTCAGTTCATTCGGTTTCGATTCAGAGAATTGGGATTCGAGCATGCTTTATCGGGACTTACGGGATATGGAAGAATGCGGGTTGATCGAATCTTCCTGGGATGATGACAGCAAAGGTCCCCGAAGGCGGGTCTACCAGATCAATGACCAGGGATTGCGCAGGTTGGGGGCATGGTTGGAAAGCCTGGACCAGGTCCGCAGTCAAATTGGTGTCCTTCAGGAACGATTCAACGACCTTCCAAATAACAAGGAGTGATGATGAAAATCGCAATTTCTGCTAACTCAGGAGATCCTGATCTGGAGTTCAGCGCCCGCTTTGCACGCTGCCAATGTTTTTTGGTTGTCGATCCAGCTCTGGAGAATTGGCAAGAAGTGGAAAATCCTGCCCTCGACGCTCAGGGGGGCGCGGGCACGCAGGTGGTTCAACTTCTTGCCAAGATGGGCGTTGAGGCTGTGGTCAGCGGCCGCTATGGACCCAACGCTTATGAAGCACTGCAGGCTGCGGGTATGGGTGCCTACCTGGCCAGCGCGGGCTCACCGCGAAAACTCCTGGCGGATTTCCAGGCAAACCGGTTAAAGACAGCCAGCGGCCCCAATAGCCAGGGAGCCCACGGTGCTCAAGGGAGAGGTGCTGGTGGACGAGGATCTGGGAAACGGGGCAGGGGCGGCCGGGGACGGGGCGGCCGAGGACAGGGAGGGCAATGGTAATCGCAGTTGCCAGTGGAAAGGGAGGCACAGGAAAGACCACCATAGCTGTTTCTTTGGCCCAATATCTTTCCGCACAAGGGGAGTTTCCGGTGCTGCTCAGCGATGCTGATGTCGAAGCTCCCAACGCCCATCTTTTATTGCATCCTGTTTTCCATGACAGCATCCCGGTCGAGCAAGCTGTGCCCCGGGTGAATCAAGAACGCTGCTGTGGATGCGGAATCTGTGCTGATGTCTGCCAGTTCAACGCGATTATCCTCCTGGGGGACAATCCCAAAGTTTTCCCGTCATTGTGCCATGGCTGCGGCAGCTGTGCCCTGCAGTGTCCCGAAGGCGCCATTGCGGAAATCCCCCGTTCGATCGGCAGGCTGGACCGCGGCTCAAGGGGAGCTGACCTGCACCTCCGCCGGGGGTTATTAAACGAAGGTGAGCCCATGGCGGTGCCGGTCATTACCGCCCTGAAAAAATGGGAGGCTGGGTGCTGGCCATCACCCTATGTGGAGATCGTCGATTCACCTCCGGGAGCCTCCTGTCCGGTCGTCGAAGCGCTCCGGGGAGCGGATTTTGTGCTCTTAGTGACCGAACCCACGCCTTTTGGCCTGCATGACCTCAAGGGGGCTGTTCAGGTCACACGTGAGCTGGGCCTGGAAGCTGGCGTGATCATCAACCGCGTTGGACTGGGAGAGGAGGATATCCAGGGTTTCTGCCAGGAGCAGGGGATTCCAGTGTTGATGGAAATCCCTCTGGAGAGGAAAATCGCTGAAGGACTGGCACGGGGCAAGGGGCTGCTGGAAATCGATCCTTCTTTTCACAATCAATTTGCCGCGCTTTGGAAAGAGATAACACAGGGGGTGGCAGGATGAAACAAATCGTGATCCTCAGCGGCAAGGGCGGCACAGGCAAAACCAGCCTCAGCGCTGCCTTTGCCCATCTGGCTGCTGCGGGAAGGACCAATGTGCTTGTTGATGCCGATGTGGATGCCGCGAACCTGGAATTGCTCTTGAAAGCTCAGCGGGTGAAGAAAGAACCTTTCCCGGGAGGCGCATTTGCGATCATCGACCAGGACCGCTGCAGCGGCTGCGGCACCTGTCAGGATGTGTGCCGTTTTGAGGCAGTCTCGCTGAAGAATGGGAGTTACGTAATCGATCCCATTGCCTGCGACGGCTGCGCTGCCTGCGTTTATGCCTGCCCGGAAGAGGCGATCCAGCAAAAGGAAGAGCAGGCTGGCGAGTGGTATCTCTCGCAAACCGATTTCGGCATTTTGTACCACGCTCATCTCTTCCCGGCCCAGGAAAATTCTGGAAAATTGGTGGCCTTGATCAAGCGCCAAGCCCGGGACGCAGGAGAGAAAGTGAGGGGTGACCTGCTGCTGGTCGACGGTCCACCCGGAATAGGATGCCCGGTGATCTCAGCTATCTCCGGGGCTGACGTCCTGCTGATGGTGACCGAACCCTCCCTGGCTGGCATCCATGACCTGGAAAGAGTGCTGGGAACCGCAGCCTATTTCCAGCTCCCTGCCTGGGTATGCATCAACAAAACCGACCTCTATCCGGAGGGAGCGGACCGCATCCAGGACCTCTGTCAAGAGCGGGAAATCCCTGTGCTGGGGAAGGTCCCTTATGATCTGAATATCGCCCAGGCGCTGACTGCTGGGGAACCGGTCACCCGCTATGCGCCGGAATCAGCTGCCTCCCGGGCGATTCAGGAGATCTGGCATCAAATAGAAGGAAAACTTGCCGCACTGCCTGAAACACAGCAAAGAATCCAAATCTAAGATAAACTATTATTAAATGGAAAGGAGAACAAGGATGCTTATCGCAGTATCAGCAGAGACCAATCAAGGACGCGAGAGCCAGGTTGCCCACCACTTTGGCCGCTGCCCCTATTTTGCCCTGGTGGAAGTGGAAGGAAAAGAGATCCAATCTGTCCGGGTCATTGACAACCCTTATTATGCGGCTCACCAACCGGGACAGGTGCCTGGATTCATCCACCAGCAGGAAGCGGATGTGATGCTCAGCGGTGGTATGGGGGGCAGGGCCATCCAATTCTTTGAACAATTCGGCATCGATGCTGCGACGGGTGCCGCGGGCACAGTTGCAGAAGCTGTGGGCTGTTACTTGAAGGGGGAGCTTAAGGGTGCCTCATCCTGCGCGGAAAGCCAGGCCCACGGCCACGGTCATGGTCATGGCCATGGAAGGCACGATCACGAATAGATCGGTTCCTTTTTTAGATATTTAATCCCTTCTTTCCCTGGATCATTGGCTTTTAAAGATACAGGGGGAGAAGGGATTTTTCCCGAAAGTCCTTTTTTGAGCCAGGGTCAGCTTGGTGCCAAAGATCTGCTGCAGCAGGACTTGATCCAGCTGGCAGAGCACGGGATGGGTCTGCGCCAGATCCTGGTAAGGGCAGTGCCGTAAAGCTACCCTGGGCCCTCCAGGACGGGCTTCCCAGCTGGCATGATAATGCCGGGTATTGAGGAAGGCGATGCCCTGGTTGAATCGCTGGACCCGGTTTTTCCTTGGTTCTAATTCTCCCTTGATGAGACCCTCAGCGGCCTCAGCCAGGAGTTGATCTCTGGCATCCGAGTTCTGGATCAGCGCTAACAATCCCCCCAGCAGGGGGGCCAGGTTGTCTTCCAGGGTCAGTGCTGTCAGGCTGTAAAGTAGGATTGGCCGGCCTGCGCCTCCCGGGGAGCGTTTTCCGGATACCTGAACAAATCCCTCTTCTTCCAAAATCTGCAAATGATAGCGGATATTGGCTGCTGTCATTTCCAGGTAGCGGCCGATCTCGTCCGCGCTGGATGGGGGGTGGGCTTCAAGATAATTGAGGATGGAGACTCGGGTACCCTGCATGGAAACAGTATACCATTTCTGGGCAATTAAACAAAAAAAATTTTGTAAAAATATTGATTGACAGGGCAGGGTGAGGGGCAATATAATAGGAGCGTTGAATCTTCCCTCAATCAGAGGAGTGTCTTTAATGCCCGATGAACTGAATAAACCTGAGTACAAGATTCCCCCCGAATTGGAGGGAACGGTGGCGATAACCACCTTGGATCGTATCTATAACTGGGGCCGCCGTTATTCGGTTTGGCCCATGTTCTTTGGTTTAGCCTGCTGCGCGATCGAGATGATCGCCACTGCTGGGGCGCGATTTGACCTGGCCCGTTTTGGGATGGAGATCATGCGGCCCAGCCCGCGCCAATGCGACCTGATGATCGTTTCCGGAACGGTGACTAAAAAGATGGTCCCCCAGGTGGTGCGCCTTTACAACCAGATGCCAGAGCCGAAGTATGTACTCTCCATGGGCGCTTGTGCCTCCGGAGGCGGACCCTTCAAACGGGGTTACAACGTAATCTCTGGCGTGGATAAATATATCCCGGTCGATGTCTACGTGCCGGGCTGCCCACCGACCCCGCAAGCCCTGCTCTACGGGCTGATGAAAATCCAGGAAAAGATCGATAGGGAATCCATCAAAGAGGTCAGCTGGTATCAGAAAGAAGAGGATCCCGGCATGCCGGTACCTATTCTGGGACCGGATCTGATTGACTTGAGAGACTTCCCGGAGCTGCAGGAAAGATTATCCAAGAAGGAAGACCAAGCATGAACGAAGAAATCAAAGTCCTCGAAACATATGAACAGGCTGTCCAGGACCGTTTTCCAGACTGGGTCCAGGCGGACGATCGGGAAGGATATCAGGGATTGCAAGTGGGGCCGGAAAATTTACTGGCCTTGATGGAAGCCCTGCGGGATGAATTAGGCTATGATCTACTGACATCAGTGACCGGCGTGGATTATTATCCGGAGGAGATGATGGAAGTGGTCTATCATCTCTTCAAATCAACCGGGGGCGCGATCCTGGAGATCAAGGTCCAAATACCCCGTTCCGACCCTGTTGTGGCCTCCCTGGTGGGTCTTTACCCGGGAGCTGCTTTCCAGGAGCGGGAAGCCTGGGACTTGCTGGGCATCAAATTTGAGGGTCATCCCAACTTGAAGCGGATTCTGATGTGGGAAGGATTTGCGGGTCATCCGCTGCGAAAGGACTGGCAAGAGGTCTATTATGGGGATGAGAATAAACCTTATGAGGATCGCTGGCCGGAGGGCAGGGCGGAAAAGGAAGAACGGGACACCCCTTATCAAGAAAATATCGCTTATCCCCCAGGATTCGACCCTGAAACCTGGAGCCCTGAGCCTGCGGAACGGCTTTTCGAAGGATCCACCCCCCTGGATCAAGATAAGCAGATCGACACTGAACAGCTGGTTGTCAATCTTGGCCCCCAGCATCCGTCCACGCATGGTGTGTTCCGCATGGTCGCTACCCTGGAGGGAGAAACGGTGGTGGACCTGGAGCCAGTCATGGGCTACCTGCACCGCAACCACGAAAAGATCGGCGAAAAGAACACATTCGCCATGAACATGCCTTATACAGACCGCCTGGATTATTTCTGCTCCATGAGCAATAATTTCGGTTATGCCCTGGCGGTGGAAAAATTGCTGGGCGAGAGGTATCAGCCGCCGGAACGCGCCCAGTATATCCGGGTGATCATGGCCGAACTGACCCGGATCCTGAACCATTTCATGGCCATCGGCTTCTTCCTGAATGACATCGGTGCCTACTTCACACCAGCCCTGTACACCATCAAAGAGCGGGAGTTGATCCTGGATATTTTCGAAGCTGTTGCCGGCTCCAGGATGATGTGCAATTATTTCCGCTTTGGAGGTGTGGTGCGGGATCTGCCAGAAGGGATGGAAGAGCACATTCGGGAAATGGTTTTTGAGCGGCTGCCGCGCCAGATCGATGAACTCGACCGCTACCTGGTTGAGAATGAGCTCGTGGTCTCCCGCGGTCAGGGCGTGGGTGTGCTGACCCCCGAGCAGGCCATCGGGTTTTCGGCTGCCGGGCCGGTCCTCCGCGCGTCTGGTGTGCCTTATGACATCCGCCGGGCAGAACCCTACAGCATCTACGACCGCTTCGATTTCGATGTTTGTGTGCGCTATCACGGCGATGTCTATGACCGCTTCCTGATCCGCTTTGACGAGATGCGGGAGAGCATTCGCATTTTGCAGCAGGCCATTGAAGGCATCCCCCAGGGTGAGATCCTGGCCAATAAACCTGCCTACAAATTCCGCATGCCCAAAGGGGAAGCCTATGGACGGGTTGAGGGTCCCAAGGGAGAATTGGGGTTCTACGTGGTCTCTGATGGCAGTGATAATCCCTGGCGGTACCATGTCAGGGCGCCATCCTTCATCAACCTGACAGGATTGCGGCAGATGTGCCTGGGAGAGAAAGTCGCGGACCTGGTTGCGATCCTGGGCTCGATCGATATTGTTTTAGGCGAAGTGGACCGGTAAAGAAACTGAGGAGAGACTCATGAAAGGATTTGGGATTATCAAGGGATTGGGTGTGACCCTCAAGCACATCTTTGAAACCTATACGGAAGATATTAAAGCCGGTCGGAAGCGCTATTACACAGAGGATGGGGTCCGATCGCGGATGACGCCGGATACCAAAGGCATTTTTACCGTCAACTATCCGGAAGAGAGATTGCCCGTCGCAGAAAATTTTCGCTTTGTGCCCTTTCTGGTCTACCAGGAAGAGGATGGTGAGAAAGTGCCCCGCTGCACCGCCTGTGGGATCTGCAGCAAGGTTTGCCCGACCCAGTGCATCTGGATCACCCGGGCTGAAGACCCGGAGACAGGCAAACCCCTCAAGACCCCGGCTGAATTCTATATCGATGTTGACCTGTGCATGAACTGTGGTTACTGCGCTGAATACTGTCCTTTTGACGCCATCAAAATGGATCATGATTATGAGCTGGCCAGTTATGATCGCCTGCAGAACAACATCCATGATATGGAGTGCTTGCTAAAACCGGCCTCCTATTACGCTGAGATCCGCCCCACATACTATGCCAGAGAAGAACAGGCCAAAGCGGAGGAAGCGGCCAAGAAGGCTGCCCGCAAACGGAGACGGTCCCGGGACTGATCTCCGGGCCCGCTATGGATCCTATTGGTGGTTTAATGGTTGATCGAGAACAAGAAATCGCACGACTGCGAGAAGAGATTGAGGAGATCGAAGCTTCCCTGCCTGCTCACTCCCCCCTGGCAGCGACTCTGATCCGATTGGAAGAACTGGAAGAAAGGCTGGCTGCCCTGGAAGAGGGGGAAAAGGATGCCCCAGCCTAAAGTTGTCCTCGATTATTCCCGCTGTGACCCCTCACAATGTGAAGACGGGTTCTGCGCCTCTGCCCAGGTCTGCAAGCGCAAGGTCCTCCGCCAGCAGGAGCCTGGCGAGATGCCGGACCTGTATCCAGCGCTGTGTCTAAGCTGTACGGATTGCGTGGATGTCTGCCCCCAGGGAGCGATTCGGCTGATGGAATAGAAACGGATGCGGGATCCTGACCTTGAGGATTAACGATAACGCGCGAATCCAAGATCCCTCATGTTTGGCTTTTCAAAACAAGCCTGGATTGTTTATCTTCAATTTTCGTTCTCAAAATAGGCCCCACGATTGAAATCGCGAGAAGCGCCTTTCTAGTCCCCCTGCGGGGAATTTACCCATCTTGATACGGATGAACTAGGATGCCCTGGCGCTGAACCCGGAGGTTTGCCACGGCAGCCTCCGGGTTTGCAAAGCACACATAGCGTAGCGGAGTGCCAGCCGTTGGGCTGGGGATATTGGATTATTTTTTGGGAGTGGTTTGGGTGAGGATTATTCCTCTTCAGGATCTGGCAGCCCTAAGATCTGGCGGGCTCTTTCCAGATCGCTTTCCAGGACCAGCAGTTCGGAGACCTGGTTATCGCCCACATAGAAGGAAGGGGTTTTGTAATGGGGTATGACCGCAGCCTGGATGCCTTCTGCCTCGAGGATCTTCTGGTCCCGGTTGGCTTCCACGGTCGGTTGGATCGTAAGTGTAACTGATTTCATGCTGCACCACCAATAGTTGTCCTGATTGTCTAATTATTGTACCTTAACCCTCAGATTGCCGCCTTCTCCAGCGTTTCTAGCCGGGTCCCTCTCCCTGGCAGTTTAACGGGCGTCCGCGGAGACGGACAACCGGCTTTGGCCAACAGTGCGGACTTGGGCAGCATCCCCAGTGAGCCGAGGGGCCAGTCCCTTCGCTTACAGATCCCCATTATAAAATCTGTCCTCCGGTCCCCAGTACTCGGTCCTGAGCAAAGCACAAATCCAACTAACAAAAATAACAACCCCGCTGGAAAAGAAATCCGATTATAATATCCCTTGACTAGCAAGATCAGCGGGGGAAGCTTTTGCGTTGCCCACTTAACAAGTTTGTTAGGTGAAGATATGGGTTTGACGCTGGTTCAGCAACTCGCTATAATGAAAACATTAACCAGGGAATACATATGATAGGAAAGCGAAGGCGATCCAAGAAAAAGAGTGCCGGCCAGAGTTTTGTCGAGTTGGCCATTGTGTTGCCGGTTTTGCTGTTTTTGCTGATCGGGTTTGTCGAGGTCGGGGCCATTATCTACAACTACCTCTCCCTCATGGACGTGGTCAGGGAAGCAGCCCGCTTCGCGGCCGACCGCGATCCAGAGGTCCTTAATGGTGATATGAGCAGTTATCCTCACAGTGCCTGTTTAGACGACGCCTTGCATTATTATCTGGATACAGCCTGTGTGATCATTGGCACCAATTTCAACCAGGACATCGATCTCGATCCGGCCACGGATGATGTGGCGATTTCCATTTTCACCATCGACAACGATGTCGTTGTCGACCGCAAACCCAACGATGCCGACGGGGTCTGGTCGCTGTACAGCGACAACTGGACCAAGAACTGCGACGGCTCCTTGAATTCCACCACACCCTTTTTCCCCCAGGGCGTGGGGAATGCCTGGGTGGCCTATACCCCGCCCACCGTCGGGGCAGGTACACCGACGGTAAACATCCCAGCCGGCGGCTTATCCGATAAAGGCATTGTCCTGGTGGAGGTCTACTACTGCCACGAGCAAATCTTAAATTTACCCCTGATCAGCGATATCATCCCCAACCCGGTCCCCCTGCACGCATTTGCAGTCATGCCGGCACCCAAGGCGGCACCCACACCCACACCGCTGCCGTAAGGGAAAGCAGGTTCTTATGATCAACAAGAACGGCAAACTTCGAAAATCGATCCGGGGGTTTTATTCCCGGAAAGTGAAACAGATCCGCAGCGGCTCCCCCCGCGAGCGGGGTCAGGCCCTGGTGATCACCGCGGTGGCTTTCATGGCCATGCTGGCGTTTGCCGGCCTGGTGACCGATGCCGGGACTCTTT
>Ga0207796_1000158_pt1 | contig 29173 bp, 23 predicted proteins | sample Pon1CUnioCityCA_6_FD_187274 | JGI IMG/M metagenome (GOLD analysis project Ga0207796, IMG submission 187274) | Marine sediment microbial community from Union City, CA, USA - Pond 1C Sediment 1 (SPAdes) | ecosystem: Environmental > Aquatic > Marine > Intertidal zone > Salt pond sediment ... | reverse complement strand
ACTCGCCCGATGCCAGCGCCACGAAGATGCCGTCCCAGCGGGTGTTCACAAACTCGTAGTCGAACCCCGCTGCCTGGGCAACGGCCCCCATCAGGTCGATGTCGAAGCCGGTGATGTTCCCTTCCTCGTCCACGTACTCAAACGGCGGGTACTCGGCGTTGGTGCCGATCACCACCGTGCCCAGGCCCTCCTCTTCCTCCTCAGCGGGGGGTTCGGTGGGCGCTTCTGTCGGCGCCTCTGTGGGCTCCTCCGCTGGAGCCTCGGTCGGTGCCTCAGTGGCCGGTGCACCACAAGCTGCCACCAAGGTCACTAGGACAGTCAAGATAGTCACGAAGCCAAGCAATCTTCTTCTGTTCTCCACGATCTCCTCCTCTTTTGGATTCACGTATGTGTCGAGCTTGCGCGTCTGCAATCTGGGGCATCTGTCGGCGGGTTCATCGACCCAATCAACCACCTCCTTTCATATCATAGAAGTCAGGCAGATTTCATCGATTTCAGAGTCCACTGCAGTTATCCTGTGCCGCCGACAAGGTAGACCAACCGTGACGGCTAGCGATCACAAAAAAAGCCAGCCTCCGTCTGGAGGCTGGCTCTTGCGTGATCGCGATCACATAGCCCAAGCAGTCCTACCCAGACGGGGGTGGCTTTAGTCGTCGCTTTCGCTTGTCAGAAGCAGTGATCCCAGTAATAACCATAGTACAATCCTGAATCGCAGTATACCATGGGGGACTCAATTGTCAAACCGGCAACAGGTGACCGATCTAGGGACTCATGGCCCTCGTGGGCAAGCTCCCTATGCAGGAACACGCCAGGCAGACGTCAATGGCCGCTTCAGGTCAATAGACGCTTGCCAAGCTCAATAGCCCCTATGACATCCTCGGCGTAGCCATCAGCCCCGATCGTGTCGGCCCATTCCTGAGTGACCGGCGCTCCGCCGACGATAACCCGGACTTGGTCGCGGATGCCTGCCTCCTCCACCGCCTCGATGACCGTCCTCTGCACCGTCATGGTCGTAGTGAGCAGCGCGGATAGGCCCAGGAGATCAGCCTGCGTCTCCTTGACCTTGTCGACGAACTCAGCGGGGGAGACGTCCACCCCGATATCGTAGACTCGGAACCCATTCGCGGACATCATTGTCGCCACCAAGGACTTGCCGATCTCGTGGATGTCTCCCTCGACGGTACCGATGACCACCGTTCCGGCCGACCGGGACACCTGCTGACGGGCACGCAACTCAGGCTCCAGCAATCCCATAGCCTGTTGCATCGCGTTAGCAGCGATAACCATCTGGGGCAAGAAGTACTCCCCCGTCTGGAACTTCTCTCCGACGATGCCCATGCCGGGCACCAGCCCCTGATCGATAATGGCGAGCGGTTCCTCGCCCGACTCCAGGGCTTCCTGGGTTAGCTCGGCCGTCAAATCCGGCTTGCAATCGACCAGGCTGCGGGTGATCGCCATCAGGACTTCGTTGGACATAGACTCTCTCCTTATCGTCAACTCTCGGGCAGCGGCGGTAGCTCATCCATGCCGAAGGTTCGGGCTGCCGTAAGCGTGATCGCGCGCAGCTCGCTTCGTACGTCATCCGAGATCGGCGACGGCTGGTAGCCGGTCAGCAGCTCTCCCACGCGATCCCGGGCCCGCTCCCACGCGGTCTTGCTGCCCTTCCTCTTCCAGGCGTCCAGCGAGCCACGGTCAATGACAGCGGAGGGAATATACTGCTCCTTGCTGAACCACTTGGCCGTATGCAGCTGCCCCAGGTAGTCCGCGCGATGACCTAGCTCACGCATCAATCCCAGCGCGATGGGCTGGTCGCGAGCCTCCACACCGGCGATCAGCCGCTTGGCCATGCCGATGATCTCGGCATCAATGACCAGTTTCTCGTAGCTCTGACAGCTCTCAAAATCCATCATACCGGCGCCGGAGACCATGTTCACGCCGGCGAGCGCCGCCATGAGGGTGCCTCCGGCCGACTCCAGGCCGCACTGTGCATCGACGATCTTGGCATCGCTCATGCCCAGGTAGGCGTGAGTCGGCAGATCCAGAGCCTTGCCCACCTCGGTGTAAGCCACGTCGATCATCCATGTACCCACGGCACCCATCGGCGTCGTGCCCTCGCGCATATCGAAGGCCGCCGGCGAACCACCCCAGACGATGGGGGCCCCTCGGCTGGCCAGCTGGCAGATCGTCACCCCGCTCATGCACTCCGCCGTGTGCTGCACGACAGCCCCAGCTACGGTCACCGGAGCCGTCGCGCCGGCTAGCGGCATGGAGACCAGTTCCGATGGCACCCCGTATCGCGCGCAGTCGATCATGTTCTGGCAGGTCAAGTCGCTCCACAGGAGCGGCGGCGACGGACAGACATCGAATATCGCGATGGGCCGCTCTGCCAACGCATCCTCGCTACCAGCCACCGCCACCAGCAGATCCTTCATCGTCCACCAGGTGTCCTTGCGGAAGGCGCCGGTCACGATCGGCTTGCGCATATAGCTGAGCGCCAAATAGAGCCGATAGAGATCACCGATCTCCTCCGGCACATCGGTGCAGATGAGGGCCGTGCTTTGAGCATCCAGCTGCGGAAGCACCTCGACAAGCTTGACGAACTTGACGAAGTCCGCCGTCACCGGTGCTCTCTGTGCCTGGGTCTCGCTGTCCAGCAGCGTGATGGCCGCCGACCCCGGGTCGAACTGGACGCTGTCACCGCCGTAGTGCACGACAGGTTCACCACCCAGATCGTACAGGTAGAACTCCGATGGCGCTGTCTCGAGCGCCCGCTCGACGATGTCTCTAGGAATGTACGCGATCTGAGACTCGAGGTCCACGTCAGCTCCCGCATCAGCGAGCAATCCGAGTGCCTCGCGGTTATGGACCCGAACGCCCGGATCCATCAGCAACTGAAACCCCTCAGCGATGATCTGCTCGATCAAGTCATCGCTCAACATCCTGAACTGTGGTCGCACACCTCTGCCCTCCTGGATTATCTGGTCACCATTGTACACATCGCGCAAGCCGTACCTCTGCCTATTAGAAGGCCCTGCCTATTCAGTGCAGTGGGGATTCCCCTCATCACGTCCGCCCTACCAGGCAGATGCTCCCCTCCCTCCGTTACTTACTCGGTCCGCACGCTGCCTACCGACTCCCTGGCCAGGTCGAGCGCCTCCTCCCGCGTCGTCACCTCACCAGCCGCGACCGCCTCCCGCAGGAGCTCGAGCAATCTGCCGATCTCGGGGCCCGGTCCCAGGTCCAGGACACGCATCAGATCGTTGCCATCGACGGGCAACCGGGGATCCACCGAGGCCCGCGGTTGTTCGAAGTAGTGATATAGCAACAGCTCCGCCACCTTCAGGCGGTCCGCCCAGCGCGCCTCTCGTAGGTTGGGACCCCAGGTAGCCAGGTGATCAGCCAGGCTGAGGAGGACGGCGTCGACCCCAGCATCGCCGGTGTCACGGAAGTATCGATAGACGGCGCGGCGCGTCACTGTCTCCCCGCGGGCTAGGTGCGCGGGCCGCAAATGGGCTTGGGTCATCGTTCGGACCCGAAGCGCCTCCACTCGGCTGAAGCGCAGCGATCGCATCACCGAGGCCGCCTTCCGCGCGCCGACCGATTCGTGCCCGTAGAAATGGAGATGGCCATCATCGTCCACCGTCTGAGTTTCGGGCTTGCCGATGTCGTGAAGCAGAGCCGCCAGCTTCAGAAGCAGCATCCGGTCGCGCGCGTCACAGACTCTGACGGCCAGATGATCCCGAATGGGAGCGGCGAACTGTCCGACATGTCGCATCAAATCGCCCCACGCTGACGTCGGCAGGGCCGTCACCGCCCCCGAACCGCGGGGAGGACCCGATCCGTGCAACGTAGCAACGACGCCCTCCAGGGTTTCGACGACGTGCAAGGTGTGCTGCCAGACATCGAATCGATGGGGATGAGATTGCGACACCCCTTTGAGCGATAGGAGATTAGGCAGGAGATTTGCCAACAGTCCCAAGTCGTCGAGGCGCCGAACGAAGTCAGCCGCCCCTGGGACGGCGAGTCCCTGAACGAACTCATCCCGCAGCCGCTCCACGGCCGGCTGAGCCAGGAGCGGAGCATCACGTCGGAGCCAAGCCTCGGTCCGAGGCTCGATCACAAGACCTAGCTCAGCCTCGAACCGCGCCGCGCGCAGGAGACGCACCGGGTCATCGCGGAAGACGCGTTCGCTGGTGGCACGGATGCGTCGAGCCTCGAGGTCAGCCTCCCCTCCCAGCGGATCGATCAAGTGACCATCTTTGTCCAGCGCCATGGCGTTGATCGTAAAATCCCGCGCGGACAAGTCGGCCTCCAAGCTGGGCCCGCGCAGGAGCGCAAAGTCAAGCTCCAAACGCCCCTCCGACGCCACCTCCAGCACGACCCGAGCCGTACCCCGCTCCTCATCCAAGGGGAAGAAGTAGCCATCCAAGGCATCGCCGACAGTCCGTGCCAGGGCCATCGCACCACGATCAACGGCGAAGTCCCAATCGTGCAGCGGCCGCCCCAGCAGCGTATCGCGCACCGCCCCGCCCACAAGCCAGATCCTGACGGACCGCTCCTGCGCCAACTGCTGTACGATGCGCCAAGGCCATTGCGGCAATCTAACGCTAGTCATTGAGGGACCCTATCCGATCCATGTCGGGTCAATCATAGGTGAGAAACCGAAGGTGTCAAGCAGGAACATATCATCGCAAAGGGCAACCCTTTCTGCGAAACCAGCGCGCTGACTGAGGCGGCCTGTACGCCCCGCTCCAAGACGATGGAGAGCTGGACGGCGTTGCGATTTGACAGCTAGCCGAAGGCAAGGTATACTTATGGTGAAGTCGTAAGACATCTTACGATTAGGATTATGCACGAACTCAAAACGGATCGACGACCTCTTCACATCCAGGCTCGACAGCACCTCCTGAACCTCATCGAGGAGGGGACGTATGAGCCCGGTGAACAGCTTCCCTCGGAGTCCAACTTAGCGGCTCAGCTGGGGATCTCCCGTCCCACCTTGCGCGAAGCGCTCTTCAACCTTGAGCAAGAGGGCGCCATCGTGCGGAAACACGGCGTCGGGACCTTCGTCGCTCCCAGCTACAAAGAGCGACTGGCGAGCGGATTAGAGCGTCTGGACAGCATTCTGGCCATGGCGGATCGACAGGGCATGTCGACCCGGGTGCTGTCGCTGAACGTCGAGCAACTGCCCGCCGACGAATACGTGGCGAAGAAGCTAGATCTGGCGCGAACCGCGCCGCTCACCCGCGTTCGCCGCACCATCGCCGTGGACGGAAAGCTGGCTGCCTACCTGGTCGACTTTGCTCCAACGACCGTGCTCCCGCCGGATGCCCTGGACGCGTCCTTTGATGGATCGGTCCTCGATCTGCTGATCCGGAGGAACTCCATCCGCATTCGCGAGGCGATGGCTGAGATCACAGCTATCAACGCCAGTGGTACGCTGGCCGAGCACTTGGAGGTCGAACCTGGAGAAGCGCTTCTCCTGCTGTCTGAGACGTTGTTTACAGAGGATCTGATCCCGGTAGAGTTCTCACGCAACTACTTCCTCCCCGATTTTTTCGACTTTCACGTCTTGCGCCGATGAGGCCGGGCAGAGGCACACGATCGTCGATGCAACGATCCAGTGCCTTTAATGGGAGGAAAAGAAGTAAAAGCATCTCTTTGCGCCGTCTTAGATCGGCGGATAGTTCGAATGTTTTTAGATACCCGTATGTTCTACTACACTATGGAGGTAGACTAAGATGAAAACCAACAGTTTCCGCGGTCGTGACTTCATCACCCTGCTCGACTGGAGCAAGGAGGAGATAGACACGATCCTCGATGTGGCACTTGACCTGAAGCAGCGCAACGCCATCGGCGAGTACCACGACCACATTCTGCGCGCCAAGTCGTTGTTTATGATTTTCTACAACTCCTCGCTTCGCACACGCAATTCGTTCGAGGGCGGTATGACCCAGCTAGGCGGTCACGCCCACTACCTGGAGCCCGGGAAGATCTACACCCCTGCCCTTCCGGGCAAGGAGGTGGCTTACAGCACCGAGCGTGTCTCCGACGTCGCTCGCGTCCTGGCTCGGATGGGCGACGGCATCGCCATCCGCTGCTACGGGGACCCCGTCGACTGGGAATACGGCGGAGCCAATGAGCTGATTCGCAACTTCGCCTACTGGGCCGACATCCCGGTACTGAACATGGAGGACGATAAATATCATCCTTTCCAGGCCCTGGCCGATGTGCTGACCGTCAAGGAGAAGTTTGGCGGATTCAAGGGCGTCAAGTTCGTCATGTCCTGGGCCTACTCGCCCAGCATCCACAAGCCCCGCGCCGTGCCGCAGAGCGCCATCATCGCCGCCAGCATGATGGGCTGCGACACCGTTCTGGCCCGACCGAAGGAGATGGCCCTCGATCCGGAGGTCATCGAGGCTTGCCAGGGCTACGCCGAGATGAACGGCGCTTCCTTCGAGGTGACCGACGACTTCATGGGGGCCGCTGAGGACGCTCATGTGCTCTATCCCAAGGCTTGGGCCCCGGTCCAGCTCTTCAAGCCACCCGTCGGCGAGGACGATGCCGACCTGGCGCAGGAGATCTTCGACAGCTACAAGGACTGGAAGGCCACGCCCGAGTACATGGCTCAGGCTGACCCCAACGCTGTGTACATGCACTGCCTGCCCGCAGACCGAAGCTGGGAGGTCACCGATGAGGTGATCGACGGGGAGCAGTCGGTGGTCTTCGATGAGGCCGAGAACCGCCTGCATGCCCAGAAGGCCGTCATGAGCCTGACGATGTCATAGGCTAAGGATAAGGGGAAATATGCCTGCTCAAGAAAAAGGTGACGTAGCACTCTTCATTGATTGGGAGAACATCAAGTGGAGCTTGGAGGATGCAGAGATGAGCCCAAACGTCTCTGCCATCCGTGACGCGGCCGAACGGTACGGGCGCGTAGTTGTGGCGAAGGCGTACGCTGACTGGACGCAACGCTGGCATCAGGAGGAATCATCCCGTCTCTACCGAGCCGGTGTCGAACCTGTGTACGTGCCGACGAAGGCATCCATCCGCGCGCAGTCCAACGAGCAAGAGGACTTCTTCATCAAAGGCAGCGTCGACGTGAAGATGACGGCGGACTGCATCGAGTGCGCTCACGACTATCCCACCGTCAAGACCTTCGTGCTGGTATCTGGAGACGCGGACTTCGTCCACGTGGTCAATATCCTTCGCCCCTACGGCAAGCGTGTCGTAGCGGTCGGCGTGTCGTGGAGCGCTGCCACACGTCTGATCCAGACGGTCGACGAGTTCCTGCAATACGACAAGGATGTGGTACCGTTCTCTGAACCGGAGAAGGAGCCGGTTCAGCGCACGGAGAGGCAACAGGATAAGCTAGATGCCGCGTTCCAGACGGTGGTGGATATCGTGGAAGGGTCGCGATTTCCCGGCCGCGCCCTCGCCTCCTACGTCAAGCTCGAACTGATCAAACGTAGGGGGGAATTCGACGAAAGCGAGTACGGCTTCAACCAGTTCCGCATGTTCCTCAAAGAAGCCGAGAACCGCGGATACATCCGCCTGATCACGGACGAATTGGTGGACTGGGTCTATCTGCCCGAGAGCGTACCGAAAGGAGAGGTCGAGCCCTCAGCAGCACCACCCTCGGACGAGGAAGCGGTGAACAAGCTGCTACGCTTCGCCGACAAGCTGGAGAGGACGTACGATTACGTCGCTTTCAAGTTCCTGGTGGATCGAGCGATGGGCGCGGATCTCTTCGACAAGATGTCTCGCTCGCAGGTCTCCGCCCTCTTGAATGACGCCATCGAGGAAAGGTTGTTCCGACGGGGTACGTACGTCAAGATAGATCCCAATTCGGGAGAGGAGCAACAGATCCGCACGATCTTACTCAACCGTGGACACTCCCGCGTTCAAGAAGCATTATCTTAATTCGTCCTAGGGATGTTGCTCATCCCCGGGATGTGGCGCACCCCCGGGAAGAGAGCATCCCGGGGACGCGTTCATACCTCTGCATCGATGGAGGAAACTATGGATCTCTTTGGTCGTGACTTCATCTGCACCCAGGACTGGTCGCTCGACGAGCTCAAGGAAGCCCTGGAGCTAGCCGCGAAAATGAAGCGTTCCCGCTTCTCAGACCGTTGGACTACCATCCTGGAGCACCAGACGTTCATCATGTTCTTCTACAACCCCTCGGTGCGCACTCGGATCTCCTTCGAGGCGGCAGCGACCGAGCTGGGCGGACACGCTCAGTACATGACGCCGTCGGCCGGCCGCTTCAAGTCCGAGAAGAAGGCCGGCGAGACGATCGAGGACGCCGCCACTGTTATGGCCCGGTATGCCGCCGGCCTGGGTATCCGCATCCTGGAGGACAAGGTGCCCCGCTATGGCGCTGGGGATGAGGTGCTTCAGGAGTACGCCAAGTGGGCGGACGTCCCCATCTTGAATATGGCCGACGACCGCTTCCATCCCTGCCAGGGGCTGGCGGATGTGATGGGTTGGGGCGAGTGGTTGGGTTATGGGATCGGACGCCCCGACTACGAGGCGCTCCAGGGCAAGAGGTTCCTCCTCTCCTGGGGATCGGGTGCCTTGGCCCGTTCCTGGTGCTCAGTGCAGGCAGCGATGCTGATCGCCTCCCGCTTCGGCATGGACGTCACGGTAGCGCATCCCGACGGCTATGATCTCGATCCAGAGGTGATCGAGTGGACGAAGCAGAACTGCGAGAGGAACAAGGCAGCGTTCGAGACCGTCCACGATCCGGACAGCGGCTATGACGGCGCGCACGTGGTGTATTCGCGGAACTGGGTTAGCCCCGACGCTTACCAGGATGGAGAACTCCAGAAACAGGCCGAGATTGAGAAAGCTATGGCTCATCAAGGCTGGACCACTACGGCCGAGCGTATGGCCCGTACCGAGAACGCCATCTTCTCGCACCCGATGCCGGTCGATCGAGGCAACGAGGTGACCGACGAGGTGGCCTCAGGCCCGCGGTCCGCCATCTACGACATTGCCGAGAATCGTCTGCACGTTCAGAAGGCAGTGATGGCCTTGACCATGGGGAACTGGTAGAGAACGACCGGAACCTGAACAGGAGAGGATATGTCATGACAGATAAGCGAGTAGCCGTTGTCGCCATCGGCGGCAATTCGTTGATCAAGGACAAGCAGCATCAGACCGTCGAGGATCAGTACCAGGCGGCGAAGGAGACCTGCGAGCACATCGTCGACATGATCGCCCAGGGCTGGAACGTGGCCATCGGCCACGGCAACGGTCCGCAGGTCGGCTTCATCCTGCGCCGGTCGGAGATCGCGGCCAAGGTGGCCGGGATGCACGAGGTGCCGCTGGATGCCTGTGGGGCTGACACCCAGGGTGCCATCGGGTACGCGTTGCAGCAGAACCTGTACAACGCGTTCGATCGGCGCGGCATCGACAAGGCGGCCGCCACGGTGATCACCCAGGTGCGGGTCGACGCGGATGACCCAGCCTTTGCGAGTCCCTCCAAGCCAATTGGGACCTTTATGGAGCAGGATGAGGCACGAAGGCGTGCCGATGAGGAGGGCTGGTCCGTCGTCGAGGACGCAGGCCGCGGCTGGCGCCGTGTGGTGGCCTCCCCCTTCCCCGAAGAGATCGTGGAGCTGCCGGCGGTTCGCCGGCTGATCGACGCCGGCATCATCACCATCACGGTGGGAGGTGGCGGGATTCCCGTCGTGCGGAACCAGGAGGGAGACCTCGAGGGCGTAGCGGCGGTCATTGACAAGGACTACGCCTCCGCCCTGCTGGCCCAATCGATCGATGCCGATCTCTTCTTGATCTCAACGGCCGTGGAGCATGTCTATCTTGACTTCGGCCAGCCGGATCAGCGGCAGATCGACGAGATGACGGTAGCTGAGGCGAAGCAGTACATCGAGGAGGGCCACTTCGCCGCGGGGAGCATGCTCCCCAAGATCAAGGCTATCGTCTGGTTCCTGGAACAGGGCGGCCGGGAGGCGCTCATCACGAATCCCGAGAACATCGCCCGGGCCTTGAGAGGCGAGACCGGGACCCGCATCGTCCCGTAGAGCACATGGGATCTCTCTTGGCGGGAGAGGCTAGATGAGGGGGTCCACTCGCCACTCCCCCACAATGAACCCAGATCTGAGGCTACCATGGATCAAGTTCTTGGACTGCAATGCACCGTCTGCGGCGAGATGTACGACATCGACGAGGTCTCCTACGTCTGCCCCAAGCACGGCGATGACGGTATCCTCGACGTCGTCTATGACTACGCGCTGATCGGGCGACAGATCGGCCCGGAAACGCTGAGAGAGGAGCCCACACAGTCGATCTGGCGGTACCTGCCGCTCCTGCCCGTCAATCCCAGCATGGCCCAGAGGCTGACGAAAGGCACAGCCGTAGCGACCGTGGGGGGTACACCTTTCTATCCAGCGCCGCGATTGGCAGACAACCTGGGCCTGGAGCATCTATGGGTGAAGGACGACAGCCGCCAGCCCACCGCATCGCTCAAGGATCGTGCTTCCGCGGTCGCCGTGGTGAAGAGTCGTGAAAAGGGCTACGACGTCATCACGACCGCCAGCACAGGCAACGCCGCCGCTGCGCTCTCCGGGCTGTGCGCCGCCATCGATCAGCCGAACGTCATCTTCGTTCCCCGCTCGGCGCCCGAAGCAAAGATCGCTCAGCTCCTGGCGTACGGATCGTCGGTCCTGCTTGTCGACGGGAGCTATGACCAGGCGTTCGAGCTATGCCTGGATGTGGCGCGGTCCTTTGGCTGGTACAACCGCAACACGGGCTACAATCCCTACATGAGCGAGGGAAAGAAGACGGTCATCTACGAGGTCTGCGAGCAGCTAAGCTCACTCCGAGATCCAGACGGCGGCTCGTGGGAAGCCCCGGACGTGGTCTTCGTGCCCGTTGGCGACGGGTGCATCATCGGTGGGGTCCACAAAGGCCTGCGCGACCTGCTGGCCCTGGGGTGGATCGACCACATGCCCCGCATCTTTGGGGTTCAGGCAGAAGGATCGGCCCCCTTAGTCGACGCGTGGGAGCGTGGGCTTGACCCTCTGGAGATGGAGCCCGTGGAGGCCCATTCTGTAGCCGATAGCATTGTCGCTGGCCTGCCCCGCGACCGCATCAAGGCGCTGCGAGCGGTGCGAGAGACGAATGGAGCCTACGTCAGCGTCAGCGACGAGCAGATACTGGACGCGATCCCAGCTCTGGCCCAGGGCTGTGGGGTGTTTGCCGAGCCGGCCGCCGCTGCCGCCTATGCGGGCCTCGTTGAAGCCCTCGAGCAAGGGCTGGTTGACACCGGCGAGCGCGTGGTTGTTCTGTCAACCGGGTCGGGTCTGAAGGACGTGGCGAGCGTGATGAGGGCCGTCGAAGAGCAACCGCCCATCGTCCAGCCAACGCTGGACGACGTAAAGGATGCTCTGGAGCTGAGCGGCTGGGTAGAATGATCACCATCCTCGGGATGAACGAGACCGGAGATAGGAAACTTCTGTAGGCAATAGGCTGGGAGAGCGTGCTCTCCTCGCTTGTGGGAGGCTAATATGGTCACTGTGACGTTCTTGGGAACCGGCGGCGCCTTTTCCTCGGGGCGACGCACCAATTTAGCGCTTCTGATCGAAGGTGCCGACTTTCGCATGCTGGTCGAGGCAGGGCCGATGATCATGCAGCAGCTGGCGGGCGTTAACTTGAAAGCCGCCGACATCGACCAGGTCTTTGTCAGCCATGGTCACGGCGATCACGTCCTGGGGTTCCCCATGCTAGCCCTCAACCGCTTAGGGTCTCCAACTCCACTCCACGTCTACGCCGGCTTGAGCACCGTGACCACCCTGCGCATACTGTCCGCCCTTAGCTTTTCGAGCTTAGGCGCCGGCGATAGCGACCTTCGCTGGCACCAGCTGTCTGAAGAAGGGCCCGACGAAGCGTCCTGGGCAACGGGGGTGCGGCTCCGTACGGCGGTGCCGGACCACCCACCGGGCCTCCCCACCCTGTCCGCCCGCTGGGAGTTCGAGGGAGGCCCCACCGTAACGTTCATCACCGACACCCGTCCGGGGGACGTCAGCGTCGAGTTTGCCCGAGGGAGCGACCTCTTGATCCACGAAGCCTCCTTCAGCGCTACCCTGCAGCCGGACGCTGATCCAGCCAAGCACTTCCACAGCACCGCCAAGCAAGCCGGCGAGATAGCGCGGCAAGCGGGGTGCCAGCGTCTCGCGCTGGTCCACCTCGGCTCCGAGATTGGAGACCATCCCAAGATCCTTACCGAGGAAGCCCGCGCCGCCACTGACCTGGAGGTCATCGTCCCACAGGATGGACAGGAAGTATCCGTAACGTAGAAGGCGACGAGGCAGCTCCGTTGAGTTGGTACATCGGTAGACCGGCAGATCGGACCGACCACCCAGGCCGACCGATCTACCCGTCTACCAGTCTACCAGACTATCCATCACACAAGAGAGGAAGGACCGTATGATCGATTTGACCATTGACGAAAGACAGCTTGAGAGCACCGTGCAGCGCGCGAGAGAGCGCAACATCATCATCCCCACCTTCGAGCAGATGAAGGACCCATCGCTGATCCCGGAGGGCGTCAAGAAGCGCCTGGCAGACATCGGGCTTTGGGATATCACATCGCTGAATCTCTTCCGCATCACCTGGAAGAACGAACCCGTCGAGCACGGCGGCGGATTCAACGGCGTCAACTACGTCGAGCTCCCCTCCTCACTGACCGGCGTCCCAGCGCGCATCATCGCCCTCGTCGGTAAGTGGTTCCCCACCGGATCTCACAAGGTTGGCGCCACCTTCGGGTGCCTGGTGCCGCGCCTGGTCACCGGACAGTTCGATCCCACCTTCCAGAAGGCCGTCTGGCCCTCCACCGGCAACTACTGCCGCGGCGGCGCCTACGACGCCTCCCTCCTGGCCTGCGAATCCATCGCCATCCTGCCCGAGGGGATGAGCCAGGAGCGCTTCGATTGGCTCTCGAAGGTGGCGGGCGAGGTGATCGCCACGCCGGGCTGCGAGAGCAACGTCAAGGAGATCTTCGACAAGACCTGGGAGCTGCGCGAGACCCGCGAGGACGTGGTGGTCTTTAACCAGTTCGACGAGTTCGGCAACCACCTCTGGCATTACGACGTCACCGGCCACGCTATGGAGGAGGTGCTGGAACAAGAGATGCGCCCGGGCGATGCCTATCGGGGCGTGGTCCTCACCAGCGGCTCATCGGGAACGCTGGGCTGCGGGGACTACCTGAAGGAGCTTTTCCCTGCCAGCAAGGTGGTCGCCAGCGAGGCGCTTCAATGCCCGACGCTGTTGCTCAATGGCTATGGTGGGCATCGCATCGAGGGCATCGGCGATAAGCACGTTCCTTGGATTCACAACCTGAAGAACACCGACATGGTGATGGCTATCGACGATGAAGCATGCATGAGCCTGGTACGCCTGTTCAACGAGCCGGCAGGACGAGCCTATCTGGTCGAGCAGGGAGTCCCAACTGAGCTGGCCAGCCATCTGGATATGCTGGGGATTTCCTGTATCGCCAACGTCCTGTCTTGCATCAAGTTCGCCAAGTGGTACGAGCTGGAGGAGCAGGACATCGTGCTGACCGTCTTCACTGACTCGATGGAGCTGTACCAGAGCCGCCTGAGGGAACTACACGAGGAGCACGGGACGTACAGCGAGAAGGACGCCGCAGTGGACTACGATCGCTACCTCCTGGGCACCGGCATCGACTACGTTGAAGAGCTCCGCTACTGGGATGCCAAGCGGATTCACAATCTGAAGTACTTCACCTGGATCGAACAGCAGGGGAAGGAGCTCGACGAGCTCAACGCCCAGTGGTACGACCGCGAGTATTGGGACGCTGTTCACGATCAAGTCGACGAGATCGACGCGTTGATTGAGGCATTCAACGAACGAACGGGGCTTCTGGACAAGCTGTAGAGAAGCCAATGGGTAGATGGGTGCCTCAGCACAGCGGGAGGTGACCGATCCCGGTTCACTAGCCCGCCGAGCAACCATCCACCATCGCCTCAGCAGGAGACGCGGAACGGTTGCTTGGGCTATGGACACATTGGAGCGCTGTCCGGCGCTGCACCCGTCCTGGCCGGCCGGGTTCTGGCCGTGGGCCTCGTGGATGGTGTGGGCATCTTGCTGGCCACGTCCGTCTTGCTCTGGATTCCATCGCACATCCTGACGCTGGCCGCTCGCTACGCCGCCGACTATGAGCGGGCCGGCGTGCCCACGTGGCCCGCTGTCTAGGGCCCCGACGCGGCGCGCCTCTTCATCGCTCTAGCCAATCTGCTCAACACGCTGGTGCTGGTCAGCGCTGGGCTCCTCCTGCAGATCAATCGGGTAGCGCTCGTATGGCTTCTCGCCATGAGCCTGGGCATGTTCGCCCTATCGGCGTGGCAGCTCAGCGCTCCTACGGAACGACGGTATTGGTTTCTCTTCACGGCCGCCTCGCTCTACATGCTGGCCTCGTCCTTGCTCCTCACTTTGGGCACTATCCTGTAGTCGGCAGCGACAAGGTTGCCTTCCGGTTCACTTGTGTTACAATCGCTGGCTGACCTTGCTAGGCGGACCGTGGATGAACCACGTTGCACACGTTGCCGCGCCCGACGACCGGTGCGCGAGCTCCTATTCTGGTCGTTTGGAACCTGGTTAATCGAAGGAGATTGATAGATTATGGACTACGACGTCAAAGACCTTGACTTGGCACCAGCTGGAAGACGCCGCATCGAGTGGGCAGCGCGGGAGATGCCGGTCTTGAGCCTCATCCAAGAGCGCTTTAGCGAAGAGAAACCCCTTTCAGGTGTGCACCTATCCGCATGCCTCCACATCACCACGGAGACAGCCAACCTGGCGCGCACACTCCAGGCCGGCGGGGCACAGGTGGTGCTAACCGCATCGAACCCCCTCTCCACGCAGGACGACGTGGCTGCAGCCCTGGTCTCATACTATGAGATCCCGGTCTTCGCCATCAAAGGGGAGGATAACGAGACGTACTACCGGCATATTCACGCCGCGCTGGACAACCGACCGCAGATCACCATGGACGATGGGGCTGATCTGGTAAGCACCCTGCATACCGACCGCACCGAGCTGATCGACAACGTGATCGGCGGCACCGAGGAGACCACCACCGGGGTGATCCGCCTGCGCGCTATGGCAAAGGACGGAGCCCTGGCCTATCCCATCGTCGCGGTGAACGACGCCATGACCAAGCACCTCTTCGACAACCGCTACGGCACAGGCCAGTCGACGATAGATGGTGTCGTCCGTGCGACGAACGTGTTGGTCGCGGGCAAGACCGTGGTCGTCGCCGGCTATGGTTGGTGCAGCCGCGGGATCGCCATGCGCGCTGAGGGGCTCGGCGGTAACATCATCGTCACTGAGGTGGACCCCCTGAGGGCCCTCGAGGCTGTGATGGACGGCTTCCGCGTGATGCCGATGACCGAGGCTGCCCCCCAGGGCGATATCTTCATCACGTCCACCGGAGACATCAACGTGATTGACGAACACCACTTCGAGGTGATGAAGGACGGCGCCATCGTCGCCAACTCCGGTCACTTCAACGTCGAGATCAATATCCCGAAGCTGGAGGAGATGGCGCAGGAACCACCGCGCCGCGTGCGTCCCTTCGTGGACGAGTACGTGCTGCCCGATGGGCGCCACATCTACCTCCTGGCGGAAGGACGGCTGGTCAACCTGTCGGCCGCCGAGGGACATCCTAGCGCGGTGATGGACATGTCTTTCGCCAACCAGTCCCTCTGCGCTGAGTATATGCTCAACCACGCCGACGAACTAGAGCGCACCGTCTACAACGTGCCGCAGGAGATCGACGAGCATATCGCCGAGCTGAAGCTGGCGGCCATGGGTATCGAGATTGACGTGCTGACGCCTGAGCAGGAGAAGTATCTGGCATCTTGGAAGGCCGGCACGTAGAGCGATCAGCAGAAAAAGGTGCTGCGTGAGACTAAAGCGCAGAGCGTAAGACGTACAACGTAAAGCGCAGGAGGAGACCGCCGTTGGCAAGTCCCCGCATGTGCAGCGGTGACCTTTGATCAAGACAAGCCATGGGTAGAACACGGCACGACTACGACAAGACGTTCACGTTGAAGCCGATCGGGTACGTGGAACGGGACAAAAGCCATGACGCCCTGCGGGGCAAGGCTTTGCGGGAGCAGCCGGCCCGCATCGCGCTTGACCCAGCCGTGACCGATGCCCTGCTGGGTTTGCGGCTTGGGAGTAACGTGCTGGTGCTCTGCTATTTCGATCGCTCCGATCGCGACGTGCTGCAGGTCCATCCGAGGGGCAATATGGACAATCCCCTGCGGGGCGTGTTTGCTACACGCAGCCCAGCCCGCCCCAACCCCATCGCCGTGACCAGCGCGCGCGTCCAGCGCATCGAGGAGAACGTCCTCTATGTGGTGGGACTGGACGCTCTGGACGGGACGCCCGTAATCGACATCAAGTCCCACTCCGAGAGCTTCGATACGCCGTACGAAGGGTAGAAGAGAACCGCCGTGAGGTAAACCTCACGAGTGACCATCAAACCCCGCTCCGCAGGCTAAGAATATGAGCCCGCGCAGCGGGGTTATGCTTTGATCACGGCGGTTCAGCGCCGTGATCACCCACGCCGCCCTACGGCGCGTAGCGGAATGGGTGACGCGCTGCGGCCTTCTCCGCGATCAACTCCTCCACCGTCGGGCGCCCCTCCACCGCTTTCCGAATAGCGTGACGGGCGGCCTTGTAGTTGTTGAACGCCACACGCCGGGCAATGGACGCCGCTGGATGGACGAAAACGTTCATGATCAGCACCACGTCGTCCAGGATGGGCTCCGGCAGGAAGCCGTCCTCGATGCTCAGGTCGATGGCCAGCCTGACGCCCTCGGCAGCTTGCTCGAAGAGCCTGCGCTGTTTGTCGGTGCGGATGGTGACCGTGGGGACCACCAGCGTTCGCGGTCGTTCGGCGATGACGCGCAGGCCACGCTCCTCGCCCCACTCCGCGATGGAGCGCTCGATGGCACGCCCCACCGGACCATCCGCCAGCCCGATCAGGAGGTCGACGTGCGCCAGCTCCTGGAACGGCGGGCCGGCGAATCCCTCCCCCACCTTCATCGTCCAGTCGGCGATGGTGTTGGGAGTCTGATACGTAGCGAAGAGGTCGGTCACGACCTGCTTCTGGCCCAGATCGTACGTCACGGGGCTCTTGTCGATTTTGTCCAACGCCTCCAGCTGCAAGCGCAGCTCCTCGCGGTCCTCGCGGCGGAAGGCGCCGCCCGGCACGATGGGATGGCGTGAGTCGCCTACATCGACGCCCATCATGCGGAGCCCCTCCTTGCAGGCCTGGTTCGACCCACAGCGCACCACGATACGCACCAACTTCTGCACCTTCTGCTGCCAGTCCTGGGCGGTGGTCAGGTCTCCCTCCAACGTGGCGGCGTAGACCTTCTGCCAGATGTCGGGGATCAGGTTGGCGCTGGCCAGAATAGCCCCATCGGCTCCCGCTCCCAGCGCCGGCTGGACCACCTCGTCGTGGCCGACGAAGATGGAGACCTTCCCCTTCACCTTCTCAAACATCGCCTCCATGAAGGGTAGATCACCCGAGGAGTCCTTGATGCCGATGGCGTTCTCGAAATCGAGCAACCCGCCCTCGGCCGTCCACCACCTAAAGTGGGTACCCGCACACTGTGGGATATTGTACATCACCATCGGCAGACCTATCTCATCGACGGCCCGGAAGTGGTCGTAGACCTCGTTGAAAGAGGGCTTGAGGAAGTACGGTGCCACCACCAGCGCCCCATCGGCGCCGGCATCCTTCGCCCAAGCCGTCAGCGCCACCGTCTCGCGCGTGGTCGTGCAGCCGGTCCCGGCCAGCACGGGCACTTGTCCAGCTACCTCGTCGAGGCAGATCTCGACCGCCCGCATCCGCTCCTTCGTGCTCATGTAAGAGAACTCACCCGTCGTCCCGCAGGGCACCACCCCGTCCACATGGGGCAGCACGAAACGAATCAACTCGCGGTAGGCAAGCTCGTCGACACCACCACCGGGGGTGAACGGTGTCACCAGCGCCGGGAAGATGCCCTTGAACCAATCGGTCTTATATCCCATGGGTTCCTCCTTACTCCTCACCCTCAGCCCGAGGCGTGAAGGCCTGCTCGATCGCCTCGCTGGCAGCGGCGTGGACGCTCTGGGCCAAGGCGTGGCGGTCCATGGCGCGCGGGTGAATCGTCACCAGCGCCACCATCACGTCCTCGTCGACGGACTGCCGCGGTATCTGCTCCGTCTCCAGCGCATCCACAATTGCGCGCCCGAGCGCCGACTGGGCCGGTCCGTAGATCATGTTCGCCTGGCGCAGATTCCTCTGAGCCAGCGTCGGTAACAGCAGCGTCGATGGCCGGACCGTGAGCGCTGGCTCCAGGATGGCCGTCAACGCCTCTCTACGATGGAAAGGGTACGTCACCTGTAGCGCGTAGGCATCACCCAGGGGGGTCTCTTTTCCCCCGGCGATCAGGTCGATCTGCACCTTGTTCACACCCTGGCCGGCGACCCCGCTCCCAACCCGCAGGTCGTGCGCGGCTATCTCGTCAGCTCCGATCTCGAGGTCCCCGAAGCGCGCCGCCAGCGCCCCGTCGGGGTATTGGAAGGCCGTCCCCTTGATGGGGATCCTTCCCACCTTCTCCAGCTCCAGCCGAATCTCAGCGCGCGTCTCGTGCATCAGCGCCCCACCGACGCTCTTAAGGGGCCTGCGCGGCGGCCCCATATCGAGCCCCATCATCTTCAGCGCGGCCTTGACGGCCACGCCCCCACCGTGGCGACAGAAGATGCGCGAGAGCTTTTGCACCTCCCGCTGTTTGGCCCGGGCCTGCTCCACCTGGCCTGCCTTCACCAAGCGGATTACCTCCTGCCAGACCTCGGGATAGACCTGCGCGCTGGCCAGAATCATGCCGCTCACACCTCCGGCCAGGGCTGGCAGCACCACCTCGTCGTGACCGACGAAGACGTCAATCCGATCGCCAGCGTACTCCAGGATCTCCATCGTGTAGGTCAGATTGCCGGAGGAGTCCTTGAGGCCGATGACGTTCGGCAGATCAGCCAGATCCTCCACGACCGTGCGCGGCAGGTAACGGTCCATCACCTGGGGGATGTTGTAGAGGATGACGGGTAGGTCGACGCGGGTGGCGATGTCGTAGAAATGCTGGTAGACGCCCTTGTCCGACGGATGGAGGAAGTAGGGCGTGACGATCAGGGCGGCGGATGCCCCAGCCTCCTTGGCATCGCGTGCCAGAGCCTGGGCCTCCTGGGTCGAGGACGCGCCACACCCAGCCACGACGGGCTTCCCTTTAGCCTCCTCCACGCCGATCTCCACCAGGCGCCGCTGCTCCTCGCGGGTGAGGTAGGGGAACTCACCCGTGGTGCCGCTGGTGACGATGCCGTCGACGTTCGGCAACGCGTGACGGATCAGGCGGCGATACGCTTCCTCGTCGACAGCTTCGGACCCCCTCTCGAAGGGCGTCACCAAGGCGGGGAACACACCCTTCAGCCACGGGACCTTGATAGGCATATGTGACCTCCTCACGTAATGCGTGATGCATGAAACGGAAGGGGGCCGAGATGCCTGACCCACTCCAGGTTTCATGTTCTACGGTTTGCGTTGCACATCACGTACCGTACTACAAAAGCAGCGAGGTGGCAAATCACTTGACAGCTGACGTACATCAAGTACTATCATCTCCACCTCGCGGGACAAGAGAATCCCCATCGGGGGTAACCCGTAGTAGCACTGCCATCGTGCGGGGAGACGACGAACCGCCCGAGGCGGCTCAAGGAAAGGACAAATCGACCGTGACGGAAGAGAAGCGTCCAAGAGAGGCTGGGCAGCGCTCCTTACGGCCCTGGTGATGCCCATGGAAGATTGAGGCAGAGAACAAAGAGGATGGCTTGCTACGTGATGGATCGACGTGGATCGTCAAGCGGGATGGCTTCACGGCGATCAGCTCAGCGCAGCATCGCCAGGAACAGTCCATCCGGACTGACAAGAGAGAGGAGATAGATGACGGAGGAGACCACGACCATCGTGCTGGTTCGCCATGGGCAGACGGCCTGGAATCGGGAGGTCCGGTTCCGTGGTCAGGCCAACCCACCGCTGGATGACGTCGGACGCGAGCAGGCGGCAGCCACGGCCCGCTACGTGGCGAAGCGCTGGCCCGTCGAGGCCGTTTATGCCAGCCCGATGGCCCGAGCGATGCAGACCGCTGAGATGATCGCGGAGGCCCACGAGTTGGTCGCAGAGCCGTTCCAAGGGTTGCTAGATATTGACTTCGGCGAATGGCAAGGACACTCGCCCGCGGAGGTGAAGAGACGATACCCCGAGCTGCTTAGCGCGTGGTTCGAGACGCCGCACACGGTCGAGATCCCAGGCGGCGAGAGCCTCGACGTGGTGCGAAGGCGAGCCGTGGCTGGCCTGGACACCATCGCCGAGCGCCACCCGGGCCAGACGGTGGCCATGGTGGGACATACCGTCGTCAACCGCGTGCTGCTTTGTGCCGTCTTGGGCCTGGGCAACCAGCACTTCTGGCAGATGCGCCAGGATACCTGCGCAGTGAACGTCTTCGAAGTCGACCGGGAGGGAACCGCCACCATCGTGGTGCTGAACGACACCAGCCATCTGCAGGATAGCTGTGAGTGAGCGCCCCGGCGTCAGCAGGCAGAGAGGTTCAATTCAACCACTTAGCCGACACGTCCAACGTGCTGGCCCGCAAAAATGAGGAGGCTTCTGATGCCGAACCGAGAGATACTGCGCCAGCATTCCAAAGAGGAGTTGATCGACCTCTTGGAGATCGCGGCAAAGGACTGGCTGGCCCATGACGGCCTGTGGTTCCTGGCTGCCGAGGACGCTTTCGATATGGAGACAGCTATCGAGCTTGACAGACGGGCTTGGGAACAGTTCACCGTGATCGAGGCCAAGCGCATCATGCGCTTCCTCGGCATTGAGCCCGGTCAAGGTGTGCCGGCGCTGAAGCGGGCGCTGCAATACCGGCTCTACGCCCGAATCAACGAACAGGAGATCATCGACGTGGACGAACGGACCTTCATCTTCCGCATGAACAAGTGCCGGGTGCAGACGGCGCGCCAGCGGAAGGGCTTGCCGGACTTTCCGTGCAAACCGGTTGGCCTGGTCGAGTACGGCAATTTCGCCAAGACCATCGACCCCCGATTCAGGACCGACTGCATTGCCTGTCCACCCGATCCTCATCCCAAGCACTACTGGTGCGCCTGGCGGTTCACACTCACGGAACAGCCATGATCACGCTCCTGGTCGGCCTGATCGTCTTCGCCGGCCACCTGGTCAAGGGCGTCAGTGGTTTCGGCAGCGCTCTCTTCGCCGTGCCCCTGCTGCTTTTGATCCTGGACGTCAAGCTGGTTGCCCCAGTTTTTCTACTCTTCGATGTCACGTCCGGGGCTCTACTGGTGGGATCCAACTGGCGCTCCATCGATCGTCGGCTCCTCCTGCTGCTGATCAGCGGGATGCTGGTCGGCACTGGGTTGGGCACCTGGCTGCTGCTCTCTTTCAGCCACGAGATTCTGAAGCGCATCCTGGGCGTCCTGGTGACCAGTTGGGCCCTGGCGACGCTGCTGCGGAAGGAACCGGGTAGCCTGCCGCCCGGAAGCCCATGGAGCACCGCCCTGGCCCCGCTGAGCGGGTTCCTGGGTGGCACACTGGGCGCTATGTTCAGCGTCAACGGCCCGCCGATCATCATCTACCTCTCGCAGGTGCTGAAAGAGAAGGAGGCTTTCCGCGCCACCCTCTACGGTGTCTTCTTCGCCGACGCCTGCTATAGAATGGTGCTCTTCACCGCCAATGGGCTGCTCAACCGCGAGGTCTTCGACTTCGCCCTGCTGATGGTCCCGTTCCTGGTCGCTGGTGTGGCAGCCGGGTCGTGGCTGCAACGATTCATCGACCAGGAGCTGTTCAGGAAGGTCGTGGCCGTCATCCTGACGGTGACAGGCGTGGTGCTGTTGACCTAGCCGTCACGTGACGCCGGGCGTCCTAGACCCGTTCGCCGACGCTGATGAGGTAGAGGACAGCCTCCTCCTGCGAATCCAGCCCGAGCAGGTCGTTCAACTGGCTGTCGTAGAAGGCACCAACAGCACAGGCCCCCAGCCCCATGGAAGTAGCGGCCAGGTATAGGTTTTGAGCGATGTGCCCGGCCTCCAACAGGACGTAGCGGTAGGCACGCTCCCGATACTTCCAGCGGGTGCGCTGGAAGATGGCAGAGAAGAGGAAGCAGACACCCGCCTGACCAAGAAAGCTCTGATACAGCCCCGCCCGGGTCACCTGGCTGCGGAAGTCACCTGACTGGAGATGCTCCAACGCGTGCGCCTGGACCGCGTAGTGGTAGATCCCCGAGGCTAGCCCGTCGACGCGATGGACGACCGGATAGATCTCGATCGGGTAAAGCGCGCCCGCCGAGGGCGCGGCGCGGAAGGCGGGTCGTTGCTCGGTGATTCCTTGGGCAGCATGCAGCAGGCGCGAGAAGGCTGCCATCGAGAGGGCCGCGTTGGCATAGTCTCGCACTGAGCGGCGCGACGCCAGAGCTTCCTCAACAGTCAAGCCGCGGAAACCCCGAGGATCCGGGAGCGAGATTCGGTCGACGTCGGGATAGGACTTGTAGCGCGGGGGACGATCACCCCAAGTTGGTACGGGGAGATCTAGCGAGTGGTTCGGCGTGCTCCACCGATGATAGAGGGCGCCGATGTCGGACGCCTCGCCGGGGAGCTCTTGCCGTCTTTCGGGCACCAGCCAACCGATCAGGAAACCACCAGCAGCAGAGAGAGCGGCTATGAGGACCTGACGCCGCCCAACAGCTGCGCCTTGGCCCGGCGTCTGCTCTGCCCTCGAATCGCGCTCTCTCGAGGGCCGAGCGAGGCTGCGTAGGTAGGCGATGACACGTCGCCCATTGAGAACGATGTGGAGCAGGACGAGGGCGGCACACAGGTACCCCGCGTAGCGATGAAAGACGAACTGGTGGAGCCCGAAGAGATCGGCGATCAGTCCAGTAACCGTCACATAGAGGCCGCTGATCAGCATGGCGGCTATGACGACGTAGTCCAGATCTCTGCGTCTCATCTCGCCTCTCTACAAGCAGCTCTTTACTCCTGAATACGACCCTCGGACGGTCGGGATCAGACAACGACGACGCGGGTCCCTCCCTCAGGCGACCGCAGGGTGTGCTCGCCGTAGGGCACGTGAGGCTCGACCCAACGCCAGATCCATCGTGCATCTTGGCTGGTGACGTTGACGCAGCCATGGCTGTGGCGTCGGCCATAGTCATTGTGCCAATAGGTGCCGTGGATGGCCACGCCGTTCCAGGTGAAGTAGACGGGGAACGCAACGCCCGGCAAGTCATACCCCCCATCCGCGCCTCCGCCCGTCATGCGCGACGTGTGGCGCTGGAGGATCATTCGAAACTCACCCAGCGGCGTGCCGAGGCCGTAGACGCCCGAGGCAATGCGCGTCTCAAAGACCACCGCCCCTCCCTCGAAGCAGAACAGCTTCTGATCCGGAATGCTGATCTTGACCCACTTGTCGGATCGCCCAGGCGAGATGGGCAGCAGTTGAGCGGCAGGAATGCGCCTCAAGGATTCGGCGCGGACATAAGGCCCAGGGCTCCAGGTCAGACCATCCTTGAGCTGGTACCACCAGTCGCCCTCATCGTCCTTGGTGGCCGCGACGACGCGGTAGACAGTCTCATAGTATAGTTTGTACGATACGTAAGGGCTGAGCGGCCGCCAGCGGGCCTCCGCGAAGGGGACGCAGACCTCAGCCCAGAAGCCTGGAGCATCAACCTGCTCAACGACCTCGGACTGGGGAACGTCGCGCACGGGGTGCACGTAACCGCTGTGGATGTAGCCTCCACTCGTCTCGTACCAGACGGGGTTGGTGGGCCATGGAGCCTCACCCACCACCGCAGCGCGGAGAGGAATGACCTCGTCGCGCCCTTTCGATGTCACCCAGTCAGCTCGCTCAGAGGGTTCCTTGCGCACGGCTTGTCGCCACCATGTGGCGATGCGTCCCAGCGGCGCGGGCGGTGCCTTAACGCGGGGCACATCATCATAGAGAAAGGGACGGGGCAGCGCTAGGTGAGCTAGACCAGCACTGCTGCCTATCAGGAATTGTCGACGATTGATGGCCTGCATATGACCTTACCTCCTCCTCGGGTTTCCATAAGCATACAACAAACCAGCCTCAGGGCAAGTCTAGGAGCAACAAGAATGATGACAGGCGGGTATCGGCACGGAGATCGTTGGCAGGAGATGTCGCCGGCGGCTCAGGATTTTGTTGATCCTTGCCTGGAGCAATGATTCGCAGTACAATACCTCAAGGTAGTCCACACAGTGAGGTTATCAAGGATGGAAGACGTAAAGCTTAACGAACGGTATCGCTTGCTGACGTGCATCGGCTCCGGTGGCATGGCCATGGTGTACAAAGGCGTCGATGTGCTGCTTGAGCGTCAAGTGGCCGTGAAGGTGCTGCGCCAACGATTTGCCAACGATCCCGAGTTCTTGGAGCGCTTCCAGCGCGAGGCACGCGCAGCCGCCAATCTCGACCACCAGAACGTCGTCACCGTCTTCGACGTGGGCAAGGACGGCGACCGCCATTACATCGTCATGGAGTTTGTCGACGGGCAAGACTTGAAGACGCTCATCCGTCAAAAGGGCCGTCTCAGCGTCGCCGAGGCATTGGACATCGCCACCCAGATCGCGGCCGGCGTAGGACACGCGCACAAGGCCGACCTCATCCATCGTGATATCAAACCTCAGAACGTGCTGATCACCCATGATGGCTGCGCCAAGGTGGCCGACTTCGGCATCGCCCGAGCGCTTTCTGAATCGGGACTTACGGATTCAGACACCGTCTGGGGTAGCCCCATCTACTTCGCACCCGAGCAAGCCGCCGGCGACTCACCGACGCCCGCCTCCGACGTCTACAGCATCGGCGTGGTGATGTACGAGATGCTGGCTGGCTCGCCGCCCTTCCAAGCGGATAACCCAACGGCGTTGGCTATGAAGCACCTTCGTGAGGATCCCCCTCCTCTGACGGTACGCAACTCACACGTCCCGCCCCGGTTGGAGTGGATCGTGCGGAAGGTGTTGTCCAAGGAGCCTTCAGCACGGTATCGTACAGCCGAGCAGCTAGCTCACGCGCTGGAGGAGTACCGTCTGCAGGTGGAGCAGCCAACCGGCTGGCAGCCGACGGTCGCCCCCACCTCCCCGGAGGCCCCTCCCAAGAGCGAAGTGTCGAAGAGCAAACCCGTCACCATACAGAGCGTTGCTCTCAACGCCGAAACTCTCACGTGGGTTCTGACCGTTGTCGCGTTGGTAGCTGTGGTGGGCCTGATCCCCTTGTGGTGGTTGGTCTACCGATCGTACGCGGGATTGCCCACGGCACCGACGACCACACCGACGCCGCTGATCACAGAAACAGAGGAACCAGTGATGGTGACCGTGCCGAGGATCGTGGATAGGCCCGTCGACGAGGCGCGGAGACTATTGCGGCGCTCAGGGCTAGAGATCGACATCACGGAGGAACGAGAGGAAGCGGGCATCGAAGAAGGCATCGTGATCGAGCAGGACCCGCCATCAGGGGAGAACGTCCCCATCGAGACGGCGGTCTCCGTGGTCGTCAGCGGCCCGGGTCGAGAGCTGACCATGCCCGACGTGGTTGGACGTTCAGCCGAGGAGATGAAGGGCGGCCTGGAGTCGATGAGGCTGGAGGTCACGGTCCAGGACGCCTGGAGTAGCGAACCCGAAGGCCAAGTAACGGCTCAGCAGCCGGAGGCCGGTGCCACAGTCCGAGCTGGCGACACCGTGACGCTGACAGTAAGCAGTGGATCGGACGTGACGCTGGAGGTCAATCTCGATCAGAAGATCATGCTCACAGGCGCCGTGCTGCAGCAGAAGAGCTTCCGACCGGGGGAGATACTCGGCGTTACGCTACGTTGGAGGGCCCTACGCCGCATCGACGAACGATACGTCGTCTTTGTCCATCTCATCGACCCGAACGGCAATATGATCAACCAGGATGATAGACAGCCGCATCTACCGACCACTCAGTGGAACGAGGGCATTGAGATCATCGATCCGCATCAGCTAACGATCCCTTCCGGGATTTCATCAGGGCGCTACCAGCTTCGCGCTGGCATGTATCCCGATGGCCGACCCAATGATCGGCTCCCGGTGGTGGATGCCGGCGGCACGACGCAAGAGTCAAACAGCATCCTTATCCTCGAGATCGACGTGGAGCGATAAGGTAGCGGCTGGGGTCATTTGTGGTATAATCGTCTTGTAAAAGACGACGATTTAAGAACAAGAGCGTATGCCCAGCGATGCACGATGGGTGTCCGTTTTAGGATTAGGAATGGAGGAAGCTTGTGAGTGGTAAGTCGAGGGGAAGCCCGTTCATTTACCTGATTATTCTGGCAGCTGTTGGGTTCTTAGTGTATAGCTTCTACTCCCAGCAGGTGCAGGATGTCCAGGATATGAAGCTTTCGGAGGTCGCTGCCCAGGTACGCGAGGGGAACGTAGCCAGTATTCGCGTGGAGGACGACAAACTCCTCGTCGATCTCACCGATGGCAGCGAGGTGGTCTCGCACAAGGGGGCTGAGTCGACAGTGACCGAGCAGCTGCGCAACCTGGGGGTCAGTCAGCAGGATCTGGCAACGATCGAAATCGAAGTCGTTCAGCCCCCGGATTGGATGACGCTGTTGAGCGCTGGCGGGTCGATCCTGCTGGTAATCGCGATGTTCGTCGGTGGGTATCTTATGCTGCGGCAGTTCCAGGGCGCTAACAGCCGCGCCCTCTCCTTTGGCAAGAGTCAGGCTCGTATGCATACCGGCGATCAGCCCTCCGTCACCTTCGAGGACGTCGGAGGTGCGCGGGAGGCGAAAGAGGCCCTGAAAGAGGTGGTCGAGTTCCTCAGGGAACCTGAGAAGTTCATTCAGCTCGGCGCACGGATTCCCAAAGGCGTACTCCTTATGGGAGCACCCGGAACCGGCAAGACGCTGCTGGCGAAGGCGGTGTCCGGCGAGGCTGGCGTGCCGTTCTTCTCAATCTCCGGCTCGGAGTTCGTGGAGATGTTTGTGGGCGTCGGCGCCTCTCGCGTGCGAGATCTGTTCGAGCAGGCAAAGAAGCACAGTCCGTGCATCGTCTTCCTAGATGAGATTGACGCGGTCGGGCGACACCGTGGTGCAGGGCTAGGCGGCTCTCACGACGAACGTGAGCAGACGTTGAACCAGATCCTGGTCGAGATGGATGGCTTTGACACCGACACCAACGTGATCCTCGTCGCGGCCACGAACCGTCCCGATATCTTGGATCCAGCGCTACTGCGCCCGGGTCGATTCGACCGGCGCATCATCCTCAACAAGCCCGACATGCGGGAGCGTGAGGAGATTCTGCAGCTTCACGTGCGGGGCAAGCCGCTGTCCAAGGACGTCGATGTGAAGACGCTGGCCAAGGCAACGCCAGGCTTCGTCGGCGCCGACATCGAGAACCTGGTCAACGAGGCAGCGATTCTGGCCGCACGTCGCAACAAGAAGGTCACCGCTATGGCTGAGTTCGAGCAGTCGATCGAGCGGGTGATCGCTGGTCCAGAGCGGAAGAGCCGCTTGATCTCGAAGGAAGAGAAGCTGATCACAGCCTACCACGAATCTGGTCACGCTATCGTGGCCCACATTCTGCCCAAGTGCGACCCGGTCCATAAGGTATCGATCGTCTCCCGCGGCATGGCTGCCGGCTACACCATGGCGCTGCCTGAGGAAGATCGGAACTTGGTCAGCAAGGGCAAGTACGAGGATGACCTGGCCTTCGCGCTAGGCGGACGCACCGCCGAGGAACTGGTCTTCGGCGACGTGACAACCGGCGCCGAAAATGACTTGAGCCGCGTGACCAAGCTGGCGCGCGACATGGTGACGCGCTACGGCATGAGCGACAAGCTTGGGCCGATGACGTTCGGGCAGAAGGAGGAGCTTGTCTTCCTGGGCAAGGAGATTGGCGAGCAGCGAGACTACAGCGAAGCCGTCGCCGAGGAGATCGACAAAGAGGTACGCCACATCGTCCAAACCGCCCACAAGCGAGCGAGAGATGTCTTATCAAAGAATCGCGAGAAGCTGGACCTCATCGCCGAGACGTTAATCGAGGTGGAAACGCTGGACGCCGAGGAGTTCGTGCGTATCTTCGATGGCACCGCCGACGTAGCGCCGGAACCTTCGAGCAGCACGCCACCGCCATCGGGTTCGGAACAGCCAGCGGGACGAAAGGCGCCTGATCGTCCGAAGCCCGCCCTGGATATGCCCCCAGCACCAGCGCCAGCCTAGCGCGATTGCTAGCGCCAGATCAGATAGAGTAAAGGGGAGCCGCTGGCTCCCCTTTTTTCGTAGGCTGACAGCCCGGGCGCTGCCCCCTTCTCCATCGCTGGGACCGGAGCTCAGCACCGCCAGACCCTCTATCCCTCCTGCTCCTCCTCGAGCAGCACGCGACGGAGGATCTTGCCCACCATCGTCTTGGGCAAGTCCTCGCGGAACTCCACGTACTTGGGGACCTTGTACGGTGCCAGATTCTCACGGCAGAAGGCCAGGATGTCCTCTTCTGAGGCCTGTTCTCCCTCTTTGAGGACGGCGAAAGCCTTCACCCGCTCACCCTTCTCGACGCTGATGGGCACGCCGACCACAGCGCACTCCTGAACCGCCGGGTGCTCATAGAGCACCTCCTCAACCTCACGCGGGTAGATGTTATACCCTCCCGCCCCGAGGATCATATCCTTCTTACGATCCACGATCTGGAAGTAGCCGTCTTCATCCATACGGGCGAGATCCCCGGTGTGGAGCCACCCGCTGCGGAGCGAGTTGGCCGTCTCGGTGGGCATGCGCCAATAGCCCTTCATCACCTGGGGTCCCTGGACCACTAGCTCGCCGACCTCGCCGGGGTCTAGATCTTGCTCGCCGGTCTCAGCATCGACGATCTTGGCCGCAGTGCTGGGGAAGGGTAGTCCAATGGTCCCAACCCGGTTGTCGCCGAAAATCGGGTTAGCGTGGGTGACAGGCGTAGCCTCACTGAGCCCGTAGCCCTCCACCAGCCGAGCTCCGGTCAGCTCCTGGAACTTCTGCTGGATCTCGACAGGCAAGGG
>Ga0207796_1000157_pt1 | contig 29267 bp, 23 predicted proteins | sample Pon1CUnioCityCA_6_FD_187274 | JGI IMG/M metagenome (GOLD analysis project Ga0207796, IMG submission 187274) | Marine sediment microbial community from Union City, CA, USA - Pond 1C Sediment 1 (SPAdes) | ecosystem: Environmental > Aquatic > Marine > Intertidal zone > Salt pond sediment ... | reverse complement strand
CTGATGACCGACAAGTCAGGGGCACTGGCTGTGTACGGTCCGAGCCAGACGCAGGGCTTCTACCTGGGCCTGGAGTATGCGACCAACGGCACGATGGAGGTCGCCGGGCGGCCGATCACGGTCATCGAGAAGGATAACTCGAGCGATCCGGAGACCGGCGTCTCGCAGGCGCGCGAGCTGATCGAGGCTGAAGGGGCCGAGATCCTGATCGGCAATATCAGCTCGGGCGTGGCGCTGGCAGTGATGCCAGTTGCTGAGGAGAACGACATCATCTACATCGCCGAGCCTGCGGCAGCGCCGCAGATCACAGCGGACAACTTTAGCCCGAACACCTTCCGGACGAGCCGGACGAGCTACCAGGACGCGCTGGTGATGGGCGTCGGCCTGCTGGACATGGGGGAGACCTTTGTCCAGATCGCGCCGGACTATGCCTTTGGCTATGGCTCGGCCTGCTCCTTCTACCCGGTGGTAAAGGCTGGTGGGGGTGAGTTCCTGGTCAACGACACGGCGGAGGGGTGTGGCACCATCTTTGCGCCGCTGGACACGACAGACTTTACGCCGTACATCAACCAGATCCTGGAGTCGGAGGCGGACGTACTGATCGTGACGTGGGCTGGGGCGGGGTTTGCGCCGATGTTCCAGCAGATGGGGCAGTTGGGCGTGTTCGATGAGATGGTGGTGGGCACGGGCGTTGGCGACAACCAGACGTTGGCGGCAGGCTATGCTGATGCGCTGGAGTCGGTGGGTGTGCATGTTTACCACTACACCTATCCGGACAACGAGATCAACGACTGGCTGGTGCAGCGGCACATCGAGGAGTATGGTGGGCCGCCTGACCTGTGGGCTGCTGGCGGCATGATGGCGGCCATCATGTTCGTCGATGGACTGGAAGCCACCATGGGCGACACCAGTGCTGATGCGTTGATCGCAGTCTATGAGGACGACTTTAGCTTTGAGGGTCCAAAGGGCGAGGTCATCATCCGGCCCTACGACCACGTAGCGTTGCAGCCGCTGTACTTTGCGCGGCTGGACAACGTGACGGACCCGGACCTCAAGTTCGTGGAACTGCTCCGGGAGTTCGCTCCCGAAGAGGCAGCGCCGCCGTGCCAGTTACCTGAGGAGTACGCGGACCGCTGTCCTGAGTAAATAGTCCAACATGAGGAGAGGTGCTAATGCGCCTCTCCTCACTCGTTTCCCTACTGGTGTATCGATGTAGTACAGGCGATGCGCAGCAGGCAGGCTGCCACGGGGAGTAGACTGATGGACAATGGCATCATCCTGGAGACCCATAACCTTCGCAAGGACTTTGGCGGGCTGATCGCAGTGTCGGACGTGAGCATGAAGGTCAGGGCTCACTCGCTGCACTCGATCATTGGCCCCAACGGTGCCGGAAAGACCACCTTTTTCAATCTACTGAGCGGCAACCTGGAGCCGACCAAGGGCAAGGTGATATTCAAGGGACGCGATATCACTAACCTGCCCGCCCATCGCACAGCGCACCTGGGTATCGGTCGCTCTTTCCAGATCACCAATGTCTTTCCCCACCTGACGGTGCTGGAGAATGTGCGGCTGGCAGCGCAAGCCCTGGGCGGAGACAGTTTCAAGTTCTGGCGGCACTACCAGCACTTCACCCGCTACGAGGAGCGCGCCCGTGAGGTCATCGCTCAAGTTGGTTTGACCCGTCAGACGGGCATGCTGGCGGGGTTGCTGCCCCACGGGGGCAAGCGCAAGCTAGAGCTGGGCATCCTGCTGGCAGCCGATCCCGAGCTGCTGCTCCTGGATGAGCCCACAGCCGGCATGGCCCGCGAGGAGATCCCCCTCCTGATGGATGTCATCCAACAGATCCAGAGCCAGGGGAACAGGACCATCATGTTGGTGGAGCACAAGATGGACCTGGTGATGAACGTCTCTGACTGGATTACAGTCATGCACCAGGGCCAGGTTTTGGCCGAGGGTACGCCGGCCCAGATCGCGGCCAATGATGTCGTGCAATCCGCCTATCTGGGCGAGCTATACGGCGATTTCTCCGAGGTGACATGATGACCAACGTGCTAGAAGTCAACGATATCCACACCTTCATTGGACAGTTCCACATACTGGAGGGTGTCTCGGTGGAGGTGCCCGACGGCAGCATCACGGCGCTGCTGGGTCGCAACGGTGCGGGCAAGACCACCTCGCTCAAATCGATCCTCGGTCTCACGCCGCCCAGCAGGGGGACTATCTCCTTCAAGGGCGCAGAGATCCAGGGTCAGCCGGCCCACCAGATTGCCTCCAAGGGCATCGGCTACGTGCCCGAACACCGTGCCATCTTTCGCGACCTGAGCGTGGAAGAGAACCTCAAGATCGCCGAGCGCAAAAAGGGCGACCTGGCACAGCGGGCTGATTTCATCTTTGGAATTTTCCCTGACCTCAAGCGGTTGATCAAGCTCCCGGGGGGGAACCTCTCTGGCGGGCAGCAGCAGATGCTGGCCATTGCCCGCGCGCTGGTGCCTGAGAACCGGTTGCTGCTGATCGACGAGCCGAGCGAGGGCCTGGCGCCGGTTATCATCGAGCAGGTAATGGATGCCGTGCGCCAGCTCTCGGCGCACACTACCGTCTTGCTCGTGGAGCAGAACTTTGTAATGGCCAGCCAGCTCGCTGACCGGTACACGATCATCGAGGCGGGCAGCTCCGTCAAGAGCGGTCTGATGGCCGATCTGGTAGATGACGAGGAAACGATCCGTCGCTATCTGGGCGCGGCGTGAGGAGGTGGCCTATGACCCGAATGTGGAGGCGTTACCGAGCTCTAATCATCATCCTGGCAGTTGCCCTGCTCATCATCTATGTCATCACCCGGGGTATGGAGCCGAAAGTGTGGATGTCGATCCTGCTTTCGGGCGTGACCCTGGCGGCCCTCTATTTCTTGCTTGCCTCCGGCCTTTCCCTCGTCTTTGGCCTGATGGACGTGCTGAACTTTGCCCAGGGCGCCATATTCGTGACCGGCGCGTACATGGGACTGTCCACGTTTCTGAACCCGCGATTGCTCTTTAACACGCTGCCCTTTTTCCTGGCGATAGCAGCGGGAGCGGTTGTCACGGAGCGTTTGGGCATAGTCCTGTGGCGGCGGGTAGACACCAGCCAGCGCCGCCGTATCCTGTGGTGGGCGCTGCTGATCGTGTCCGGGATCATCATCGTCCTGGCCCTGCGAGGCTTTCCGATCCGGGCCATCAACGCGTTCAATGTGGTCGCCGTCGGTGGCACTGTGTCCACGGCTGAAGCGCAGGAACCCCTGGGGATCATGTTCCGGCGCATGGCTATCCTGTTTGCAGGTGGCCTGGTCTTTGGGATGATGCTGTCACCCAAGGAGCGGCACGAGGAGCGTCCCCGGCGCCCACTATGGCAAACCGCGGCGATCTTGATAGCGCTGCTGGTGCTTGGCTGCCTGCTGCTTGTGGGCCGGGACGTAGGTGAGACCTTTATGCTGGGGATGTCATCTGACCTGCGCTTCCTGCTGGCAATAGTCGTGGGGGCAGCAGCAGGCGCGCTGGTGGGTGTGGCCATCGAGACGGTGTTGATCCGGCCCTTCTACGGCAACCCGGTGACGCAGTTGGTGTTGACCCTGGGGCTGTCGATCGTCATGATCGACCTGGTCGAGCTGATCTGGGGCGAGGAGGGGAATCCACCGATGCAGCCGCCCTCTTTCTTCACCGAAGCCTGTCGCTCAGAGTCGCTCTTTGCCTGGTTCTCGGAGAATTGCCGGTCGCTCGATGTGATGGGCCGGGCGTTTCCCACCTATCGCCTCTTTATCATTGCCGTGGGTGTGGTGGTGTTCATCGCGGTAGGTCTGCTGCTGCAGCGCTCCCGTATTGGCATGATCATCCGCGCGGGCGTACAGGATAGTGAGATGGTCCAGGCCCTGGGTATTAATGTGCGCATGGTCTTTACCTTTGTCTTTGCCCTCGGCTCGGCGCTGGCAGCCCTGGGAGGTGTGATCGCCGCGCCGTTCCTGGGCGTCTATCCGGCGATGGGCAACATCTATCAATTGCAGGCCTTTATCGCCGTGGTGATCGGTGGCATGGGCAGCTACGCCGGAGCAGCAGTGGGCACGCTGCTGCTGGGCCTGGCGCGTGCCTTCGGCGACCACTTTGTGGCTGCCGGCATCGATCTGCCTTTCCTGGATGCAGTGATCAAAGGTAGCCCGGCGATAGCCCAGGCCTCGTCTGTGCTGATCATGGCCATCGTCCTGCTGGTACGACCGGCCGGCATCTTTGGGAAAAAGGAGTAAGCACATGGCAAGCACTTCACTAAACAGCAGATCGCCGCTGGCCCGCTGGTGGAAGCGATGGTGGCCTTACCTCCTGGTGCTCATAGTGCTGGTTCTCTTTCCCTTTATTGCCGGGCTGACCATGGGCAGACCAGATGCGGTCCAGGAGGGGGCGAATTTCCTCGATGCGCTCATGCAGCGAGCCGGCAGCGGCTATGCCAAGTTCTGGCAGGGTATGATCATCAGCATGCTCATTCTGGGCATCTTTGCCATGAGCTACGATCTCTTGCTGGGCTTTACAGGCATCCTCTCCTTTGGGCACGCCATGTTCTTTGGCACCGGGGGCTATGTCGTCGCCATCCTGATCGGCAAGAACTTTGATTGGCCCCTTGGCTGGGCGCTGTTGGCCGTCCTTGCCATCGCCCTGCTCCAGAGCCTGATCTTTGGCGTGCTATCGTTGCGGGTCAAGGGCGTCTACCTGGCCATGGTAACGCTGGCGTTCGCCGAGATGTTCTATATCCTGGCCCTGGCTGGAGACTTTCGCCAGTACACGGGCGCGGACGACGGGCTGCATGGATTCCCGGTACCCTCTTACCTCAGCGCGACCGATCACCGCACCCGGTTCTACTATTTGGCCCTCATCTTTTTCGTGGTTGTGTTCCTCGCGGCCAAGCGGTTGGTGGAATCGCCAACGGGTCGGGTGATGATCGCCGCTCGCGACAACGAGAACCGGGCGACGATGATCGGATATCACACCTTCTGGTACAAGCTGATCTCCTTTGTGGCGGCGGGCATCTTTGCCGCTTTGGCAGGCGCGCTCTCTGCTCTGTACAATGTGAGCATCACGCCGGCTGTGCTCAGCGTAACCTCGACTATTGACGCTCTGGCTATGACGATCATCGGCGGTGTGGGCACCTTGGTCGGCCCGATCATTGGCGCGACTATCGTGCAGTTGCTGGGCTACTGGCTGGAGAGATGGTTCGGCTCTTCGTGGACGCTGGTCTATGGCACCATCTTTATGCTGATCGTCATCTTCCTGCCCTTTGGGATCGTGGGCACGATCAGGGCCAGATCGTTCCGGTGGAAGGAGGGGTGGCAGCGTTGGCTGCAGCTCCTGGGGTGGCGAGGGCGGAACAGCAACCCGGAGTAGCGACAAGGGCGGCCTGATATGGCTCCCACCGGTATGCCATAACAACTCGAATCGAGGTACAACGACGAGCCTATGATAGGACCATCGCCAGGCTATGCCTGGTACTCTCCGTGCTGGTGGTCGCCGGCTGCGGCATGGCTGCGACTCCCTGGCTGGCTGCCACCGTACGCTCCACCGCGGTGCCCATATTGACAGAGCAGGCAGTGGGCGTGCAAGAGCGCTAAACCCGCGCCAGAGCGATTCGACGTGCTAGCGTTTGGACGTTCCCATACACATGCTGCGCCACGCCGAGGCCGCACTTGCACAGAAAACCAGCCTCATTTATACTTTGGGCTGCATTGGGGGCTTGTCCTGAATCTGAGGGAAGGGATGGCAAAGAAGATGCTAAAGGGTAAGAGCCGGTGGTTATGGGCAGGCGGTGCTGTTGCTGGCCTGATCCTGGTGCTACTCCTGGCGTTGGCGGTGACTCTCGTCTGGATGTCGGATGGCGACCCGGATACAGCCACCCCAGAAGCAACCGAGGTGGCATGGGGCGCCGCGTCCGCCTTTGCCGATACAGTCACGGCCCACCCGGGGATGGCCCCGAATGAGCGGCTGGATGCTCCATTCATGTCCGACCCGCCGACACAAATAGAGATAGGACATTTGGAGTACTGGATGTCCTGCATGGTCTGTCATGGCGATAGGGGGCAGGGGCTCACCGAGGAATGGCGTACCGTGCTGGACCCCGCAGATATGAACTGCTGGCAATCCAAGTGCCACGCCCCCAATCACCCCCCCGAGGGCTTTGAGATACCACGTACATCGCCGCTTGTCATTGGTCCAGGCGCGCTGACAGGATACGATACAGCCCAGGAGCTGTTTGAGTATCTCAAGACCACAATGCCCTGGCCTTTCCCCGGCCTCTTCCAGGATCAGCAGTATTGGGGGCTCACTGCCTATTTGCTCGACACCAACGGCATTGATCTGGGAAAACCATTGACCGACCACGAAAAGTGTGAGGACTGCAATGAGGAAGGGACCTGCGATTGCGAGCGGGTCAAGGAGCCGCTGGGCCCTGAGAACGCTGCAGACATCCTGGTCGCCCCTGGACTTGTGCAGACGCACAAGACTGCCTTCGAGACAGAGCAGATCGCAGCCGTAGTGATAGTGGGTTTCCTCCTATGTGGCGCAGTCGTGTTCTGGGTGATCCGGGCACTCTAGGTGCGAGGATAGCAGATGAGAAATGGACAAAGGATGTCCGCTGTGCGCTGCCTGGGCAGCCTGGCTGTCGCAGCGCTATTCGCTCTGTCGTGGATCGGCAGCCAAGTCGTCGTGGTGCAGGGGGCCGACGCCCCTCAGACTGCTGCCGCCCCCACCCCTCAGATGGCCGAAGAGGACCGTCTGGCGGAACCGGTGTTGCCCGAGTCACCCACCCAGGTCGACATCGGGCGCAACTTGTACTATTTTCACTGCATGCCGTGCCACGGAGACCGGGGCCAGGGTTTGACCGATGAGTGGCGCGAGGTATGGGTGGAGGATCACCAGAACTGCTGGGGGCGCGGATGCCATACAGGGAGATCAGAGCTTGCGGCCTTTTATATTCCGCATACCATTCCGGCGGTGATTGGCCCGCCGCAGGCGCTACGTATCTTTCAGACGCCGGAGGATCTCTTTTCCTTTTTGCGCGCGACCCAGCCGCCGCAACGCCCTGGCGCTCTGGCTGATGAGGAGTATTGGGCGCTCACCAGCTTTCTGTTGCACGAGAATGGACGCCCACTGCCAAATGAGGGGACCGGACCAGTGGTCTCTGGCGCCGGGCTGGCATTGGCCACGCTGGCGCCGCTGTTGGCCCTGTTCTCTGTCACATGGCTTGCCAGGCGGCAGGCAGCCCCGGCACCGTAGTGTGTCACCACATCTGACGATATGCGTGAAGGGAGGATGGCGGGTTCGTTCGCCAGGCAAGTGCTATGACTGATGAGCAACACACGCCAGAGCATGAGGCATCAAGCAAAGGGTTCAGGCGACTCAACCGTCGCTCGTTCCTGAACTTGCTAGCCAAGGGCTCGGTGGCTGCCGCCTTCACCGCAGCGGTAGCCCAGACGATTCGATTTCTTTCATACAAGCCTCCTGGGTCGGACTCGACCATTCTGCCCCTGGGCCAGCCGGAAAACTATCCTCGCAGGTCGTGGAATTATGTAGCCGAGGCACGGCTCTATGTCGGTCACGATGACAACGGTCTGTTTGCTCTGGACGCTGTGTGCCCGCACCTCGGCTGCCTGGTAGAACCTCTCGAGGATGGTGGATTCATGTGTCCCTGCCACGACAGTCTCTTTGATGAGGAGGGGCGCGCGCTGAGCGGACCAGCCACCCAACCACTGCAACACCTCTATCTCTGGTTCGATGAGGAACAAGGCCAGCTCATGGTGGACCGATCTGAACCGGTCGAGCCTGCAGTGCGTTTGGTTATCTGAGGAAGCCTATTCAACAGGACGGGTCAATGTCGAATCGTCGTCCCAACTTTTTTGCCCATCTGCATCCCCCAACCATACCTGCTCGTGAGATGCGCCCATTTTACACATTCGGGCTTGGGGGCATCTCATTGCTGCTGTTCCTGGTATTGGGCATTACTGGCGTGATCGAAATGTTTATCTACGTGCCTACACCGGAAGGCGCCCACGAATCGATCCGCCAGATCACCTACCTGGCCCCTTATGGCTGGCTGTTGCGCAATATGCACTTCTGGGCCGGGCAGTTGATGGTTGGCACCGTGATCTTGCACATGGCCCGCGTTGTGCTCAGCGGCGGCTACAAGTCCCGCCGCCTGAACTGGCTCATTGGGGTGGCGCTGCTATTTCTCACCTTGGTGCTCGACTTTACCGGGTTTGTGCTGCGGTGGGACCAGGATACCGCCTGGGCGCTGATGGTGGGCACCAACCTGATCAAGTCGGTCCCAGGCGTTGGCACAGTGCTACATGACTTCTTAATAGGGGGAGAGAGTGTGGGCGCGCCCGCGCTACTTCGCTTCTACACCTGGCACGTGCTAGCCCTGGCGCTCGTGGCTGCGGCCTTGACCTCGTGGCACATCTTTCGCGTCCGCCGCGATGGGGGCATCTCGCACGTGGCATCCACGCCACGGGCGAACAGAGAACAGCTGCTCCGCACGGAGATCATTGCCATGCTTTTGACTCTGGCAATATTGACCGGGTTGAGCGTGCTCGTAGACGCTCCCCTGGGCCCGCCTGCTGACCCCACTGCACTGGTCGCCGAGCCCAAGGCCCCCTGGTTCTTCCTGTGGATCCAGGAGTTGCTGCGCATCGCATCCCCGTTTCTGGCTGGTGTGCTGGTTCCAATCCTGGTCCTGCTGGTGTTGAGTCTCTTGCCCTATACCCTCGATCGCAGCCAAGAGGGTGTTGCCGTGTGGTTTAATAAGCAGGGACGCATCGCCCAACTCGTCTTTTTGGTCATCCTCGTCGGATGCATCGCCCTCACCCTACGCGGGGTGATGCGCTGAGCGAACACAAGTCCATATTCAAGAGGCGGCGGATCTCAAGTCCGCCGCCTCTTCAGTATTGGGCTCGGTAAACCGGAACTCAGTCCAGCCCGTTATAGATTGCATTGGCTACCATGCGGAAGCCATTCTCCGCGTGAGCGCGGAACTGCGCATCGAACCCGATCAGCGTCACGTCCTGAGTGCCGTCGGTCTTGTGGATGGCGACCGCGGCTCCGCCGGCCCCACTCTCCTGCCAGCCAGGCCAGTAGCCCGAGAGAACAAAGTCTGTGTCGTCGAGGCTAGCTGCGACGTCCACGTCATCCGGCAGATCGCTGAACAGCGCTGTGGCGTTCACAAAGACGTAGCCTTCCTCGCCGAATCCGGCGGATACCGGGTCACCGGCGGCAAAGCCCACGCGCACGAGCGAGTTCCCTGGCGGGCTGTACTCTGCAAAGTCCATAAAGCCGATCTCCTGGACCAGATCGACGCCACCCCTGCCCAGCCCGACATAGTCGCCGCCTGCGTCGAAAAAGCCCTGGAGCGCCTGTCGGCCCTTGGCGCTCAGCCCCGCATAGTCCAGCGAGGCAGTGTCGTTGACGAACACATCGTATGAAGCCAGATCGGGACCCGAGTTCAAGTCCTGCATCGACATGGCGTCGAAATTGAACCCGAACCGCGCCAGCAGGCTTTCGCCCCCTTCGCTGACCACCGCGACAATTCGCTGCGCGTACATGGGCACCGCCTCTGTGGGATGACCTGCCAGGGCATAGATCTCCAACCCGTACGCCCTTGCCAGATTGTTGGCGATGACAGCGTCAGGTGGCAGGATAAAGGTCCCCTCTTCAAAGGTGCGGCCTGCGTCCTCGAACGGTGCCTCTACACGGAAGAGGTCCACCCCATCCGCCAGCAGTGCATTGGTAGCCTGGATGGCGGCGATGCTGGTGGGCGCGTAGGCGTAGGCAGCCGCCTCACCGCCCTCCACCGAACCCTGGGGACGATCCGCATCTTTGATCTCGGCAGTCTCGATCCCGAGTTTCTCGTCCATGACCACCAGATCGGCGCCCCAGAACCGGGGGTTGCTCCACACGGTGGGCGGCGAGTAGAAGGTAAGGCCCTCGATGTCCGAAAGGTCCATGCCATTTTCCAGGATCGTATTGGCCATGCCGCGCTTGGGCTGGTCCATCCAGACCACGTAGGTCCCCTCGGGATATTGGACTCCATCCAGTTCAAACGGCTGGGTTGCCTGATGCACCTGCACGTCGTTGAACAGCAAAAAGTCGACCAGCCGGGCGGCTTGATGCTGGCTCAACTGGAACGGCGGGCCGGCAGGGATCACATAGCCTGCGGGAAAGTCCTGTAGGATCATATCCTGGTACTGGGGATACTCGGGTAGCAGTTCCGGCGGGATCAGCACCTGGGGCAAGTCCAGATAGCCCCGGCGGAAGATCTCGATCTGGTCGTAGATCATACCCTCCTTGTTCTCTGACACGAATTTGAGGGCGCCCCATGCTGCAGCAAAGTGGGCGTCGACACCGCGCTCATCGCGGTAGGCCGTCTCCAGGGTGTATGCGTAGGCCCCGTGGAACATGGCATACATGGGTGTGTAGCTGGGTGCCCAGTCATCCCAGCCAACATCCCAGTCACGATAGGGAATCTGGGCCTCAAAGCCCAGCTGGTCATACAACTCGGCTTCCATGGCCAATGCCTGGTCGAACGCCCACTTGATGAACAAGTCGTATTCATAGTTGGGGTTGTGCGGCGGCGTGCAGGGCTCGATCAGCATCGGGTTGTAAAAGCCGTGCAGGTCCAGCAGCACCATAGGATTCCACTCGGTGAGGAGGCGCACCATGGCCTCGGTCTCTGGTTGTGACTGGGTGATAAAGTCCCGGTTCAGGTCAAAACCGTTGGCGTTGTAGCGCGTGTTCAGCACTCGCCCATCGGGGTTGGCCACCACGTTGACCAGCAGGATCACGCTGTCCAGGATGGCGCGCACTTCCTCACTATCGCCGTAGGCCAGGGTTTCGATCAGCTTCATCGCCGCGTCGGTTCCGGGATACTCTGTGCCGTGGATGCTGGCGTTTATGAAGAACGGCACCTTAAAGTCGCCGAACTTCTCAATCATATCCTGCGCTTTCTCTGGATCGGTCAGCATCGTGTGGCGAATGGCCTGGTACTTGCCCAGGCGGCCCATCGCCTGCGGATCGGAAAGGGTGACCAGGAAGAGGTCGCGCCCACCGGCTGACTGGCCGATGACGTCAACCTTCACGCGGTTGCTATTGGATTCGATCTCGTACAGCTTGGCTGCGATCTCCGAGTAGGGGATGGCATCGTAGGGGGCCTGTACCGGCGGACCGGCGACGGTGCTGGCTGGAACTACCAGCACGGCGATGCAGAGGATGGCGATGACACGCCATTGTAGTTGCCTAGAAGTCCGATGATCCATTGGGATTCTCCTTTGGTCGTTGTCAGGTCGTTGTCAATTCACAACCACGTATGCGCGTGCACCACCTCCTTTGCATAGGCCAAATCACCGCAGGGTGCGGCGGTCTTGCCTTCAACGGCACAGGCCAGCCTATACACATTGGCGACCTGCATATATAGAGTCACGAAACGGTGATCCCTCGTTTTCGCGAAGGCACTACCAATTGTAGCGGATTCGCGGATGGATGTCAATACCACTTTTGCATAATCTTGGGGCGACAGGTCCGTAGACCGCATACTCAACCCTTGCGCGCAAGGGTTGACTTGTCATTCGTGCCGATTTGGGTTACAATCGGGGCATGACAGAAGACAGATGGAGCAAAGGGTCAAGGGGTGGCTGTCTGCAGAGGTCAACTGCACTGTTGCGGGCTGTTGGTTCCAAGGTCGGGAGGTACCTGTGAAAGTAGACGAACTGCTCAGAAGATATCAGGCGGGAGAACGCGACTTTGTGCTGTTGTCCCTGCGTCGCAGCGAGCTGAGCGGGATCGACCTGTACCACATCAACCTCAGCGGTAGCGATCTGCGCGGATCTGACCTGAGTCAGGCCAACCTCACCGGTGCCCGGCTGCGCCGGTCCGACCTGAGCTGGGCGAACCTGTGTGGCGCCAATCTCAGTGGTGCTGACCTGGGATCGTGCGACCTCCGAGCCGCCGATCTGCGCGAGGCCAACTTGCAGCATGCCAATCTGGAGCATGCCAAGGTGACTCCGGAGCAACTTGCTGAAGCGGCCGATCTTGATGGCGCTATCTTGCCCGACGGCGAGACGCGCGAGTCCTCATGACCAAGCGTTTTGCCCTCGTCGCGGGCAACATCGCATCCGGCAAGACCTCGCTCACCGAACGTCTCGGCGTCCGGCTGGGCTGGCGCACTGCGTACGAGTCGGTCGCTGACAACCCCTACCTGGCCGATTTCTACGCCGATATGACCCAATGGTCATTTCACCTCCAGGTGTTCTTCCTCGGGCACCGCGCGCAGCAGCACCTGGCGCTGGCCCGGCATCCCGAGTCGGCCATAGCCGATCGCAGCATCTACGAGGACGCTCACATTTTTGCCCGGGCGCTGTATCACTTGGGCCATCTGAGCGAACGCGACTATAAGGCATTTCAGCAGGTGTTTCACCTGGTCGTATCCAACCTGCCCCGCCCCGACCTGCTACTCTACTTGAAGGCGCCGGTCCCCGTGCTGATGGAGCGGATTGGGATGCGAGGCCGGACTATCGAGCACGGGATCACGGCTGACTACCTGACGCTGCTGGAGACGTTCTACGAGGAGTGGCTCCAGGGCTTTGACCTCTGCCCGGTGCTCACCATCCGCACCGACGACCTGGATTTTGTGCACAGGGTGGAGCACCTGGACGTCGTCGTGCAGCGGATCCAGGACCGGCTGGCGGGTAAGGAAGAGGTCATCTTTACCTAGGCCCGCGGTCTGACTGCGCAGACCGCCCCCTCTCCGTGAATAGAATTCCAGGTTCTCTTTGGTGGTGTTCTCGCTAATGATTGTGATTCCTGCATCGCCGTCAACAGGCGGTGCTCGGTAGATATCTGCAGGTTTCAGAGCTTAGCACCGGATCTTCCAGGCCGGTGCGATCCAGTGTAATCATCAGTGACTTGGCGAGAGAAACATTCAGGTATTATGTTGGAGCTCGGCTGGGGCAACTGAATGCACTGCTACGTGGTGACTGTACCCCGGAAAAGTGAGTAGGTGAAAAAGGCGACATAGCCGGGGAGGTCAAGTATGAAATCGGGCGATTCAGGCCGGCACAGGCGTTGGTATTCTGCCCAGTCCTCCTGCGATACCTCCGGTGTTGGTTCTCCCCAGAGCATCTCAAAGAGCGAAATCAAAGCGGTGCGGAGGGCATCGCTCAACGGAGCTTGTACATCACCGACGAAGGTTCTGTTCTCAGCTTCCACCAGGCCCACTTCAGCGAACCAACGCAGTGCGCGCATAAAGTGCGATTCTGGCTCGCTCCCTCTGATGATGGGGGCCAGCCCCGAACCTGTCGCATTCAACCGCGCCTCCAGCAACGGATACCCTGGGAGCAGGCACTGCGAAGACCATGCCAGGATAGCTACCGTACCTCCCGGCTTGACGACTCGCTTCAGCTCGAGCAGCACTGGAAGGAGGTTGCCCACAGGATAGCCTACGCAATCGGCACTCCATGCCCAATCGAACGTGTCGTCGTTGAACGGGAGGCGATTCAGATCTCCCTCCTGAAAGGATATCCGGCCCGATAGACCTGCCTGTCTCACCACCTTCTCCGCATAGTGGAGAAGCGCTGGCGACAGGTCGAGGCCGGTGACGTGTCCGTCAGGTCCCACTGCCTCCACCAGTAACAGGGCCTGCAGACCGATCCCGCACCCGACATCCAATCCCTGGCTTCCCGCGGGCAACCCCAAGGTCTGGACCACCCTACGGAGCAGCGGCTCCCGCAGGGGGTTGGCTTCCTCCAGCCTCCTGACGTATGTGTCCGTGTCGGTCATTTCGCCTCCCTTACGCTGAGGATCGGGAGCCGGAGCGAACAGTTGCCCGATGGCTTCACGTAATGCTCTACAGAGCGATCGACTCTTATCTGCAAGCAGGCCTCTGCGACCCTACTATCCTATCACATCTCCCCTATCCCGGCAATGAAAGGCAGGATCTTCTTTGGTTGTCTCCCGTATCTCGCGTACCAGCCCCTTGATCTGTTCCATTGTTGTCGCAGGATTGCTAAGCGTCAAGCGCAGGTAGCGCTGCCCGTTCAGCACGGCGCTGGAAAGATAGTAGTTACCCCGTGCAAGCAACCTATCCCTCAGCACCAACGGTGCGTCTGCGGCGCCGATTGCCTGGAAGCAGAGGATATTCGATTGCGGCTCCACCGGACAGTAAAAGTCGGGCAGGCCCTGGAGATAGTTGTACGCCTGGATTGTAAGGTCGAACTGCCGCTCGATATAGCCGGCCAATCCTGCTTCCCCCAGGGCTGCCAGAACCATAAAGAGCTTGAGTCCCAGGACCGGCTTGGTGCACTCGATCGTCCGGTGCAGAAAGTCGTAGCCGGGCTGCTCCTTCTCGTAGAAGAGGTAGCTTGCTTCCTGGGTGAACGCTTGGTCCAGTGTACCGGCATCTCGCACCAGTAGTACCGTGCAAAATGCGGTAACTCGTCCCAGCTTGTGCATATTCATGGTCAGCGAGTCGGCCAGTTCGGCGCCTCGCATGAGGTGCCCGTACTTTTCTGTCAGGAGGGCAGGCCCCCCATGAGCGGCATCGACATGGAACCACAGATTTCGCTCGCGACAGAACGTCCCGATCTCGTGCAGTGGATCGTACAGTCCGGCAGCAGTTGTGCCCGCGTTGGCGACCAGCGCTACGACTTGTTTGCCATCAGCCTCGGCCCGCGCCAATGCATCCGGCAGCCGGACTGGCAGGACGACGCCCCACTCGTCGACCTCCAGCGGATAGACTGCGCGGTGCCCCATGCCCATGATCCCAGCCGCCCGTGCGATAGAGTAATGGGTTTCGGCTGGCGCCAGCAATGCCAGGTTGCCCGGGTTCCCGTGCTGCCAGACATCAGGCGCAAGGTGGGTTCGTGCGGCAATTAGCGCCGTCAGATTGGCCAGCGACCCGCCATGGGTCAGGATGCCGCCGCCGTGCACGCTCCTGCTTGCCTCATGGGGATTCAGCGGAGCAGGCGTCCATCCTACCTTCTCCAACAACCAGTTGATGACAAAGTACTCGATGGTCACCGAAGCCGGACCCAGCTCGTAGATCGACCCGTCACTGCTGACAAAGTTGTCTACCAGACCCGCAAGGGCTGCCATGTAATGCGGCACGGCCTGCTGGTGCGCGACGTTGGCAGGATGGTAGATGCGCGTGAGCCCTGAAAGATACCTGTCTATGAACCGGGACAGCTTCTCTCCCGTCAGCCCTCCATCCTGGATGAGCGCTGACAGCTCCATGTCGGCTGCCAGTTTGCTCAGCGGTAGTTGGTGGATGACTGGGCCCTCGCCGGATGTGGACCCCTCATAGAAGTCACTCAGAGCTTCTATGATGATCGCAGCGTCCGCCTCAAAATGACGCTCAGTTCCTCTTCCCATATTCCTCTCCACAGCCTCACGATTGCCCTCGATGCGCTTGATTATACGGTCAGGATCATCGCAGGTCAAGTGAGGGGGCGAGACCCTGTCAGCCGAGATGGAGGCAGATTGGGTCGCTCCAAGATCTTCTTGGAAAAACCCTTGACAAATTGAAACTTTTGTGTTACAATATGAGTAGTCTAGGTTATATATAGAGAAGTATGCTACCCATGGCTTATTGGGCGTGGGCAAGTCACAAAGGAGGTAGGATCATGTTTTCCAGTGTTGAGCGCCTGGACCAAAGACGGATGCGGCTCCTCAAGTGGTATCTGGTCAGCTTTGTCGTCTTTTTGCTGCTGATGCTGGCCCGCTTCTTCTTTCGCGCTGAGGGGCTAAACTCGCAGCCGATCGGCATCGCTGTGCTAGTCGGTCTGATCGTCACGGCTGTAGTGCAGGCTGGTAGCGCCTTTGGCCAAGCCTGGCTGGCCCGGCGGATCCGAAGAGATCCGAGCCTCGAAGCGGCATTGAACAACGAGCTGATCCAATCGCTCGAGACGCAATCGTGGCGGGCAGCCTACGCTGGAGCGGCAGGGGCCACGGTCTTCTTTGCCATCGTGTCGTTCTTCTACCCGGTTTGCGACCCGGTCATGATCGCCCTCTCCGCAATCATCACCGGGTTTGGCGCCTACCAGGGCACCTTCTACTTCAAGTACCGATCATCATGAGCAAGAAATCGCTGCGAAACAACCTGAAGGTCTACCGGGCGATGGAGGACTGGACGCAAGAGGAGCTGGCTCGACGGGTGGATGTGACGCGAAAGACGATCAATACCATCGAGAACGGCAAGTACGTGCCGTCCACCTACCTGGCACTAAAGATCGCGGCGGCCTTTGGCGCGACGGTCGAGGATCTATTCCAGCTCGACGATGAGGACATATCGGAAAGATCCTGAGACGGGGAGGAGTGGCCAGTAGAGGCCGGGCATGGCGGCCTTCAGCCACTCTTTCACGTCCGCTGCTGTTCCTGCTGGGTGCCCAGCAAGGTTCCACGACGGGATGCCGGCTCCTGCTTCACCAAGGCCAGGCCGATCACAAAGCCGACGAGCATGATCAGCGCCCCGCTGAGGTATGGATAGCTGTAGTTCAGGTCAAAGGCGAACCCGGCCCAGATCGGGCCCGCTATCCGGCCCAGGCTGTTGAACGAGTTGTTCAATCCCATCGCAACGCCCTGTTGGGTATCCGCCTGCTTTGAGGTCAGCGAGATCACGGCAGGGCGCAGCAGGGCGTTGGGCAGGGTAAAGAGCCCGGTGGTCAGCAGGATCGTAGGCAGATTGTTGGCCGTCAGCAGCAAGCCAAAGCCGGCCGCGCTGGCCAGCAGCGTGGCCTTGATCACTGTTGCCTCTCCCCATCGCTTGGTCAATGGCCCCGTCAGCACGCCCTGGGTGACGGCGGACACGATGCCCATGACGGTGAGGATCCAGCCAACCTCTTCTGTACCGTAGCCGAACTTTTTCAGGGCATAGTAGCCAAAGATGCCCTGAAAGTTGGTCAGTCCAAAGCTCACCAGGAAGGCCATCAGCAGCAGCACGCCCAAGGGGCCGAACAGAGCGCGTTGCAACTCGCGGATCTGGGCGATGGGCTTGAACGCGGTCTTTGTCTGTCGTCGAGCCTCTGCCGGGAGGGACTCGGGCAGAAGCAGCAAGACGAGTACCAGGGTCACCAGGCAAACGGCTGCGGTGAGGAAAAAGGGCGTGGACAGCGACTCGCTGCCCAGCAGGCCCCCCAGCGCTGGCCCGAGCACCATACCCAGGCCCATGGCAGCCCCCAGTGCACCCATCCCACCGCCCCGGTCCTGCTCAGAGGTGCTGTCGCTGACATAGGCCATGGTCGTCGGCATCGTAGCCGCGGAGAGCAGAGCGCCCACACCCCGCGCGACAAAGAGCATCCACAACTCGGTGGACAATCCAAAGAGCACCATCGAGATGCCATAGCCCAGCAGGCCGACGACGAGCACAGGCTTGCGCCCGCGCCGGTCGGAGATGCTACCCCACATTGGGGATGCAACAAGCTGGATGAAGGGCGAAATGGCCACCAGCAGGCCCAGCTCTGTGGCGCTGGCACCCATGCTCTCTATGTAGAATGGAAAGATTGGCATCACCATCCCAAAGCCCAGCATGACGACGCCCAGCGTCAAAGAGAGAATCGCGACGTTCTTGCGGTTGTTTGTTTTCATGCCCAGAATCCTATCCGCCGACCATGTTTAGGAGCTTTCCAAGAGTTGTATGATGCCCCGGCTGCCGTCTACCCGCACGCGGTCGCCGGTCTTGAGCAGGGTGGTGGCGTTGCCGCAGCCGACCACGGCGGGAATGCCCAGCTCTCGAGCGACGATAGCGGCGTGTGACAGCGAGCCACCGATGTCCGTAACCACCGCCGCGGCGCGCGGGAATAGGGGCGTCCAGCCCACGTTCGTCGTGCTGGCGACCAGGATCGCTCCGGGTTGGAGGCGGTTTCCCTCGTCAGGACTGTCGATCCGCTGGACGATGCCCTCCACACGTCCGGCAGAGCCCGGCTGACCTCGGATCAGATCATCGACAGGCGGCACTGCCGGAGATGCGGTCATCTGAGCGTCAAAGAGATCCGTCCGCCGGTTCGGGTCGGCAGCCCACTGGAAGGGATCGAAGCGCCCCCGAATCCAGGTCGGCAAGGCAGGCAACGCCCTGTACTTTTCGTAGAGATTCCGCCGGGCAGGGATATGCGCCACGGACGACTCGTCGCCGGACAGCAGATCGATGACCTCGTCTATGGTCAGGAAGAAGACGCCTTCGCCAACCCCACAAAGTTCGCCAGCGCGAAGGAACCAGGCACGTATCAGGCTCACGAGACGGGTGAGTTCTGAGCGCGTCTCTTCGCGGAGGGTGTTGGCCTCTATTGTCGCCTTGATCATGCGCTCTATGGCCTGAGCTCTCTTTGGCGGTAGCTTGTGCTTGATCTCTCCCCACAGTGAGACGGACTCGGCGTCTCGCCTGGTCAACAGTCCCGCCACATCGATGGGCGACTCGTTGAATTCGGCCAACTGCCTGTCGACGACGTCCGGGTCTTCGTACGGGCGCGGTTCGGCCAGCTCGTTCTCATGCGGTCCGCGGTGACCGTATCGCCGCAGGTATTCCTCGCGGCTCAACTCTCCCTTGCTCAACCTGGAAAGGCCCGTCAGCGGTCCAAGGCTGGCCAGTTCCCCGGCACTGCTGATCGTCGTCAGCAGCATACTGACCTCCTCCTCTCCCAGGTGCGTGGTGAGTTCGGTCTTGAGCCTTCGGGTCCCTCGTTCCAGTTCCTCGTTCATCTTGTCCTGGAGGGGATGGATCTCGGTCCACAGTGGCCTGATCTCCTCTGTCCAAAGGGTGATCAGTTCGTTGGCCGACGAACTCTTGATTCTGCCCCTTACAGAGAAGCTAGTTAATGATTGGACAATCTTCCGGGAAGCTCCAAGCTTCCCGGAAGATTCGGTTGTGCAGCTTTTGCCTGATTCGTCAGTTAGCTCCTGGCATCGCTCCTGCACCAACGCCAGGAACTCGGGCGCGCGTTTCCTCAGACTGGCCTTCTTTACCTCGTTTCTTGCTTCGCGCAATAGGACCTGAAACAGCACCGTGCGCCAGGATATGGGCACCGCAGGTACGCCTACACCAGCCGGCGGGACGCCGATCGAATCCTTGGTCATTTCCAACACGCGATCGTGTTTTCGCATGATTTTGAGCATGAATGAATAGGCCAGACTGTAGTTCAGATAGGGACGGCCTGCGATCCTCTCGATCGAAGGCGTGTCGCCCATCGATAGCATGTCGAAATACGCCTGCCAAACCGACCAGGTGCTCGGCGTTACGGTCGCCGGGAATACCTCGCCCACGATCATGTTTGTCCAGAGACAGTCTCCTGTGAAAGTTGCGTTCCACTCATCCATGAAAAAGCTCCTCATCCATCTAGCAGGGTCACCACGCCCGCACTGCCATCGACCGTAATGATCTGGCCGCTCTGAATGCGCCGGGTAGCTATGCCTGTGCCGAGCACCGCCGGGATGCCATACTCGCGGGCAACGATGGAGCCGTGGGAGAGCGGCCCGCCGATGTCAGTGACGACGGCGGAAGCCATGGCAAAGAGCGGCGTCCATGCGGGCGTGGTCATCTCTGCCACCAGGATATCGCCAGGCTGCATCTGTTGGAAATCTTCGGGACCGAGCAGGATACGGGCTGACGCAGTTACCTGACCGGGGCTGGCAGCCACGCCCTTGAGCAGGCTCTGAGCCTGGTCGTCGGCGCTGACGGGCATGAAGGCATCGGTTTTGATGCCCATGACCCGGCCCTTGGGGGGCAACTGCTGCGGAGGTACCAGGCGGGTTTCGGCGCGCCACACCGCGCGGCGTTCCTGGACACGGTCGGTCATACTCTGCGGTCGCACATCTTCATCGAGCGCTGCAGCCCCCTGCTCAACCTCAGCCAACTCGAGGAAGTAGATGTCGTCGGCCTCGGCGATGGATCCCGCCTCTACAAGCCGGCAGCCCAGCTCGTGCAACATGCGCCGCAGCACGGGATAGCCCAGACCGATATCAAAGATGCTGTCCTCGCGCACGAGGGCAAATGTCTGTGCCCAGCGGAGGGACCAGCGGAAGAGCCTGCGCTTCAGTCCCTTCACCCTGCTCAGCGCTATCTGGACGGCCTCCTCGCGCCTCGCGAGCGAGCTTTGCTGGCGTTCGTGCGGATTTGTGCCCTCGCCGCGGATGAACATCTTGAGCGTTTCCAGTAGTGGCTGCGGTTGGTCGGCTGGCAGTGGCTTGGCAAAGTCCAGATCGTAGATGCTGTGTCCAAACTCAGCCAGGTAGTCGCAGAAGCGCTGTCTCCACTCGCGCCAGTCACCGGCATCGGTGCCGGGCGGTACATCGCCGTCCAGTCGATCGGCAAGCTCCTGTGCCGGCGTCTCCAGCACGCAGGCGGCCAGACCCTGACGCTCGCGACACCACTGCGCCAGGTCGTAGAGCGCCTTCTCTGCCCGTATGGGTGTGCTGTCGGCTCCCAATAGCAAGGTTGCCGCAGTCGGATCACCCTCGCGCTTGACCATCCTGTCATAGATGGCCGTGAAGAGGCCCTCGGTGCCAGCGGCGGTGCCTATGGCGTCCACCTGCAGCGCGGTGAGATAGTCTGCCATGGCGGCGGTCAATTCCCGGGCGCCCTTCAGCAGTTCGACGCATGTCAGCTTCTCCGGCGATCTGTCCTGCCAGCGGTCCCTGACTGCCACATACCTGGGCCGGGCGACCTCGCGCCAGTGCCTCTCGCCGTTGCGCAGGAGCCGCGGAAGGGCAGGCGCCATTCGGCCCAAGATCCAGATCCAATCCCGGCAACCGAGGCTGACATACAGATAGGCGTAGTCGTTGATCGTGGTCAAATAGTTGTCCAGAGCGGCTGTCCGGCTGCCGATGGTTTCCACCATCGTCCGCTGCATCCCGGCATTCACGGCTGGCACGCCCATTGTGACAAAGAGGGGGGTAAGCGGATCGGGCATAAAGTCGGCGATGCTGCCGCGCATGTACGGTCCCTTGGGATCGGGCATGCGCCACTCGTCCAGCAGCTCTAGTTCCTGCGCTACCGCTTCATCCGGCAATGCCGTGATGGGCCGCGCCTGGACGATGGCCAGCGCCCCATCGGCCAGCGCCCACTCGATATCCATCGGCATGCCATACAGCTCCTCGATCCGCACAGCCAGGCTTACTAACGCCGCCGCAGTCTCCTGATCTAGCGCAGGGGCTCGGCGCAGTGCATCGGGGACTGCCTGCTCCTTGGTGCCGCCATTGACGCGCGCGGTCATCACCCGCTTGTCCGCGACCACTCGCTCCACCACCGTGCCGGAGGCCTTGTCCACAGTGATCGAGTCTGGCGTCACCAACCCGCCGACCACCGCTTCGCCAAGGCCCCAGGCCGCGCTGATCACCGCTTGATCTCGCCGGCCTGTAACCGGATTTGCTGTAAAGAGGATGCCGGCAGCCTCGGCAGGTACCAGCAACTGCACCACCGCAGCCAGGCTGATCCCGTCCGGATCGATGCCGTTCCGGGCGCGGTAACCGATGGCCCGTGCTGTCCAAAGCGAGGCCCAGCAGCGCTTTATCGCCTCCAGCACGGCGCCATAGCCCTCGACATTCAGAAATGTGTCCTGCTGCCCGGCGAAGGATAGGTCGGGCAGGTCTTCGGCCGTCGCCGAAGAGCGCACAGCCACGGCGGGATTGGTGCCGGCAAGGGAAGCGTAGGCCAGGGCGATGGCGCTCGCCACGTTGGGCGGCGTCTGTGCCTTGGAAAAGAGCTCGCCTATGGTCCGCGAAGCTGCATCCAGCGTGTCTGGCTGGGCAACGTCTACAGTCTCGAGGGCAGCCAGGATGCCGGGCTGCAGGTTGTTATCGATCACAAAGCGCCGGTAGGCGGCCGTGGTTACGTGAAACCCGTCGGGTACTGGCAGACCGTCAGCCACCAGCCGGGACAGGGAAGCTCCCTTGCCGCCCACCGTCTCCAGCATAGCCCCCGGATCTGCCAGGGGCAAAACATACTCGGAAGATTTCAAGCTCAGAGCCATCCCACACCTCTCTGCTATTCCCTGCCCAGCTCTCGCTGTCGGCTACCCCCAGAACATCAGCGCCCACAGATCTCGCAAGATGTAGACACCAACCAGCGCTCCCACCACGACAAGGGTGTATTGCACCCGCTCCAGGATGGACCAGAACTGGTTTTTCCATGCCAGTACGGCAAAGATCACCAAGGCGATCGGTGTGCTGAAGAACAGGCCCAACAGGGCTTTGGTCAAAGGCGTCTCGCCTCTATCCAGCGAATGTACAAGGTAGCCGCCCAGCGGTCCCCTGTACAGAAGTGAGAGCACCAAGATCGCAGTCACAACCAGTATTGCCACGATGCGCGCAATCGTGGCGGATTTCTGTCTTCGCTCCGCCTCTGCGGTATCAGATTTCGGAGCTCGGAGTTTGCGGACGACATGGCTCACAGGCCACAGAGCAAATACTGTTAGAAACAGCAGCAGACTGTATCCTATGCCGAGAATCTGGCCTGTCGTGGGCAGGATTCCGTACGCATAGAAAATGCTGTACAGAATCTCCCAGATGAGTTCATCCCCACTCCAGGCATTCGTCATAATGACAGCGCCGAATCCACGCTCGGGCTGTGCGACGAGGACGGAAATGTACCCGGGGAAGGACCCTCCGAAATGGATCATGAAGGTCTCCTGCCCCAGGTGTAGGAGAGAGAAACCGAGGGCTTGGTCGGCATCGAAAGGTTCCTGCAATGGAATTCCTTCAGCCACAGGCGTAAGCATGAGGCTGACCATATCCTGGGAAAGGACCGTCTCGGATTCTCCTGCGTACGCCCGCATGACCTCGTTAGCCAACAGGGCCAGGTCGTGAGCTGTTGTCCACAGCCCTCCGTAGCCTGGGTCTTGGATATGTGTCTCTCCGACCAGTCCGGGACTCTCCCGCCACGCGATAACGTCCCAACCATGTGGTTTGGCAGCTCTGGCCTCAAGCTCTGCGGGCAGCTTTTGCTCAAAGGTGCTGTTTGTCATGCCGACGGGCTCGAAAACAGCTTCCTCCATGACCTCTGAGAACGGCTTGCCGAGGACATCCTCGAGAAGCTGGACCACGATCAGGTAGCCGCCGTTCGAGTAATACTCCTCCGTCCCCGGAATCCTGTCGACCCGGACGGGTAGCGAATTGGCTGGCGGCTCACCGTCCAGAGACTGCTTCAACGTAGGCACCTCTTCACCCGGAGCGTAGCCTCTATTCAAACCCTGGTTCACCCCCGCGGTGTGGCTCAACAGGCGACGTAGCGTAACGTCGGCTTGTGCAGTGAACTCGTTCTCAGGGATCCGCCAGGATACAAGCCTATCGTTGACGTCTTGATCCAGCGCGAGGAGCCCTTGTTCTACATAGTGCAGTGCTCCCACCGCTGTGACTGGCTTGGCGATGGAGCTGGCCTGGAAGAGGGTATCAGGTGTTACTGGCTCATCACCGCCGAGCTCCAAGACACCATAGCCTCTGGCCCACTCGATCTCAAAGTTGTTGATTACGGCGATGCTGGCTCCGGGCACATTGTGAGTCTCCATCCGGTCGGCGATTGTCTCGCTGAGCAGCAACCCGTTTTCAACCCTGCGGATTCTCTCCTCAATGTCAGAACCTGGGGACGCAACTGGCTGTCCGCAACTGATGAGGAGCAGAACGAGTGCCACAATAGTGTGCAGCTGCTCCCCTGGCTTGGACCCCAGGTCATCGCCTCGCTCAAGGTAGCGTCGGCCGCCGGCACCCTTGTAAGGCAGCAGGGCCGGGACGCAACTTCGGTATCGTTCATATTCCTCGCCAAAAGCCTCGATCAGACCCCGCTCCTCGAAAGCAACAATATAATGAGAGGCGATGACAATCAGAATCCACGGGATAACGAAAACCAAGTCTGCAAACCAAACTATCACCAACGGCGGGATGGTCATCATGATGGTAGCGTAGAGCGGATGTCGCACATAGGTGAAAAGTCCATGCGTGACCAGTTCATGCTGTCCACCCAGCAGATGAGCCTTTACCAGATTGAGCGTGCGATTGAACCAGATCACGCCCACGATACACGCAACGGCACAGGGGACTGTCAGCAGAACCTGCGCCACGAGGGTCAAGGGAATGGGAATGGAGACCCATTGCCAAAGGATGACTGTCAAGCCCTCCAGGAGGAGGCCAAGTAGGAGCAGGTATAGGCCTACGCCCAATAGATTCTTGAGACCCCTCATGAGGGCAAGTAGCTTGATTTTCATCGCGGATCCCTTTTCAGTAACCATTCTGTTGTTCTTGCCATCACTGTCAGTGAGCAGGGCCAAGTCTACCCTGTCTGAAACTATGCACACCGTTCTCTTTTCCAATAAAAGCGAACCGCCCCCCCCTCTGCTGAGGGAGATGGGCGACCACCAGGATCTTGTGTTCTTCTTCCTCCAACCCGTAGCCATACTAGGCTCCCACCGAACCCCCAACACTTAGAATCTCTACTTTCCCTCGCCCGCCGTCCACGCGCACGCGGTCCCCCGTCCTCAAACGCATGGTGGCGTCGCCACAACCAACCACGGCCGGTATGCCCAGCTCGCGGGCGACGATAGCTGCGTGCGACAGGGGCGCGCCGACGTCAGTTACGACGGCAGCAGCGCGGAGAAAGAGCGGCGTCCAGGCGATGTCGGTCAGCACTGTGACCAGGATCTCCCCTTCCTGCAACTGATCGCCATCCTCCGGCGATTCCAGGCACCGTACCACACCCTCTACCCGGCCTGCAGCTCCTGGGGAACCGGTGACTGCATTTGCACTGCCATCACTATCGGCGATGCTCTGTGGCGCTGCCGTCGAGTCAGAAATGTCGCTTCGCCTGTCCGGGTCGCTCGCCCATTGGAAAGGATCAAACTGGCCGCGGATTATGGGCGGATAAGGCGGTAGGGCCTTGTACCGCTCGTAGCTCTTCCGGCGTGCCGGGATATGAGCGACGGCTCTTTCGTCGCCCGACAGGAGAGCCAATGCCTCGCCGAGTGTCAGGTAGAATATGTCGTCTCCGAGGCCGCTCAGCTCGCCAGCACAAAGCGCGAAGGACCGGACCAGCCAGCGGTCCCGGACATACTCTGATCGGGCTTCTTCCCGCAAGCGGGCGCGGCGCGCGCTCTCGGCGATGCGGCGGCGCATGGCCCTGGCCTTGCCTGGATACAGAGTAGCGAAGCGGTGCCAGGCCGCGTTAAATGTTTCCCGTTGCTGTGCCAGCAGCGTCTCGGTGTCCACCGGCGACTCGCGGAATCGCGCCAACTGCAGGTCGAGCCATCCTGGCTCTTCCACCGGGCGGGGAACAGAGATTTCGAACTCGTGCGGCCCGCGGTGACCGTACTCTGCTAAATAGTCCTCCCGTGCCATCTCTCCTCGCGCTACCTTGGCCAATCCCACGACCGGCCCCAGGCTGGGCAAGAGTCCAGCTTCGTCGCTCAGGTTGGCGATCAGCAGGTTGGCGTCCTCTGGGCCGACCAGGGCGGTCAGCTCGCGGCGCAGCGGAGTGGTGTAGCCAGTCGAGTGGTCCACCGTGCCGAGGACTGTCCACACCCCTCGCTTGATATGCGGTCTGATCTCATCCTGCCACAGGGTCACAAGGCCGGGGCCGGATGCTTCAGCGCTGATTCTTTTCACCATCTGCTCGCACCACGCCTGGTTCGTCGCCAGGTAGGATGGCAGTGCCCTCGTCCCCTGTCTCTGCTTGAATTGCATTCGCACCTGCCTGATCACAGCGGCGGTCAGTTCCCGCGCAGACAAGGGGACGGTGGGAATCTCCATTTCCTCTGGCAACTGCATGTATAGCGTCCCTTCCATCGTCTCCAGCAGGTCCTGCCGGCTCCTGCCGATGGCCTGGAATAGCGAGGCAAAGACGCTGATGTTGAGGTAGGGCCGGCCGCCGATGTTGCCCACCGTCGAGTACCCTGGCAGGAAGACCCAATCATCCAGCGTGAACTGGAGCACCGACCAGGCGAGGGGCGTCATCACCTCTGTAACCGCCTCCCCAAAGTTGACGTTGGACCACAGGTAATCGCCGGTCAGGGTGTCGTTGAACTCCCCGGTGACAGGGTTGTACCCCAGCGAGTCCGCGCCCAGCCAAGGGTGCGGACCCGCTTTGGAAGATGCCATGTCTGCTGCCACGTTATGCCTCCGGTAAAGCTTTTGTGCCAAGAATCTCGACTGTCCCCTGTCCGCCGTCCACGCGCACCCAGTCGCCGGTGCGAAGCCGCGTGGTGGCGCTGCCACAGCCGACCACCGCCGGTATGCCCAGCTCGCGGGCGACGATAGCTGCGTGCGACAGCGGCGCGCCCACGTCGGTGACGACGGCGGCGGCACGCGGGAAGATGGGTGTCCAGCCGACGTTGGTGGTTACCGCCACCAGGATCTCGCCGAGCTGAAACTGGTCGCTCTGGTCCGGTCCATCCAGCACCCGGACCTGGCCCTCGACGCGGCCTGCCGCCCCGGCAAAGCCGCTAAGCGTGTCCGACGTGGAGGTGGGTACGGGAGCCGTCGCATCGTAGATATCGTTGCGCCGGTTCGGGTCGGCAGCCCACTGGTCCGCATCAAAGCGACCGCGGACGATCATCGGGTAGGGCGGCAGATCTCGGTAGCGGGCGTATGTCTCCCTGCGGGCCGGGATGTACTGGGTTGCTGTGTCTTCGCCCGCCAGCAGGTCCAGCACCTCGTCGATGGTCAGCAAAAAGATGTCATCGCCCAGGCCGGTCAGCTCTCCCGCGCGCAGGGCCCAATCGCGCTCGACCCAGAGGAAGCGGGTGACCTCATCACGGACGGACTCGCGCATGCGGGCGGCGGGGCCTACCTTGTCGATCTCGCGCCGAAGCTTTGGCGCTTTCTTGGGATAGCGTTCCTGAAGCCGTTGCCACGCCGCTTCGAACTCGGCATGGCGTTTTGCCAGCAGCGCGTCCACATCCACGGGACTCTTGGCGTATTCTGCAATCTGTCTGTCCAGCCAGCCAGGATCCTCTGCCGGGCGTGGCAGGGAGAGTTCTCCCTCACAGGGTCCACGGTGACCGTAGCGGTCCAGGTACTCCTGCGGGCTCATCTTGCCCTGTACGACCCGGGCCACTCCGACTACCGGTCCCAGACTGGCCAGCATCTCATTTTCGCTGCTCAAACCGGAAAAGAGCGCATTGGCGTCCGATTCGCCGACCAGCTCAGCCAACTCGCGCTTGAGCTTCATTAGGTCTTCCAAAGGAGCAGCACCGCCAGCGACCACCCATAGGTCGGTTCTGAGCCGGGCAAAGATCTCCCTGTGCCAGATGTCGATCAGATCAGATGCCGTATCGGTCTCGGCGATGCGCTGCCTGAGCTCCTTGCACAGCGCCGGCATTGTTGCGAGGTACTCGGGCACCCTCTTGGCTCCCCGCTTTTCGCGCAGGCCTATCCGGATCATCTTGGGCAACGCTTTCAGCACTACTGAGCGGCGCAGGGGCACCAGAGGAATCTCGAGATCTTCTGGCACACTGCCCAACATGCCGGCCATCTGCTCTTTTGCTGCGTCGAGGCTCTTGCCCACGGCAGTGAGCATGGATATCGAGACGCTGACGTTGGCGTAAAAGCGCCCGCAGATATTGCCCGCCATAGAGTATCCAGGCAGCATGCTCACCTCGCGCCACACCTTGTCCGAGACCGAGAAGGTAAAGGGTGCCATCACGTCCGGCCGGCCCTCGCCAAAGTTGTTGCGCGACCAGAGGTAATCCCCGGTCAGGCTGTCGTTCCAGACGCCGGTGATGGGATCGTAGCCGACCAACGTTGTGATCGGTCGCGACTGGAGGATGTAGAGCTTGCCATTAGCCACTGCCCACTCGATGTCCTGAGGGCACTCCAATTCCTTCTCCAGGCGCGAAGCGAGCTTGTAGAGTTTGCGAGCGTACCGCTCCAGCGCAGCCGGTCCGTCGTACCGGCCCTTGGGGCGCTCAAAGCTGAAGGTGTGGGGCTCGGCCTCGCCTGACACCAGCTCCTCGCCGAACCCAAACACAAAGTTGCCGGTCATGTGCATGTGGCTGCCGGTCACCGGATCGGCAGTAAAGAGTACCCCCGAGATGTCAGCACGCACCAGCCGCTGGACTACCACGGCCATGTCGTGCAGTGGCTCGATACCCTTGGCCTGGCTATAAGCCTGTACCCGTTCCGAGTGCCGGGAGCGGCGCACGGTGTGGATCGCCTCTCGCACCAGTTCGTCGGTGCGAACGTCGAGCACAGTCTCGAACTCGCCGGCAAAGGATGCCTGGGCCGAGTCCTCACTCAGGGCCGAGGACCGCACAGCAAAGGCGGGGTCTCCGTTTCGCCCCTTGCGCAAGCCCAGTAACTGGGCCTGTACCTGCTGCCAACCTCCCACGGTCAACTCGTCCCCGTCAAAGGCCGCGGGCAGCACGACGAAACCCTCGGGCACTGGATAGCCGGCCTGGGCCAGCCGGGCAAGCGTGCTGCCTTTGCCTCCGGCTGAGTCTTGCTCAGTTGTCTTTAATTCATCAAAGGTTCGAAGCATCTTGGCCATCGTATTCCCCCTTTTCTATACGTCGGACCGAGATCAAGGTCAGGTTCAGGTCCCACAGCTTGCCCAGAATGCCGCGCAAGGCAGACTGGTCAGCTACCGGGCCGAGGAAGGTCGTAGCGCTTGACTGCTTGCTGGCGTGCTGGACCGAAACAGAGAAGCCGTCAAACCACTCTTCCCATCCCCTGTCCAGTTCTCCCTGCACCTGGATCTCGTAGAACGTCCCTGGATCATTGCCTGCCAGCTCCATGTTTCTCCCTCTGTTCTCACCTTGTCCATCCCTTGGTAGGACGGTCAATCCAGTACGGCATGACCCAAGTATAGAGCACCAGTGGGGGAGTTGTCATCCCCCACATGGGGGATATGGCGGGGGAATCTCAAAAAATGCAGTCCTCCACCAACTCGGTGGAGGACTGCAAGCAGCATCATTACCCAGCCGCGCTAGAGCAAGCCGAGTTCCTGCGCCCGGTGCACCGCATCCCATCGCTTGTGCACGTTAAGCTTGCCGTAGATGCTCTTGCAGTGAGATCGGACGGTGCTCACGGCGATGGTCAGTTCCTCCGCGATTTGTGGGTTGGACAGTCCGGTGGACAGCAACTGCAGAACGTCCATCTCGCGCTCGCTTAGGGGTTCTACGAGTGGCTGAGCGGAGGGGGTATAGGGCTTTGCCGCTGTCGTTTCCGATCCTGATGCCTCGAAGGCCGAGATCAGTTTTGTGACGTAGGCCGGCGCAATGCCACGGCTGGCTGCCTGGCGCAGCAGAGCAGCCA
>Ga0207796_1000156_pt1 | contig 29284 bp, 17 predicted proteins | sample Pon1CUnioCityCA_6_FD_187274 | JGI IMG/M metagenome (GOLD analysis project Ga0207796, IMG submission 187274) | Marine sediment microbial community from Union City, CA, USA - Pond 1C Sediment 1 (SPAdes) | ecosystem: Environmental > Aquatic > Marine > Intertidal zone > Salt pond sediment ... | reverse complement strand
CCGCTGCAGGGGTTGCCAGATCAGACCCCGAAAGTGCTGCCATACCGACGGCTCCCGCGCGGGTTGCCGTGCGGCGGTCGTGCCCTGAGCCCTCAAATGCCGTTCCAGCCTGGCCACGAAGGCGCGATCCGGCTCCGGCGCGGAAAACAGCGTCCCCAGCGCATCCTTGATGTCCGAAGAATGTGTCATCTCCACTCGGTTACCCATCGTCGCCCTCCCACGCCTCCTCCAGCCGGCGGAGCAGCCGGTGGATGGCCATCTTCACGGCCCCCTCGCTGCGCCCCACGATCTCCCCGATCTCCCGATAGGTAAGCTCGCCGGCGAAGCGGAGCCGCAGCAGCTCCTGCTTCTCGTCGTCCAATCCCTTAACCAGCCGCGCCAGATGCTCCAAACGTTCCTCGTGCACCACCTCGGCCAGCGGGTTTGGATCCTTGGTCGCCGTGTCGAGTGCCTCGTCCAACGGGCGGGTGGGGCGCTCCTGCCGATAATAGTCGACCACGCGGCGGTGCGCGATGGTGAAGAGCCACGCCGAGAACGTACCCTGCTCGCGGTAGTCTTGGAGCCCCTCCAGTGCCTCGGTGAAGATTCGGGCGGTCAGGTCCTCGGCATCGGCCTTGCGGCCCACGCGGCTGTAGACGTAGCGGTAGATGCGGTCGACGTACCGCCGGTAGAGAGTGGCAAAGGCGTTTCGATCCCGCTTGGCGGCCTTTACCAGCGCAGCGTCATCCACAGTCTCTTTCTCTCTGGCGGGCGCTGTAGCGTAGGTTTGGTGCATATGTGCTCGCTCCCGTCCCGCAATTCTAGCTATTGCAGTGTGAATCCGATCTGCTGTGGTTTCACGATACGCTTGCTAGCTGTATAGCTGAGCGTTCCTTACATATAGTATATCGCGGCAGAGCGTAAAACGTAACATCAAGGCGTGGAATTGGCTGAGATGACGAGCAACTCCTCCGGTCGATCAAAGGGCCAGGCCGTGAAGGCGATCCAGCCACTATCCGGGGAGACGATGGGTTCGGCGAAGCGACCAGGGTGGTAAGAGGGCACGTCAGCCAGGGCAGGCTCGACACAGACCACCGGGTCGCACGTCTCGCGGCGGAGCTCGCTCAAATCGCCGCGGAAGCGGGTGATGGTGCCATCGCTTAGCTGATGCGCGAGTGGTGGGCCCGGCGACCCGGGCTCGGAGCGCCAGGCGTCGGGTCCGTACTTCCCTCCCCGCCACACGCGGTAGACCAGCGTGCCGTCGTCGGCCCATCCCAGCGGCTCGTACTGGTAGGAGGAGACGCCGGCGATCACCTGGCACATGCGGACCGTCTGGAAAGGCCACATGGAGCGCGCGACGAGCTCCATCTCGACGCCCGCCTTGGCCTCGACGCCCGGTCGATAGGGCATCGACGAGAACGCCAGTGGAAGGGCGATGACGGGGAGGATGGCGAAGCTGAGTAGGTAAACCGGCAGCCGCCACGTCGCGGCCCGCCGCTCCTGTAACGCCGACATCGTCAGTCGGACCGCGATCAGGCCCAGTGCAGCGGCGCTGACAGCGAGATAGCGGCCCACGTCGCTGAACAGCAGGGCTGCCAGCACGTACGGCACGCCAAGGATCTCCATCAGCTTGGGCATTCCGTTGGGGTCGGCGATTCTCAAGAGCGCCAGAATTCCGACTGCCACCAGGAAGGGTTGCACCACCAGAGCGGCCGCGGCCGTGACGACCGCCTCTCCCTTCGCCGCTGGGGTGGGCCGGGACGAGACCAGCCAGGCGACTCCACCAGCAATCAAGGCGAGAGCGGCCGCTATGACGGCCCAGACGTGAACACTCCCCGGCATGTCGAACAACTAGCCGGGCACCCGCATCACCAGCCACAAGAGTCCCATGAGCAGAAGCCCCAGAGCCAGAAGCACGCCGAGGCCACTCAGTGCCGCCATCAGCTTCTTCATCGATTACCTCCTACGTGGGACGGTTGTGCTGACCGGCAATTCCTTGCAAGTCCTCCATGCAGTATATCGTATGCGGTGGTAGAACGTAACACCTGTCTCTGGGGATACCTGTTCCGGTCTGGCCGGGACGCTCTTCTCTGTGATTCTCCATGGCTCCTCTGTGGCTCTCCGTGTAACAAGACGAGTCGCAGGGCGACTCCTTCTGCCGGCCGATGAACACCTAGTCAACGATGACCTCAACCACCCAGAACCCCCCGCGGCCGTTCGTCAACAGCAGCCGCTCGCCCTTTGGCCCCAGATCGAACCAGGCATCCGACCGCGGCTTGCTCAGATCCAGCACGGCGCCAGTCTTGGCGTCCACCGTCACAATCCGCCGCCCGCCGAAGGGCGATGTCTGCACGAACAGCCGGTCCCCATCCGACGTCCACTGCGGCGCTGTTTTTGATCTACAGCGGGTCAGGTCCAGACCAGCGTTCAGGACCGGACCATGATTCTCGGGCCTGGTCCAACTTCGGAGGCGCTGTTCAGCGGCCTGACGCAGAGAGTGTGCGAGTTGATGAAGAAAGCTCATAACCACCCTTTCTGTGCATGATCTGGACGCTAGGATTCCACCACAGAGCAGGGCATTAGCACAGAGTTGTAGAACGGATGTACTTTTCGGCCAGGACAAGGAGCTGGGCAAGAGCATCCGGCGGAACGTGATCGAGACGCGGCGGGTGACTGAGGTGGATTCTGAACAGTTGAGGCAGCTTGATGTCCTGGTCGTGGGAGCCCCGACTCACGGCTTTCAGCCGTCACCGGCGGCCAGGAAGTTCCTGAAGGGCATCCTGACAGGGGCTCTGAAGGGCGTAAGGGTCGCCGTCTTCGACACCCGGGTCTCGGAGGAGGACGTGGTTCGGGTATCTTCTGCTTCTTCGTCCGGTTCTTCGGCTACGCCGCCAAGCCGATCGCGAAGATGCTGGCGCGCCTGAAGGGCGGGGTGCTGGCCGGCAGTGTGACGTAGGAATCAGTTCAGGCCTGGAAGAGGCCGACCCACGGGCTTGGGATCACGCATGCGGCAGGGGCTGCCGCTGATGTGCACACTATGCAGGGCTGATGGCGGCCGCCGCCAGCTGGTTCGTCATCCCGGCGGTCGGAAGCGTCATCGCCCTGGCGCTGCTCTGGGCCTTCCAGGAGGGCTGCTACGCCACGGGCGACCCGGCAGAACAGGCCCTGGTCGCGACCTGACCGGCAGGCGGCAGCGGGGAGGTCTGGTTCTGCTTCTGCTTCTGCTTCTGCTGTCCGCCATGCTCTTCCTGGTTGGCGGGGGCTTCGCGCCGCCCATCCTCCTCGGCGTTCCGGCCAGCATTGCAGGAACCCGCATCGGCAATCGGCTCAGATTCTGGCGGGGGACGCTGCGTGGGGGCGCCGCTTCATGTCGCGGACGTGGCTGGTGATTCTGATCACCTTGTGCTATGCTTCGTCGTGTGCGTCGTGATCATCATCTGGGGCTGGCCGCTCACGGTGTTCCTCGATGCTGACACAGCATTGGAGGCTGTGAACGTGTTTGCCTTCAGCTACCTGGGGCTGATGGTCCTTTCGATCGTCGGGGCGTTTGCTCACGACGTTCAGCTGCACGAGAACGGGGGGTTGTCATATGGAAAGATCATCGCCTGGTAACAGCAGAAGCCCCGTCTGGGTTGGGCTCTACCGGATCGGCGGCGTCGCGCCTTTCGTCGCCGCGCTCCTCTACTTGAGCCAGTTCTTGATCCTACTTTCCGGCGAGACCTACCCGACGGCCCCTCAGGACTGGTTTGCTCTGTTCCAGCGGAGCCGGATACTGGGGCTCTTCTTTTTGAACGCTCTGGACATCGTCTCAATCTCGCTCATCGGCCTCATGTTTGCGGCGCTTTACGTGGCGTTGCGCCAAACGTCTCCGTCGTCGATGGCGGTGGGGGCTTTCCTCGCGTTCCTGGGTGTAGCCGTCTTCATCTCGGCCCGCGCGGCTGCGGTGACTGCGACGCTGTCGCTCAGCGAGCGATACGCCTCCGCAGCCGGCGAGGCGCAGCGATCACAACTGGTGGCGGCGGGGTTGGCCGTCCATGCCGCTACCCGGGCGACCCCCGAGACGCTTGGCTTCCTTTTCGTTGCCGTTGGCGGCGCGATCACCTCGGCTGTTACGTTGAGGCGTGGGATCTTCAGTCGAGCCGCCGGGTACCTGGGACTTGCAGCCGGTCTGGTCACCATCGCCAATCACCTGAGCAAGATCGTCGCCCCCGCGGTCGCGCCCATGCTGATGCCCGTCAATGGCCTGCTCTGGCTGGTTTGGTGGCTGTTGATGGGCAGTGGCCTTCTCCGGCTCGCCCGGAGGGTCGCCACGCCGCACCCGTGAATACCGTCTGGAAGGCACGGGATGAAGAAGGGTTACCAATCGCAGCCCGGCAGTCATGCCGGGCCCGCTGGGAAACTGGTCCCGTCTTGCGCCCCTCAGCTTGAGGTTGGCGCTGTCTTGGGGGGGCACTCTCGGTGCGTGAACGAATCAGTATAGGTCGTGAAGGAATCGAAAGGATTCGAGAATGACAGAGAATGGGAGTGACAGCAAAGGGGCTGCCGGGCGAAGGCCAACACCGAGTCCGAGCCGGCTTGGCTTCTATGCAGCTGTGCTGACGGCAGTCATCACGACGGTGACCTTCGGTTTCGCGCTGATGGCGATACCGATATCGGGAGCGAACTGCCCCGGGGACTGTGTCGAGTATCCCTATCTGGAGACCGTGTCCCAGTACCCCAGGGATTTCCTATGGATGCCTCTGGGGATCGTCCTCGTCCTGGCTTATGTGACTCTGATGGCCTCTATTCACCGGTATGCTCCTCAGCAGAAGAGGGCCTACAGTCAAATCGCCCTGTCCCTCGCGCTTATTTCGGCGGCGATCCTGGCGGCTGACTACTACGTCCAGTTCTCTGTCATACCGGTGAGCCTGTTGAATGGCGAGACGGAGGGACTGCCTCTGCTGATCCAATACAATCCCCACGGCGTGTTCCTGGCGCTAGAGGAGCTGGGCTACCTGGTCATGAGTCTATCGTTTGCGTTCATAGCCCCTGTGTTCGCCAACCGAAGCCGCCTGGAATCCGCGGTTCGGTGGATCTTTGTGGCAGCTGCTGTTCTCTCAGTCGTGTCTCTGGTTGTGATCTCGGGCATCTACGGGCTGGAGAGACAGGATCGCTTTGAGGTGATCGTGATATCGGTTGATTGGCTGACTCTGATCGCAAACGGGGTCCTTCTCAGCATCGTATTCAGAAGGCGACTCCGGGAACGCGGAAGCGACGGTTGGTAGCAGCACAGGAGGCAGCGCAGTCAACGAAGGTCTTGGTAGGATACGCAACGCGGTACGGCTCGACCAAGGAGGTGGCCGAAGCGGTCGGGGAGAGGCTCCGCGAAAACGGGTTCTCTGTGGATAACGGGCCGATGCGGGAGGTGCGTACGTTAGAGGGCTACGGCGCCGTCGTCCTGGGCGCAGTGCTCACCATGTACCGCTGGCACAGACTTTCCCGCCGGTTCGTCTCCCGCCACCGGGGCGCTCTGGGGAACCGGTCGGTGGCTACCAGCACTTTCTTCAGGGGACAGGGGTATTCGCTAGCGGCACATCTGTCCTTGAAACTCAGGCTGACGTGCCAGATGCGAGAGTGAGAGACATCCTGATCTGCCGAGGGTCTCCTCCCGCAGCGCCTGCTCGTGCATAGGGTGATTGCGAAGCAGCGCACGGGGGCTCAGTTGGGTTCAGGTCAATTCACGTGTCGGTAGGCTTGGCTAGGCGGGCCAGATCTTGCGCCCGCCGCCCGGCGGTGTGATTGCATCGATCCGGGCCAGCTCCTCGTCGGATAGCGGCGGCAGCGATGCGGTGCGTACGTTCTCTGCCAGCTGTTTGGGGGTTTTGGCGCCGGGGATGACCACGCTGACGGCAGGTTGGGCCAACACGAACTGAAGCGCCAGTTGGGCCAGGCTGCGACCTTCGGCCAGCGGGCGTAGTTTCTCAACCTTCTCCAGGTCCTGCAAGAAGGTTCTGCGCTCGTCGGGGTTCTCCTGCCAACGCCGCCGCCAGTCGTCTTCACCGAACTGCGTGTCCGGGCTGAACTTGCCGGTCAGGATGCCCATGGCCAGGCTGCCTCGGGTGATGACGCCGATCCCATTCTCCTGGCAGTAGGGGAATATCTCCGCCTCTGGCGTCCGGTTGAGGATGCTGTAGTCGATCTGAAGCGTCTCACAGCCGCCGTCGGCATTGAAGGCCTTCAGGTACTCGAAGTCGCTGGTGCTGACGCCGTAGGCCCGCACCTTGCCTTGCTCTTGCAGCCTCTGGAAGCCTTGCACCATGACTTCCATGGTGGGATCGCGGTAGTCGATGTGGCACTGGATCACATCGATGGTGTCGGTCTGAAGCCTTCTGAGGTTACTCTCCACGCCCGCAATCACCTTTTCCACAGTGTCGTACGCCGAGCGACCTCGCTCCTCGTCGTAGTCGAGCCAGCCGATCTTGGTGGCGACCACGAAGTGGTCACGGCGGCCCTTCATCGCTTGACCCAGCAATTCCTCGCTGTGCCCGCCGCCGTAGACATCGGCCGTGTCGAAAAAGTTGACACCGGCGTCCAGCGCTGCGTCGATCATGCTCAGGGATTTCTCATCGTCGGTTGGGCCCCAGTAGTCACCACCAATCGCCCAAAGGCCGACGCCGAGTTCAGCGACGCCAATGCCGGTCTTGCCCAAGCTGCGCTTATCCAGTCCTTGTGTCGTCATTTCGTGATGTCTCCTCATCTGAAGTGTGGAATCAACAGCAGGGTTCTACCCCTTACGTTTCGCCGGGGCCGTGGTCTGCGAAGTGCACGTCTATACGCCTTACGCGGCCCGCGCGCACCATTTCTGCGTAGGGGGGACCGATGGTGCCCTGGCCGAGCTCGATCTCTCGATCGTCCCGCGTATGCAGGACAACGCGAGTGATGGCTTGTGTGTTACGCGGGGTCACGTCTGCCCTGCTTGGATTGTGGTAGGTGACCTCGGTTTGGCCCAGGAGCGTGGACGTGACGGTCCCACGCTGGTCGAACAGCCAACGGGGGAGTGCCGGCTTGAACTGGAGACAGAGTTCGTCGTCGTGCAGGAAGAACGGGTGCTGGCCGAACATCATGACACGCCAGATGCTCAGGAACTCGGCGGTGGCGCCTGTGAGGCGGGCCACAAAGCCCGCGCCGTGCAGGGACTCGTCCGGATGGGCGCTGCTGACCAGGAAGGACGCGTTTTCCAGAGGGCTGCGGCCGTAGACGGCCGGATCTTGGAAGCAGACCAGAGCGCGCTCGAGATCTGCGAAGAACTCCTCGTAGAGGCCCGCCTTCAGGACCTCCAGCAGGTACTTGTACTCCATGTGCAACCAGATGGACTCATTCTCCAGCCAGCCCGGCGTGAAGGCGCGGCAGCGACCGATCTCGTGGGGTTCTCCCTCCAAGGGGGCGTTGACCTTGTACATCCCGAGCTGCCTGTCGTAGAGGGGGCTGCGTCTGACATCCCCGTAGAGCTGGCGAGCGTTTGTCACGTTCTCTGTGGTCTTGAGCGCGTGCACTGGCCCCTCCAGGAAGAGCGGCAGGATGTGGGGCTCAACGCGCTGCGCCCTCACGTAGGGGCGACCCTGCGTGTCGCGCTTCGCCTGACCGTCTATGTCGGTGATGAGCTCGTAGTCGGTGACGTCGTAGGCGAAGTAGGTGGGCGGGGTGCCACCGTTCATCGCGACCGCCCGCTCGATGCCCACGTGCACTTTGGCGCTGAAAGCGGCCAGTACGCGTGTCACATCGTCGAGGCTTAGTACCTGCGTCTGGCCATCAAAGCCGAGCCGGACGCGGTCACGGTAGGTCTCGCGGGCGGTGGCCACCGCATCCCAGTATTGGAAGTCGCGCTCGGGATCGGTGGAGTCGGTCCACGCGGCCAGCGCGCCCTGGACCTCCTGCAGGAGGTCGAGTTGCTCCACGGGAAGCTCGAGGGCACTGACCTCACTTTCTGCTACGGCGTCCAAGAGGAAGGTCAGCAACCGCTCCAGCTCATAGGTCTCGCACAAGGACGACCCGAACAGGCCGGGCAGGCCGTTGAGGGCATCGTACCAACCGGGCTTGCCGGCCTCCATCTCGATGCCCATGCCCAGTGGATCGAGGGTGGCGAACTTGATCAGGGCGATGCCCAGCAGCTTGGCAAAGACCGTGGTGCGGTACACTGAGCCCTGGCCGTGGGCGGTCCGGACCAGGTTCGGTGAATGGCTGCGCGCGGCAATCAGGGCGGCCTTCTCCTGGTCCTCCGCCACGGCTCCGTACTGGCGCACCCGACCGTCACTGGTGAGAACAACCTTCCGAGCGCGGGGCTGCACGACGGCCGGGTTTTCCCAGAAGGGCACGTCCCGTCGGCGGAACAGCAGGTCGTCCTTTCGATCGGGGTAGACGGTTAGGTAGGTCTCAATCAGGTCTAGATTGTAGATCCAGTGGTCGATCCAGTAGCCCTCACCAGGCGCCGCCTGGAAGTGCTGTTCGGCGTGGGTCAGGGCCTCGGCGACGAGGGCCTCCGGGCTGACCTTGAGCCCCATTTCCCCGTCGGCGATGGCCCGCAGGAGCTGGCCCGGGGTGAATGCGCCGGCCAGCAGCGGCTCCAGGCCCTCCGGATGCTCGACCAGGGCGCGTATGGCGGCGTGATGCTGGGACGGGAGGGTGAAGCGGCTGCCCTCGACCACCAATGGATTGTAGCCATCGGCCTGGATCAGGCCCAGGAAGGTGAGGGTGTTGAAGGCGCCCACCTCCGGCTTGAGCAGGACGTCGCACCGCCGGTTCTGGTTCACGTCCCGGTAGTTGGCGTTCCCCTGAGAATAGGGCTCAGCGGCGACGCTGAAGTAGTTGTAGTCGCGCTCCAGGTCGCCGTGCTTGCGCGAGTAGATATGATACACGGTGCGGCCCGGGTCATGGCCCAGGACAAGGGGCCAGCCCCCGCGGAGCACGTTGTCCAGGAAGGTCTGGCGGGTGTAAGCGTCAAAGCGGGACGATGAGGTGTGGGTGGCGACCACGTCGGTGAGCTGATCGACCAGCTCTGTGGCCTCGCGCCGCTTGTCCCGCACGTAACCTGGCTGGACCAGGCGCGGCTCCTCACGGCGGATGTGCTGGACGTTGCCGGCATGCCCGATGATGGCGTACAGCGTCGTCGCCTCGCCCGGTTCCAGCACGGCCTCGGCGCCGAAAAAGCCGCAGGGCGTCCGTCCGGAGGTGATCTGCTGCCTCTGGCTTAGATCCGCCAGCGGTTGCTCGACGAACTGGTCGGGCTGGCTCAGGGCCGTATTCTGGCCGAACACGACGATCGGATCGACAAAGGGCAGCAGCCTTCGTCCCGAGCCGTCGAAAGCCAGGTAGAAGTGCCCAGCCTGGATCTCGGTCACCTCCGCCGTGTCGCCGGCGCTGGCCTGCAGACGGTAGAAGGGTAGACGCTCCTCCAGATTGGACACCGCCATCCAGGCCTCGGTGGTGCGGCCCATCTCCTTCAGGCCGCGATTGTCGACTCCATAGGGCATGACGCGTGCCATGCCGTCCAGCATCTCCAGGGCCAGCGGCGTATGGCCCAAGTTGGTCACCGTCACCTGACGCACCAGGCCGGCGAAAGGCTCGCCTGTGAGGGTGAAATACAGGACATTGGTCCGTAGGCCGTGTTGTGTGCTCGCAGCCTGCAGCTCCAACTCGTTCATGCCGATGCACATCTGGACGTCGTCGCTGGTGGTCCATGGGGCAAACGGCTCGTAGAACGACCGATCCCCCTGGCGCTTCAGCTTGAGAAAGGTGCGAAAGCCGGTGTAGGGCGTGGTCTGATAGGCCTTGTTGGCCGGCTCGAACTCCATGATGGGGTTGTCCTTGTTCTCGATCCCGAAGCTGGCGATGGCCTGACCACGGTTGACGTAGAACACCCACATCGGGATGCCCAACGGCCCGGCGATGCCGGGTAGAAAGCTGGAGAAGGGCCGCGCCTCGCGGAAATCGTGGAGGACAAAACGACCGTTCTGGTCAAACTGTGTGTATTCCATATGCAGTAGCCCCAGAGTACGCGTAGGCAATCCCGTCCTTCCGTCAGAGATCACGGGATTCGGTGTTTCCCTCTATGGCAGGCCATAGCCGAATGGGAACAACGGTTCTGCCCCACTCTCTTTGAGCGCGCTCATCGGCAGCTGATCCACGGAGCGCGGCCAGGTGTAGGGTAGTTTGCCGCTGAACGGCACGTCGCCAAACAGGACGTCGGCCAGGCCCTGGCCCTCCGTCCCCGGCAGCCAGGCCGCGACCAATGCGTCCCACTCATCGAGATAGTCCGTCACGATGAGGGGGCGGCCGGAGATGAGGACGACGACGATCTTCTCGCACTGATCGGGCAGACGTCTGAGCATCCGTTTGTCGCCGATGGTCAGGGACAGGCTGTCACTGTCGCCCTGCCCCTCGGCGTAGGGCTCCTCGCCGATCACGGCGATGCAGACATCGGTAGGGCCCTGGAAGTGCCCATAGGCGTCATAGTCGACCGCCGTGTTCGCGGAGACCGTGTTCTGAATGCCCTCCAGGATCGTGGTTCCCGGGGTGATGTCGCCGGTCTCCCCCTGCCATTCGATGGTCCAGCCGCCGCACTGGATGCCGATGTCGTCGGCACCCAGGCCCGCTACGTTGATCGATGGTAGGTCTTTGGACAGGGGCAGCGTGGCGTGATCATTCTTGAGCAAGACCAACGATTTGCTCACCGCTTCCCGCCCCAGGGCGCGATGCGCCTCCGACCCCACCTCGGCCAGTAAGGATTCGTCCGAGAAGGGATGGTCGAGCAGACCCATCTCGAACTTGACGGTCAGGATGCGCCGCACGGCGTCGTCGATGCGCTCCAGGGCCACGTCACCACTCTGGACGGCTTCGATCAGGGTATCGATGAAGCGGCCATATTCGTAGGGCACCATGTTCATATCGATGCCGGCGTTGATGGCCGCCACCACGGCCTCGTAGTAGTCGTCGGTGATCTGGTCGACGCCGCCCCAGTCGGAGACCACGAATCCCTCAAAGCCAAGGCCTTCGGGGGGTTCCCCCTTTAGGACGTCAGTGATCAGGACCTCCTGGGCGTGCATCTTCATGCCGCCCCAGCTGGAGTAGGAGATCATGATGCTCCTGGCCCCCGCTTCGATGGCGGCGACATAGGGGGGCAGGTGCACGGCGCGCAGGGTGGCCTCGTCCACCTCGGTAACGCCCTGGTCGATCTGGTAGCCGGGGGTGGTCGAGCTGCCCCAGGCCGTCCCGCCGTCGCCGACGAAGTGCTTGGGGGTGGCCAGGACGGTATCCGGGGCTCCCAGGCTGTCGCCCTGCAGACCGCGCAGATAGGCTGCGCCCATGGCCGAGACGAGGTCCGGGTCCTCGGCGTAGCCCTCGTAGGTCCGCCCCCAACGGATGTCCTGGGGCACGGCGATGCAGGGCGCGTAGTTCCAGTAGATGCCGGTGGCGATCATCTCGACGGCAGTGGCGCGTCCGATGCGCTCCATCAGGTCCGTGTCGCCCGTTGCGCCCAACCCCACATTGTGGGGGAAGATGACGGCCCCGTAGACGTTGTTGTGCCCGTGCACGGCGTCAACGCCGTAGATCATCGGGATGCCGAGGCGCGACGCCAGGGCGCGTTCCTGAAAGCCATCGACCATCTCGGCCCAGGCCTCGGCCGTGTTCGTATCGGGGGAGCCGCCGCCGCCGCTCAGCAGGCCTCCGATGGCACGCTGGGCGATGTCCTGCTCTACGATGCTGCCCTCTTCGACCAGTGTCATCTGCCCGACCTTCTCCGCCAGCGTCATGCGCTCCAGCAGGTCGGCGACCCGATCTTCGATTGGCAGGTCGGCTTGCTTGTAGGCCGCGTCCTCTGGGACGGGGATCGGGCTCGGCCCGGGGGTTGGCTCGGCTTTGGCCACCTCGGTCTGGCCGATCTCAAAGAAGATCAGCTCGCCGAAGACGCTGGGGTTCTGATACGACTTGTCCGCCTTGTCGAAGGCTGACCAGATGATCTTGAGATCGCGGTTGGACGTCGAGGCGCCGTTGACGTGCACCTGGAAGCCGATGACATTGCCGTGATCCAGGCGCATGTTCCATGCGTCGTTCTTGAGGGGCACTGCTACCTCCACGGCGTAGCCCCTTTCGGTCTCGGCCGCCGCCACCTGCGGATCTGCGGTGTCGGCCCGCACCCCGCCGACGAGGGCATCTTCAGGGCTGCGGCCGATGTTCAGCGGCGGCACCGTGATCTGTGCGACCCCGTTGCGGTAGCTGGTCAGGCTGAGGTCGCCGGTGGCATTGACATAGAACTCCACCGAGTCCTCGTTCCAGTAGTCGGTGCCATGCTCACCACTGATGATGTTGTCATCGGTCACATGGCCCATGAAGTAAAGGTGCGTCTTGTCGGCCGCGGCGGCGAAGGTGATGGCGGACAGATCGGGGTATTCTCTGGCCTCCTCCGGGATGGTGACGCGCGGCACGCCCTCCCAGTCTGTGAAATCGCCGTCCAAAGTGATGGACACGGGGAAGGGGGCGTAGTAGGTCTCCTGCGGGACGCCATCCGGCGCCAGCAACTCGGCAGCCGGAGGGGCTTCGGACGACGGTGTGGGATCTAGATCAGTTGTCGCCGTGCTTAGCGCCGGTGGTGCCGTCGCTGCTTCTTTAGGTGGCGGGGCCTGGGTGCAGCCAGCGGGCGCGAGCAGGAAGACCAGGCCCAGCGAAATCGCGGTGAGCGTGTGTTTTTTCATCGGAATCCCCGTTTGCGTGCGCTATGCCAGCCCATACCCCAATGGGAACAGGGGCTGCTCTCCGCCCTCCTTCAGCGCGCTCAGCGGAATCTGATCCATCGAGCGCGGCCAGGTGTAGGGCAGCTTCCCGGTGAAGGGATGGTCGCCGAACAGCACGTCGGCCGCGCCCTGGCCCTCCGTGCCCGGCAGCCAGGCGGCGACGAAGGCATCCCACTGCGGCAGGTGCTCGCTGACGATAAGGGGCCGGCCCGATATCAGGATCACGACCAGTTTGCGGCAGCAGGGACGAACCCGCGCCAGAAGCGCGGCGTCGGCATCCGACAGGCGCAGGTCCTCGCAGTCTCCCTCCCCTTCGGCGTAAGGCGGTTCGTTCAGGACCACGATCCCCACGTCGGCCATGACGTCAGCGTCAAACTCGCCCCCGGCATGGTAGCGAACCGTGGTCTTCTCCGAGACCGTGTTCTTGATGCCGGTCAGGAGGGTGGTGCCGGGTGTGGTGTCCCCCGGTCCACCCTGCCACTCGACGGTCCAGCCGCCGCACTGGAGACCGACATCGTCCGCCGCCGGACCGGCGACCAGGATGAAGGGCGTATGTTTGGCGAGGGGCAGCGCGGAGTCCTCGTTCTTGAGCAAGACAAGCGACTTCGATACAGCCTCGCGGGCCACAGCACGGTGGGCTGGTGAGCCCAGCAGAGGCAGCAGCGTGTCGTCGCCGAAGGGTCGCTGGAATAGCTCCAGCTGAAACTTGACGGTGAGGATGCGACGCACGGCGTCCTCGATGCGGGCCAGGGGGACATCACCATCTTCCACGGCTCGGGTCAGACAGGAGATGAAACGCTCTCCGTGGAAGGGGACCATGACCATGTCGACCCCGGCGTTGATGGAAGTCGCAACGGCCGTGTGATAGTCGTCGTGAACGTAATCCACACCTTGCCAATCGGAGACCAAGAAACCGCTGAACCCAAGCCCCTCCGGTGGTGCTCCCTTGAGTACGTCTGTCAATAAGTAGCGGTGCGCATGCATGCGCAGACCCCCCCAGCTGCTGAGGGAGACCATGACGTTACGGGCCCCGGCCTGCACGGCGGCGACGTAGGGCGGCAGATGAACGGCGCGGAGCACGGTCTCGTCCACGTCGGTCACACCCTGGTCGATGGGGTAGCCGGTGGTGGTATTGGTGCCCCAGGTTGTGCCGCCGTCGCCCACGAAGTGCTTGACCGAGGCGAGGACGGTTTGCGGATGCGCCAAGCATGGCTTGCCGTCGCGGTTCTGCAGGCCACGGAGCTGGGCCACGCCCAGGCGGGAGACCAGGTCCGGATTCTCGCTGAAGCCCTCATAGGTACGGCCCCAACGGATGTCCTGGGGCACGGAGACCGCCGGGGCGAAGACCCACGGGACGCCCGTGGCTTGTGCCTCAGCCGCCGTGATGCGGCCGATGCGCTCGGCGAGTTGGGCGTCGGCGGCAGCCCCCAGGCCGATATTGTGCGGAAAGATCACGGCCCCGCGCACGTTGTTGTGGCCGTGCACCGCGTCTACGCCGTAGAGTAGGGGGATGCCGAGGCGGGTTCTGAGGGCCGCTTCTTGATAGCCACGGACCATTTCCACCCAGCTCCCCGGCGTGTTTGGCTCCGGATTCCCGCCTCCACCGCTCAGCACGGAACCTATCCGGTTGCGCGTGACCTCGGCGGGTGTGATGCTGCGGTTTTCGACCTGGGTCATCTGACCGATCTTCTCGGCCAAGGTCATGCGGGCCAGGAGGTCCTGAACCCTGGCCGGGATGGATGCCGTGGATTCTTTCTGCATAGGCTCTCTCTCAGTGATACCCTTTAAGAGCGCGGGGTGCGCGCTATCCCGTGCTGTGGATTGCGCTGTGACTTCGCCATTGTTCCAGGCGCCCTCTTCCTTTCCTTGTAAAGGAAAGGAAGAGGGCGGCGCAGGACGTGCTACTTCTCGACCCCGGAGAAGACGATGCCCTGCATGAAGACGCGCTGGGCCATGAAGAAGATGATCACCGGCAGTACGAGCGTGATCAGGGCCCCGGTCTGGATCAGGTTGGGCATGCGTCCATACGTGGCGTTGAACCGCTGCAACCCCACCGAGAGCGGCCACAGCTCCGGCTTGGAGACCAGGTAGATCAGCGGTGTGAAGAAGTCGTTCCAGGCGAAGAAGAAGTGGAACAGGGACACCGCCGTGATAGCTGGCACGGATTGCGGTATGATGATCGAGGTCAGGATGCGGAAGGGACCGGCCCCGTCGATCATAGCCGCCTGGTCGATCTCGCGCGGGATCTGCAGGAAGTACTGGCGCAGCAGGAACACGTTGTAGGCGTTGGCGAAGAAGTGGGGTACGATCAGGGGCAGGAACGTGTTGATCCAACCCAGGCGAGCGAAGACGATGTAGGTTGGGATCAATGTCGCCTGCGCGGGCAGGATGATCGTGCCGATCAGGATCATGAACAGCACTTTCTTGCCGCGGAAATCGAAGCGCGAGAAGCCATAGGCCACCAGAATCGATGACGCCACCGCGCCGAAGGTCCCGGTCACGGCGATGATCAGCGTGTTGCGGAAAAGCCGGGGGAAGTTCAATTCGTTCCAGGCCGTCTTGAAGTTCTCCCACTGGGGATTGGGCTGGTAGACCGGTGTGAGCTGTCGCCAGTTTCCCTCCCACTCGATCTGCCCCGCTGCGGGATTCGCCGGATCGATGAAGGTGGTCATTGTGCGGGTCTTCTTGACGGCCGCGAGCTCCTTGACGCCATCATCGGTCGGGACCTCAAACACCTGCAAGGTCTCCGCTTCGTAATCGACCGTCTTGGGCGATTGAGGCCAGAAGGGCGAGGCGTCGGGATCGTTGATCTGATCGGTGCTCTTGATGCCGCTGACGGCCATGTAACCCAGGGGCGTCAGGAAGACCAACAAGAGGAACAGACCGATACCGGTCACCAGGACCTTGTTGAGGATGTTACGCTGCCTTTGCGGTAGGTAGTGTTGTTTGACAGCCATGGTTATCCCTCCCCTTCGCCCGCATAGTAGACCCAGCTACTCTGGGCCCTGAAGTTCACGATGGTCAGGACCAACACGATGAGGAACAGCAGCCAGGCGAGCGCCGAGCCGTAGCCCATCAGGTTGTACTCGAAGGAGTTCTTGTACCAGTTGAGGACGTAGAACAGAGTCTGGTCGGCCGGTCCGCCCGTTCCATCCTTGAGCACATAGGCCATGTCGAAGTACTTGAAGGTGCCGATGAGCATCAGGGTGAAGTTGTAGAATAGGACCGGTGAAATCATGGGCAGGGTGACGTTGCGGAACTTCTGCCAGCCGTTGGCGCCGTCGAGTTCGGCGGCCTCGTACAGCTCGGTGGGCACCCCCTGCATGCCTGCCATCAGCGTCAGCATGAGGTTGCCCACGCCCCACAGGCCGATGAACACCAGGGCCGGGGTGATCCAGGTCGGGCTGTTGATCCAGTCCGGTCCGGGGACCCCCACGGCCTCCAGGCCCAGGTTGAACCAGCCGGTCTGCGTGTTGAGCACCCCTTTCCAGATCACGGCGCCGGCGACGGCGGGGATCATCATGGGCATGTAGAACATGGTGCGGAAGACGTTCTTTCCCATCAGATGCTCGGAATTGCCCAGCAGCGCCAGGAGCAGGCCGAACCCCAGCGTGATGGGGATCGATACGAGCGCGTAGCGGATCGTTACCCACAGCGAGGTCACGACCTTGGGATCGGTGGGCAAGCGTATGTAGTTCTTCAGGCCGACGAACTGTGTGAGCTCTGGTGTGACGGCGCTATAGTTGGTGAAGGAAAAGCCCAGGGTAGCCAACGTGGGTATCAACAGCCAGAGCAGCAAGCCAAGGATCCACGGTGAGATGAAGATCAGCCCCCACTTGTTGTGGTAGCGCTGCATGTGGCCTTGCTTGGGCGTCTTCACAGCCCGTGTTGCCACGGGCGTCTCCGATGTCACTTGAGGGCGATTCAGTGTAGCCATATTACCTCCTTTTTGACGCCAGGGCTCCGTGTGTCTGCCCCAGTGCTATTCAGATGTCTGAGCCTGAAGCCGGACTTGTCAGTCGCTCAAAGCCCGTCCTCGGGCCCAGTGTTGGCTATCGAACGATGGCTCTGCTCAAAGAAGATCCTGAAAGGGGCGCTGGGCCCGCACATCCGCCCCCGAGGATCCCTCCGCTGCGGTCGGGACCGGCAGGGGGCTACGAGCACTTTCTTCAGGGGAGCCAACGATGGCTCTACTGGAAGAAGGTGCATCGTGAGAAAGACGCTCAAGGTTCTCAAGAAAGAGATCAACCATCTCTAGCAGAACGCGTCCGAGAAAACAGAGAATCAATGGTGCCTAGATTTCGCCGAACCTTCAGGGTCTCCGTTCCGTTCCTTAAGGGGACCCAACGTCGACTTCGAGAGATTCGGTGCTGGGTCCTAGGGCAGCACCCCCTGAGGAGGGGGCCAGGAGCCAGGAAGAAACCGAGTTCTGTGTGTGAACGAGCGCCAGCCTTGATCCGGGGTGCCATCCCGGGGAATGGGTGGCTGCTGTCTCCGGCAGCCACCCATCGCTCGGTTAGGGCTACTGCACCTCGTCGAATACGGCCTGCATATCCTCGACCAGCGTATCGAGCTCTGCGTCCAGATCGAGGCCCGGTGTGGTCTCGTATGTGCCGGCGAACGTGGCGTAGGTATCGCTGGCCTTCAGGAAGTTGGGCATTGCCGACTCGTGGCTGGGGTCGTCGGGATAGTCCAGTGCGTCCACGAAGACCTGGATGTCCGCATTGGGGAACTGCTCGGACATCGCGTCCACGGCGTCCGCCTGGAGGCTGGCGCGAGCGGGCAAGCCGCCGTACACTGACAGCAGGCGGGGGGCATACTCGCCTACGAACAGGCTCAACACCTCAAACGCTGCCTCGGGATTCTCGACCTTCTTGAGGATGCCAAAGGTGTCGGCGTGTACCTCGCTGGTGATGTCCCCTTCGTACGAGGGGAGAGCGGCCAGGTCCCAATTGGTGGCATCCTGGTAGCAGCAGGTGTACCAGCTTTTGATGGGGCACATCGCTAGCTTGCCGGAGCCGAAGGGGTTGCCCTGCGCCAGGAGATCGCTGTTGACGTAGCTGCTGGTGGGGATGAAGTGATCCTCCCACATGCCGTCGTAGTACCAGTGGGCGGCGTCCCGCCAGACCTCCGGCATCTGTGCGTTGCCGTCGGGTCCCACAAAGCTGGCGGCGCCGAAGTAGGTCCAATCGGCGCGGATGTCCTGCCAAATTGCGTCATAGCCGAACTGCACGATGTTGTCCGGGTCGAACTCTTCCATGGTGGCGTCGTTGCCGTCGGCGTCGACCGTCAGGAACATAGCCAGGTCCCGCACCTTGTCGAAGGTCCATTCATCGCCGTCGGCGTACGGTGCCCCGAACTCGTGTGGTGGGTACTCCAGACCGGCCTCGTCGAAGATGTCCTTGTTATACCAGAGCGCCGCTGGGTAGACAGCAAAGGGGAGGAAGAGCTGTTGATCCGTGCCAAACTGGTAGAATTCCACCAGCTCGGGATTGAAGTCGGTCATGTCGTAGTCGGCCGCCTCGATGTAGGGCCCCAGATCCAGCCAGGCACCTTCGAAGCTGGCGAGCCCACGGACGCCCACCGGCCCGACGATGTCGGGCACGTCGCCGGAGGCGATCTGCGTCTTGAGCACATCGTAGGCCGTCTCGTTGGGCACAATGTCCATGACCAGGGTGTATTGATCGCCGTACTTGGCGTTAAAGTCCTCGACGAAAGCTGTCTCTACCTCTATCTCCTCCGGGTTGCCGCCCGCGCCCAGGCCAATGAACCACCGGATCTCGACGGTTTCGCCGGCTGGTTCCTCGGCCTCTTCTTCCGCCGGTTCCTCGGTTGGCTCTTCGGCGGCCGGTGCCTCTGTGGGCTCTGCGGCAGGGGGCGCCTCGGTGGCGCTGGGGCCGCAGGCTGCGATCGACACGATTAGTACCAGGACCACACTCATCAGACTAAGCCACTTGCTTCTCATCTCTACCTTCCTCCATAGTGATAGGTTCTTACCCTCAGCCAGAACAGTTGATGAATAACGACATTCCTCTTTCGGCGATTTCTATGCCTCCTCGTTGGCAATACCACTTCACCTCCTTCTCCTTCATCTTGGACGTGTGGTCCACGGTCGCTTGACGGACGGGAGGTGCTACCGCTTGTGGACACGGTCCTGCTGGCCAGGTATCCGATACACGTGATCGAAGTGGCTGCTTTGGGAGGTTGCTCGGAATCGACTGTTTTCAGGTTACTCACGTGCGGCCCTGCGAATCCTTCTCCTTGAGTGACACCATTATACAGTACGGGCTCTGCGAAACGCTAGGAGAAAAACGAGGGCCATGTGGAGAATTCATAGCGGTTGTGGTTTGTAGTGCGCGGTCCACAACGTGGGCTACGCGGCCGTGCCAGGCAGCGAGAAGCGTGGCGCCAGAACGGCACTGCGTAGCGCTGCGGGCGCACAGTGTGCGCTTGGCACTGCGAGCGGGTGGTCTGACAGCAGATTGGGGGACTGGTAGACGGCGCGTCAGGCCTGGCGGTAGTCTGTGGGAGAGAGCCCGACCTCGCGCCGGAACACGCGGCTGAAATAGCTGCTATCGGAGAAGCCGACGTCCAGCGCGATCTCTGTGATGCTCTTGTCCGTGTCGAGGAGGAGCTGTTGAGCCTGGTTGATGCGGAAGCGATTGATGTATGTAATGGGCGTCACGCCCAGCTCCTTCCGGAAGCAAGCCGTTAGATAGTCCTCGCTGAGCGCAACCTGGCGGGCCAGATCCGTACGGGACATCGGATCCGCGTAGTGCTCGTGAATGTAGGCCATCACCCGCCGCACCAGACGCCGGGCCTGTTGACTCAACTCGTGCGTGCGGTCCAGCGCGTCCTGGACGTGCGCCAGTGTCTCCTCGACGCTGAACAGCCCCTTGTTCAATACCGTCGCCACACCCTGGTTGAGACGCGCCATATCCTTTTCGGTCAGCACCTGCCCGGTCAACACGATCACGGGGATATCGCGGGTGGCCTTCTGATCGCGCATCGCCTCCAGGACGCCGAAGCCGTCAAGCTCGGGCATCATCAAATCGAGCAGCACCAGATCGATGCTCTCACGCTGCAGGACGCGCAGCGCCTCAAGGCCGTCCCGCGCCTTCAACGCCCGATGAGATGGCGATTGTGCCTCCACGATCCGCGCATGCATCTCCAGCGTGTCCGGGTCATCGTCCACGACCAGGATTACCTTGACGTCGCGGTCGGCACCGAGGGAGAGCCAGTGTTGGTCGAGGGCCTGCGTCAACTCACCCAACTCGATCGGCTTGGTGAGATAGTCGAACGACAGCACGGACCCGCCGTTGGGCGAGAGTGAGCAGAACATGGTGGGTAGGTCCTGGGTCTTGGGATGACCCTTGAGCGACCTGAGCACGCTCCAGCCCTGATGCGGCGTGGTACTCACGTCGATCACGATGGCGCCCGGGGGCGACACCACCAGCCGTGATAGCCAATCCTGCGTCTCATCGATGTACGTGATCCGGACGTCAAGACCTTGCTCGGCCAGGTGCCGGTGCAGTCGCTGCCCGCACCCCGCGCGGTGGGTCAGCACCAACACAGTCTGCTCGGTGGGGGACGCGGCGGCCGGATGGTGCGTCTGGAGGGCCGGCGCCTCTACCGTCGGGAGCGTGAAGTAGAACGTCGAGCCCGCGCCCTCCTCGCCTGAGGATCGCATGCCGATGGAGCCCCCGTGGATCTCGACCAGGCGCTGGCAGATGGCCAGGCCGAGGCCAAGGCCGCCGTAGCCGCGCTCTATGCTCCGTTCCGAACGACGGAACTCATCGAAGACAAAGGGTTGCTCCTCAGGTGGGATCCCCAGCCCGGTGTCGCACACCGCCACGGTCGCGGAATCGGGGCCAGATTCCAAACTCAGGCGGACCTGGCCCTGTGCCGTGAACTTAACCGCGTTGTTGATCAGATTGAGCGCGACCTGCCGCAACCGCGTCCGATCACCCCACACGTAGGGGCCGGATTGGGGCAGATCTTCTTGCCACTTGAGACCCTTGCGCTGGGCCAACTGACGACCGGTCTCGGCGACGAGACGCAAGGCCTGGCTGAGGTCGACGACCTCATTCGCCAGGCGCAGTTGTCCGGCATCGCTGCTGGCCAGATCGAGGACATCGCCAATCAGCCCGCCGAGAAGCTGGCCGCTGGCGTGGATCTGTTCGACATCCTGCCGATACGGCTCCGGCAGCGCAGTGTCGCTCTCGTCGCTCTCCTGCAAGAGAAGGCCGCTCAAGCCTGTGATCAGGTTCAGCGGGGTGCGCAGCTCGTGGCTGACGGTCGAAAGGAAGCGGCTCTTCAGCTCATTGGCCTCTTCCGCCAGGCGACGGCCCTCGGTGGCTCCGCGGTACAAGTGCGCGCTGTCGAGGGCCGTCGCCACTTGCTGTGTGATGGCGCCGTAGAGATCCAGGTGCGCAGTGTCGAAGGCGACAAAGCCCAGTTGACCGCGGGGGCCGGTCAGGGGGAATAGGGCCAGGCTGAAGGGCCGATTCGCCGGCAGCAAGGTGGTCGGCGGAAACTCGCGGGTGCGGAAATGGAGCGGTTGCGATGCACGGCCCTGCTCCGAGGCGGTGACGGCACGGAGCGTGGTCCAGGCGGCAGGATCGTCGCCCTCGGCCTCAAACAGAGCGATCCAGGTGGTGCGCACGTCCATCGCCGGTAAGTGCTGCGCCAGAACCTGGTAGATCTGGTTTTCGTCGAGGGCCGCGAGCAGGCGGGCCGTCAGCACACCCAGGCGATTGAGCATCCAGCGCTGGTCCACCACGTGGTGGTGATACTGCCGCCGCACGCTGGCGCTGATGGTGACCCGGGCCCAATCCAGGAACTCTCGCGCCCTGACGAGGACCGCCGGGTGCCACGCGGTTTGCGACAGCGGTTCGAGGGCGTCGGCCAGCGCGGAGAGGGCCGCTTGCCAGACGTGGGCGTCCTCCCCCCTGACGTCCACTTCCCGAAGCACGGCTTCAAGGGCCTCCTCAAATGCCGCCGGGTCGTCGCGGTCCAGGCTGGCGCGGAAGGCATCGACGAGGCGGTGGCAGAGCGCCTCAATCTCGTGGGTGCGCGCTCCCTGGGCCTGGGCCAGGACCGGTGCCGCCATGGTGTGCACCAGTTGCTCATGGCTGGTGGTCTGATCAGGAATCGGGGTCTTTCGCGCATCGCCGGCTGTCGCAGCGGTGAGGGTGGCGCTCTGGTTGCATCCGCACGACTCGCGGACCACCAGGCGCGTCTTGATCTGGGCAGACTTGATGGTGTCTGTCTGGCCTGTGATGTACTGGCAGAGCGATTCCACCGCGCGATAGCCCATCTCTTGCAGGGGCACGCGGACACTGCTCAAGGCCGGTTGCTGGACGGCGCTCTCTTGTCTGTCGTCAAAGCCCACGATGGCGACGTCCTCGGGAATTCTGCGCCCAGACTCTCGAAGCGCTTTCATCGCGCCCAGAGCAGACTCATCGTTGCTGGCCAAGACGGCGCCGAAGGGCACGCCTGAGTGCAGGATCTCTTGCATGGCGGTGTAGCCGCCATTGTACAGATGTCGTCCCCAGGCCACCAGGCGTGGATCGGCCAGCAAGCCATGCATTTCCACGGCGTCGTGGTAGGTTCGCAAGCGCTCACCGGTGTCCCCCTCCATATCCGCGGGACTCCCGGCGATGAAGGCAATGCTTTGATGGCCATGGTCGTGGAGATGTTGCATGGCATCGAGGATGCCGCTGCGGTTGTCCGCGGCGATAGTTGGGCCGGGCTCACCGGAGGCAATGAAGATGACCGGATGCCCGGCTGCGATGAGGTCCTGCATGTACTGCGATCGCTGCTGAGAATGGAGGGGACTGACGGCGATGAGACCATCGGTGTTCCAGGGGCCGATGGGCACGAAATCGGATTCGGAGGAGACGAGGGGCCAGGCGGGTCGCAAGGAATCTCTCCGGCTGGTCCACGAGCCCATGCCGCATCCGAGAAGGACGTTGCAGCCCAGATTGTGGGCGGCAGTGCACGTGCCGCGGAAGATGGGTTCGAGGTAGCTGAGGGGTGTTGCGGTCCAGGCAAACTGCCAGCCGGCCAACACGCCGATGGTCGGTCGTCTGTGCCGGTCGTTCCTTGACACTTGCTGCTCGCTTTCCGTCCGCTGCCCGGTCAAGTCATACATAGTGTAGCCGAGGTAGATCGAGACGTCAAGTGTCGGTGGCGATTCCCGGCCCCGGAACGAGCTGGCTGGTTTCGGGGAACGGAGACGGCACTGTGCGCAGGCCGCCAGGTTCTCTCGAATTGGGTGGTCTCCCCGCGGGTCCAGTGGTCTTGGCCGGGGAGGCGGTGTCTCAGGGGTCTTTCCGCCGTGATCCCGTCGACAGTCGTTCCGAGGCTCTCTACGTCTGAGGCCAGCGGTGGTTTGCCGGCGCGCCCACTCGTCGATCTATCTATATGCGCAGAGGGGAAGTCCGAATCATGGCTTCGTGACGTGACGGCAGTTGTATGGAGGACTTCCGTCGGCCCTGCCTGTCTTCTGAGAATCTACGGCGATCCATCCGGGTGGCGGCAGGGCCTGGCGCGGGGGGCAACGGGGTCTGGCGCACCAGATAGTCCGGCACGTCGATCAGAATTCGGCCGACACCGAGCTCCCGCCGCCCAAAATGCAGAGCGGTCTTGGGCAGCCACGCGGTCTGGTCCTGCAGGATGGCGTGGCGGAGGCTCGGCGGGACGAACTCCGGGGGCACCACCGCTCTACCGCGCTCGGTGCACCAGGGGCAGGTAGATCAACGCGTTCTGGTATTCGTAGGCACCGGCATCGTACCCTCCTCCAGAGGGGCGGCTCCCGCCATCGAGATCGTCCGGCAGCCCCGTCGCGCAGCGATCGATGGCCGGCGATCCCGCTCTCAGATGGTAGTCCTGGCCTGCTCCCGGGGCGACGAACCACGGGTCCAGCGCAGGGCCCGCGTTGCCGGTTTGATCAAGGCTGCAAGTCCCCGTCAGATCACCGCTGGTGATCGAGAACCCTCCGCCTGCGTTGCCCCAGGCGATGCTGTTGAATGCAAACCCCTGGGTGTTGGACTGGGAGTAGCCGGCCCCGTTGATGTTGTGGGCCAGCGTGGTGTGGGTCATCGTGACGGTGCCGCCCTCGGCGCGAATGCCCGCGCCCACTGGCACTGTTGACGTGTTGCTGTAGATCAAGGTGTTGCGCACGTCGGCAGTCCCACTCCCGGCCTCCTGGAACAGCGCCCCGCCTTGCTGGCCTGTATTGTGGTGCAACTGCGTCCTGTCCAGCGTGAGCGTGCTGTCCTGGGCGTAGATCCCGCCGCCGTTGAAGGCAGCGGCGTTGTCCCGCAGCGTGGCGCCCGAAAGCGTCAAGTCGGAAGAGCCAAAGGCCGCGATGCCGCCGCCACTGTGGCTGGCCTCGTTGTCCCGTACCTGTCCCATGAAGGTCAGACGGCTGTCCTCCACGTAGATCCCGCCGCCATAGCGCCCGGTGTTTCCATCGCCGAAGGCCGCGATGGAGCAAGCCTGAGTACCCGTCAGGGTGCTCCCGTTGGTCAGGTGGACGCCGCCCCCGTCCTGGGCCGCGTCGTTGCCCGCGACAACGCCGAAATCCATCTCGGCCGTCGCCCCGTCCAGATAGAGACCGCCGCCCTGGTAGGCGCTTCCATCGTAGACCCAGGCGTTGGCGGACAGGCTGATACTTCCCCCGGCCGCGGCGTGGATGCCGCCGCCCGCCCCATCAGCCGCACCGGCCTCGTTGCCCTGCATGTCCGACCCGTCGAGCGCGAGCACCCCGCCGGGCACGGAGACGCCGCCCCCGTGGGGCGCGCAGTTGTGGCTGATGTCGGAATAGGTCTCGACACCGACCAGCCTGCCCCACACGCGGGCTCCGCCACCGTGGACCGTGGCAGTGTTGTTGGTGACATTCGCCTCGTTCGTGAGCGTCAGCACGCTGGCCGAATCGACGTACACCCCACCCCCGTACGTTCCATGGTTGTCGCGGATCTCCGTCTGCTCCAGCGTGACGGCCGCACCACCTGTTGCCCGTAGGCCGCCGCCCATCCCAGAGCCCCAGCTCACCTCCAGGTTGCGCAGCGTGACCCGCCCTGTACCGACGTGTACGGTGCTCCCCGTTCCCACGCTGCCCTCGATGCGGGTGGTGTCTTCTTCGTGGGTCGTGCAGCTGCTGTCGTATCCGCCCTCCAGCGTGATGTCCTTGTTGACGACGCTCAGGTTTTCGAAGTAGACGCCCTCGGACACCCTGACGGTATCCTCGTCGTCTGCGGCATTAACCGCCTGCTGGATGGTGGCATAGGCGCAGCCGCCGCCATTCAGGCCCACAGACATCTCGCCGCTGACCTCATCGGCTCCCATGTCGTAAGGCGAGGCAGCGGTCCTGCGGACAATGGGCCGCGCCTCGGCGTCGAAGTCGGTTCCGTGGCCCGCAAGACAGCGATCGATCACCGGGCTGGCGGCCTGCAGATGGTAGTCGTAGCTGCCCGGCGACACGAAGAGTGGGTTCACATCCAGGTTGCCGTTTCCCGCGTAGCCACCCTGGACGTTGGAGTAGGTGACGTCCTGACCCGCGGCGCCGATGCTGGTGGCGTGCCCCCAGATGATTGAGCAGTTCAGGGTGAGATCAGCCGAATATAGGTCAATGGCCCGTCCCGTGCTGGCGCCTCCGAGGTCGTTGTACGCGAAGGTGTTTCCGACCCCGGACAGCGTCGCATCGGTGTATAACCGGATGCCGCAGCCCGTGCCCACGGAGGCGTAGTTGCGGGCGAAGAGGCTGCTGTTCGCGTAGACCGTGCCGTCGAGCGCATAGACGCCTCCGCCCAGCCTCGCCTGGTTGGTCTCCACGAACGTGTTGTCCAGGTAGGCCTGAGACCCGTCCAGGTGGGCGCCACCCCCATATCCGCTGCTGGCCATGTTGTTGTACAGGGAGCTGCACCGCACGCCCAGGCACGTGTAGACCCCCAGGTCCATGTCGAAGATCGAGCCGTTGATCGCGTGGATGCCGCCGCCGTCGTGCGCGGCCGTGTTGTTGTTTATGCTGGCTTTGTCGCTGTACAGTTGGCTGTCGTCGAGGTACGCGCCGCCGCCGGATCCGGAGCCCCCGGTGCCGGCGTTGTTGTACTCGATCTCCGCGTCGTCGTCCAGATTGATCCGGCTGCCCTGGGCGTAGACGCCGCCGCCGGACTCGACAGAGGTGTTGTAGCTGACCTCGCAGGCGTGGCCGTCTATGGTCAGCGTCGCGGTGATCAGATGGGCACCGCCTCCCATAATCGCCTCGTTGGAGTAGATGTCAGAACCCGCAGCCAGGGACGCACTGCCCTCACGGATGTACACGCCGCCGCCAAGGCCGCTGCCGGTGAGGGCCTGGTTGTCGTAGAGGTCAGCGCTGGCGGGCAGATTCAGTTCCGGGGTGTGCCCGCTCTCCTTGGTGGCGTAGACACCGGCGCCCTTGGGTGCCGTGTTGTCGTGTATGCGGCTGTCTTCGAACGTGGCGCGCCCGCCATAGAGCCGTACGCCGCCGCCATAGGTCTCTGCCGTGTTGCTGTGGATCTCGACGCCCGAGCCATTGACGTCCGCGTCCTTCCCCACCCACAATCCGCCGCCCACGCCCGCGTGGTTTCCGGATACGACTACGCCGCTCAGCGTGAGGGTCCCACCACCGTCGCCGGGAGCAAACCGGATTCCGGCGCCGTCAGACTTGGTGCTCCCATTGGTGATGTTCATAGCTTCCAGGGTGACCTGCACCCCGCCGCTGATTTCAAAGACGCGCCCGCTGCCTCCGCCATTGATGGTCGTGGGGGCGGTAGAACCGCTGTGGCAGCCCGGGTAGCCGCCTTTCAGCTGCAGGCTCTTCTTGATGATCACGTTCTCAAGGAACTTGACGCCTCCCTCGATCAGCAGCCTGTCGCCAGGATCGGCAGCCGCGATGGCTTCCGTGACGGTTGGGTATTCGCAGCCCTTTCCCACGGTACGGTTGGTGTGGATGGGCGGCGGCGCTGTCCCATCGCCGTGCGACACCGGCCTCCCGTCTGACACGAGGCCCTCGGATGGCCCGTCCACAGGATCGACGCTCCGTACCGCTCTGGCTGCCTCCTGGGTGCGCCGGGCGTCGAGGGCGGCCCCTTCCTGCTCCGGGGTGATGGGGAGACCACCGGGGGGAGGCGGTGCGGCCTCTCTCAGGGCCTCCTGCGCCTCCTGGATCTCGTCGATCAGCGCATCCAGGGCGGGACCACGCAGGGTGTCCAGTAGGGCGACCACGGCCTCGGGCCCTACGTTTCGAGCGGCCTCGAGCGCCGCCAGGCCCGCTGCGACCGCCGCCGAATCTTCACCCTGGGCGGAGGCAACTGCGGCAGCCTGCGTTTCGAGCGCCCGCTGCCAGACCTCCCCCTCGCTGAGCGGCTCCTCCACTGGAGTCGGCCTGGAGGGTGCAGCCGTCGAGTCCCCGATGCCGTCGGAGGCGTCGGGCGACTGCGCAGCGACGGCCGTCACGGTCCCGTCGACGCGGGACTGGCAGACGCCGACGTTGAGGGGCTTGCAGCCCTCGCAGGCCAGCGAGTAGTCCTGAGGCCCCTCAGGCACCGTGGTCCCTCGCACCCGCACCAGCCAGGTGCCGATCTCCGGCGAGGGCACCGCGACCTGCTCCTGGTTATCGACTCTGTTGACGCCCCGGGTGGCGTCGGTGGTCGGGTGGTCAGGATCGAGGATCCAGGGGCGCCACGTGACCCCGCCGGGGGAGACCAGCTCCAGATCGAGGTCGTTAATCAGCGTGGGATTGGCGTTCACCGTGGCCTCGTGGTCGTCCCACGCCAGGCTGACCCGAAGCGGATCATCGCCGGGCACGACGAGGGAGTAGACGTCGACGTCGTCATCGTCCACGCTGTCCTGCCGGAATGCCTTCCGAGAGATCAGATCCACGGCCGCCTGGATGTCCACCAGCCCGTATCCCCAAGCATAGTCGGGGCCCGGCCTTCCCTCGTCCGAGGCGGTTTGCATAAGGATCGCCTTGGCCGTGGAGGGCCAGAACCTGCCCGAGGTGTTGTAGACGTCGCGGTAGTGCTCCAGCATCAGTGCAACGCCGCCCGCTACGGCCGGAGCCGCCATGGACGTGCCGCACTTGGTCATGTAGCTGTTTACGGGGTTGTTGTCGGTGGAGGTGACGCCCATGTCGCCGGTGGTCTGGCACCCACCGGCGGTGACGATGGGCTTGATCCGCCCGTCCGCGGTCGGTCCCCACGAGGTGTGCTCGTACTGCGACGTGTTGTTGGTGTTGGAGGCCCCCACGTGGATCGGGTTCTTGGCAGCCGCCGGGGGCGCGACGAGGTCGTAGGACCGATCATCACAGGTCGAGTCCCACCCACGCTCGTTGCCGGCCGACCAGATGGCGATATATTTGTCGCCAATCCCCACGACGCTGTTGTCCCCCCGTACGATCTGATCGATGAGCACAGCCGAGGCCCCGTACTTCCCCATCAGGTAGCAGCCCGTCTCCGGATAGTTGGCGTAGACATTGGACCCCACACTGCCGTTGCCCAGATCGGCGCCGTACGTGTTCTGGGCGGCAGCCCAGTCGGCCTCGATGTCGGGGACGTTTTCATAGAAGATCTTGCCGGAGCCGGGGTAGCCCGTGCCGTAGGAAATCAGATCCACCTCTGCGGCCATACCCCGCCACTGGAGCGGAGTGCCGCCCTCGCCGACGCTGTTGGCGCCGCTGCCGCCTATGATTCCCGCTACGTGTGTCGAATGGTCGCTAACGGTGTCCGTATCGCCGTGAATCAGGCGCGTACCGAAATCGACGTGATCGCCGGCCTGGCCCGTGTCATAGACCAGCACGTCAACACCGCTACCCCGTAGGCCGTAGGGCGGGGCGTTCAGCGCGTTCGCGCGGATGTGGGGTCGACTGCCGTCGTTGGTCCCGGTGAGCGGCGGGCCTACCGGCTCGATCCACTGGACCGCTTCCTGGGCGGCCAATGCGCGCACCGCTGCCTTCGGCATCTCGACGACGAGGGAGTGGATGCCTTCCACCTCGCCCGCTATCCTTCCGCCATACGCCCGGACCAGCTCGCGTCCCGTCTGAAGGGTCTCGTCCCTGTGTACGAACACGTGCAGCGCCGCGGTCTCATCCGGCGCCAGGTTGAAGGGGGCCCATCGATCGGCCCGGATGGAGGGCGCAAGCTTGTCCTCGACGGTGAGCGGCCCAAGCCAGACCACACCCGGCCCATCCAGGACTGCGCTCGCGTCGCTCACGGGGATCGAGGCGATCCACGCGTAGTCCGGCACGTAGGCGAGGAGCTCGATGCCGCGCCCGGCGAGCGCCTCCTTCGCGGCCTGACGGGGGATGAAGTCCAGCTGGAGGAGGACATGCGCCCGCGCCTGGTCCGACGCGGCGACGCTATCCAGGGGGAGGGCCTCTGCGGCGCTCGGGGCGAAATCCCGCGATTTGAGGTGAATCTGGCGCAGGGGTCCCGGATCGCCGCTGACCCTGGCGGTCACGCCGGGCGTAGCGGACGTCTCAGCATAGGGGCCGGCGGGGTGGTCTGCCGCCTGAG
>Ga0207796_1000155_pt1 | contig 29343 bp, 24 predicted proteins | sample Pon1CUnioCityCA_6_FD_187274 | JGI IMG/M metagenome (GOLD analysis project Ga0207796, IMG submission 187274) | Marine sediment microbial community from Union City, CA, USA - Pond 1C Sediment 1 (SPAdes) | ecosystem: Environmental > Aquatic > Marine > Intertidal zone > Salt pond sediment ... | reverse complement strand
CACCTCCGAAACGGCCTGAAAGATGGTTGGCTCGCGAGGCAGGCCCATCAGCAGCTTGTGCTCCAGGCCTCCCGGCAAAAGAGCGTGGTAAATAGGCGACTGTCGGTGCGTGATGCAGCCGATCTCAACAACAGGCTGCTGGCGGACGACGTCCCAGGTCTCAGTAAGGTCGATGAATGGCCCCTCGTCCGCTAGCTCGCCCGTAATCCGCCCCTCAAGCACGGCCTCGCACTCGGCAGGCACCTCCAGGTCGACCGTCAAACAGCGAACCAGCGGCGTCGGGGCAAGGGCCTGTGCAATCGCCAGTTCATCCACGCCTTTCGACGGGCTCATCGCCGCTGCCAGCAGCACGTGGATAGGGACACCCAGGCAAACGGCAACCTCCAGGTCGCGCCCTCCTGATACGGCCTTGCGCCAGGCCGTGTCCGTTCCTCGCCCCTCGACGATCCGCGCCGTGAATTGGCGCGGGCCAATCTGCATCAGCCGGTGAAAGCTCATGTTACGTCCAAAATCGGGGTCGCGTAGCACCACAACACCTGCCGTGATATAGGGCCCGCCGTCGGCCTCCAGGTGCTTGAGGATTGGCAGCTTGCCCAGGTCCGGTGAGCCTTCCACTTGCTGCTGGCAAGGAGCCTCCGAGACCAGAGAGGGTTGGCGCGGACGCTCCAACGCATTGACGAGCGTTGGTACAATACCCAGATTGTCAGTGTCCAGTGCCCATGCAAAGTGTTCCCGGCTGCCACAAACGCCGGAGACAACCCGCCATCCGGCGCGGCGAGGCCTATTGAACAGGACTGCCTGCCCTTCCAGGGCACGGATGACCCTGGCCATCTCTACGTCGGGATCAACGGTCGATTCCAGCACCTGCAAGCGTCCTACGCCTTCGGCCCACCCTAAAAACTGCCGCAGATTCATGGTTGCGCCCCCGTCCCGGTATTCAGCCTGTTGCTCTACAACATCACGTACCGGCCATCAGCCGGTCTCTATGCCCTGGCCCCGCCTTCTGGACCAAGGCAGCTCAAGGTATCCCTGCAAAGAAAAAGGACCACGTCACGGCAACCACGACGTGATCCTTTGCTTTTCAGGATGCGGACTCAGTCCTCCTCCGCGACCTCTTCCCCTTCCGCTACCTCAACCTCAACTACTTCACCTTCCTCCAGCTCAAACTCTTCCTCTTCCTCTTCTTCCTCGATCACTTCCATTCTGGTGGGTACCACGCTGGCGACCATCTCGCCTGGATCCGCGATGACCGTCACAGAATCCGGCACCGGGAGGTCACTGACCGTGATCACGTCCTCAAGCGTCTCCAGTACAGAGACATCCACCTCAATGGAGCTGATCAGCTCGGTCGGAAGACACTCGACTTCTACAGAAGTCATCCCGTGGATCAACACCCCAAGACCTGCCTCCGCCGCAGGTGATTTGCCCACGAATTCTAGTCGCGGCATTGTCCTCACCGTCTCTGTAAGTCGCACTTCGTAAAAGTCCACGTGCAATGCCCGTCCTGTGAGTGAATCGCGTTGTATCTCGCGGGCAAGCACAACGTGGGGCTCCGAACCATCATCTATGTAGAGGTCAATGAGCGCCGTGGCTCCCGCCTCCCGAAGCACCCTTACCAGGCCGCGCTCATCAATCTGGATCGACTGGCTGGACATGTCCGGCCCGTACACAACGGCAGGGATCTGGCTCTCAGCGCGAAGCCTCTTGACCTGCTTGCCATAGATAGTCCGGGTCGCTGATTTCAGTTCAATGCGTTCCATGCTAAATCTCCCACTTTCACGTAATGACAGCAAACGGGCTCGGCCCGCAAGCTAACCTATTCTAATTGAGAACCAACCTTTCGTCAAAAACAAGTCAATCTGTGACCGGTACCGGTACCGCGCTGCAGACTTGACGGTCTGCCCTAGCCGATGTCGACCACGTACATACTGTCAACTATCTGCAAAACGCCCTCTTGAATCATCCTTACAGACGCCTGCCTCATCTTCTGGTACACTCTCTAGGCTGCTACGGACCGCACCGAATCCCGGACAGAGTAGCAGCTTTCCGCCGCATGGTGCGTGCTTGCTCAGCCATCCGATATGGAGTATAATGGCGAGCGTAATCCGTCCAGCGGCGCTTGGGCGGCAAGTCAGCGGTGCGACTGAAGTCTCGTACAAGGGGGCCCTGCCCCCGGTCTTTATGTACAGCGTGAGCTTGAACTATGTCTATGAAGCGAACAAGCAGGGTCTTTCTTCTGGCCACAATCATCACCTTGATGGTGCTTTGCGCCTTTTTGGCTGGCATCGGGGGAACCTGGCTCGTCATGCATGGCCGCACACCGGACGAAAGCGAAGCCTCCGAGTTTAGCGTCTTCTGGCAGGCATGGCATCTCGTCGAGGATAACTTCTTCGGCGATCTGCCCGACATGCAACACGTCGCCTGGGGCGCAATCCGCGGGGCCATTGACACGTTGGGTGACCCACACACGACGTTTCTTGAACCACAACCCCGCCAGCGGGAAAAGGAGGACCTGAGCGGCCGCTTCGGAGGCATTGGGGCCTACGTCTCGCAGGCAGAGGATGGCAGCATTACACTGGACCCCATGCCTGATCTGCCGGCCGCACAGGCGGGTGTGCAGCAGGGCGATATTGTGATCCAGGTTGATGATGCCGAGGTCACGCCCGAGATGACCGTTGATGAGGTCGTTACCATGGTCCGGGGCGAGGTCGGCACCACTGTCAGGCTCACCCTGCGCCGTGAGGGCCAGACGGAGCCAATTGTCGTCGAGATCGAGCGGCAGGAGATCCCCAGCCCGTCCCTGCAATGGCGGATGCTCGAAGAGGCACAGGGCGTGGGCTACATGCGCATCATGTTGTTCAGCGATCGCACCGACAAAGAAGTTCAGGAAGCGCTGGAAGAGATGGAAGCCGCAGGCATGACCGACCTGATCATTGATCTGAGAGGCAACGGCGGCGGGTTGTTTGACGCTGCTATTGACGTGTCCAGCACCTTCTTATCGGATGGTGTGGTAGTGTACCAGGTCGAGAGCGATGGAAGCGAAAAGGCGTACGACGTGAGAGGCGGGTTCAAGGCCGGTGACTGGCCTCTGGTGCTCTTGGTGGATGGCGGGACCGCCAGCGCCTCCGAGATCGTAGCAGGTGCACTCCAGGATCAAGGGAGAGCGATGCTCATCGGCCAGAAGACCTATGGCAAAGGCTCAGTCCAACACGTCTTTGATCTCAGCGACGGCTCCTCAGTACACATCACCGCTGCCAAGTGGCTGACACCCGATCGCCGCCAGATCGACGGGCAGGGACTGGAACCGGACGAGGAAATAGTGACCACAGATGAGGATCGTGCACAAGAGCGCGATCCGCAACTCGAGCGTGCTATCGAGGTACTCTTTGGTAGCCAGTAGCTCATCACAGATGATACGGAGTTTAGCAGATGTCTAATTCAGCAGGTTGGAAAATTCTCGCCACAGCCTTGGTCGTGGCGATTATCATGGGTGGCCTGGGTTTCGTCACAGGATACCTCGTATATGCGGTACGAGATCGTGCTTCAGAGAATCCTACCTCTACAGTGATTGTCGAGGTTACATCAACACCGGAGGAGGTCGAACAGCTATCCACCCCGGATTCATCAGGCGAGGCAACACCAGAACCCACGGAAGAAACCGTGCCTCCCCCGACCGTCGAGATTCCAGAACCGAGCGGGACGAGCTTTGACATCTTCTGGGAGGCCTGGGATCTGGTTCAGCAGGAGTTCTACGGGGAGCTGCCTTCCGAAGAGGAAATCGCCTACGGAGCCATCCGGGGCGCGATCCGGTCGCTCGACGACCCTTATACAGCTTTTCTCGAGCCAACATTTGCCGAGTATAACCGTCAGACCGAGGGAGGCTCCTACGAGGGGATTGGCGCTACTGTCCGGATGGAAGATGGCATATTGTCTATCGTCGAGCCGTTTGAGGATGGTCCCGCAGACACAGCAGGTCTGCGCCCAGATGACATCGTGCTACAGGTAGACGATACGCCCATCGAGGACATGAGCATATACGAAGCCATTTCCCTCATTCTGGGACCGGCCGGCACTGAGGTTCGTCTGACCATACTCCGGGACGGCCAGGAGCCCTTTGAGGTCACCGTCATCCGTGACCAGATTGACGTCCCGACAGTCGAGTGGGAGCTCTTGCCCAACGGAATCGGCCACATTAGCATGTTTGATTTCAGCACCGACGCCACATCCAAAGTCGCAGGTGCCATTCAGGAACTACAAGCGGAGGGCGCCTCGAGCCTGATCCTGGACCTGAGGGGCAATCCAGGAGGCTATCTGCACGAGGCAGTGCTCACGGCAGGGCTGTTCCTGCCCCAGGATAAAGTCGTTCTAATCGAGCGCACCAATGAAGAGGAAGCCATTCTGAGACCTGAGGACTTTGGCGCAGCTGCGCCCATCGCGGCAGACATTCCCATGGTCGTGCTGGTCGACGGTGGCTCTGCCAGTGCTTCAGAGATTGTCGCCGGGGCGCTACGGGATCACGATAGGGCGACCCTAATTGGCGAGCAGACCTTTGGCAAGGGGTCTGTCCAATTGGTGTACGAGTTGAGTAATGGTGCCGAACTTCGCGTGACAAAGGCGCGCTGGTTCACGCCAGACGATGACGCCATTCATGGCGAAGGCCTCGCGCCAGATATCATCATCGAGTTGACACCTGACGATGCCGAGGCTGGCTTGGATCCGCAACTGGACCGCGCCATCGAGTTCCTCTCGACTGGGCAATGAGTGTACCGCCTGGTGGGCCAGTGAGGGTGATCTGCATGCCCTCCCTGGCCTTGCCACGGTGACAAGAGGACTCCAGTGACCGTCAAAGTTGTTGCCACAAACCGCAAAGCGCGTCACGAATACCATTTTGAAGATACCTACGAAGCTGGGTTGGTCTTGCTGGGCACTGAGATCAAGTCAATCCGTGCCGGGCAGGTTAGCATCCGGGAAGGCTTTGTCCTCTTCGAGGGTGGGGAGGCCTGGCTCGTCAACGTGCACATCGCGCACTACGATCCTGCTAGTCAGCAGAATCACGACCCCAGACGCCGGCGCAAACTGCTGCTACATCGCCGCCAAATAGATCGCCTCGAGAGCCGGTCGCGCGAAAAGAGCTACACTGTGATACCCACCAAGCTCTACCTAAAGGACGGTCGTGCCAAAGTCGAGATCGCACTCGCGAGAGGCAAAAAGCTGTACGACAAGCGCCAGGCCATCGCCAAGCGCGACTCAAAGCGCCAGATGGAAAGAGCACTCAAGGAACGTCATCGATGATCACCAGCCAGCAAACAGTCTCCGCTGAGCGCTTTGTCGTCGACGGGATCCGTCTCTACTCCCTGCGACAGATCAACGAGCTGCCAACCGAAGTCAAGGAAGCGATCTATCGCCATCTCGTCCCGAGCGAGCTCCTCACAGGGTTCGAGATAGACCCCCTCACCCTGCAGGATGCACAGGGCAACCGCCTGGTGACCTTCACCTGCGCTGACGGCAGCAACTCGGTCGAGATTGACATCCGCAGCGAGGTGGGGTTTCCCGACCCCTTGCTTTTCATCGAGCTAAGTGATACACGTCTCAACCAGATCGAGGTGATGCTCTTCGTAGTCAACGATCCCAGGAGCGAGCGCTTTGAGACTGACCGCGATTGGCACGGCGAGCGCACCATGTTTGGCACGCTCCGGCGCAACATCTCTGAGGAGGTCCGGGCCATGGAGGCAGGGCTCGCGCCCGGACAGGTACGATCGGGGCTGCACCTCAGTCGTACCCTGCTGCCTCTGTTTGAGAGCTTTGTCACCCGCTTGGGACACGATTACTACCTCATGGAGCCGTTGGCCTATCACAATGCCATCATCTTTGAGCGACTGGGGTGCAACTATGTGCATGGGCTGCGCAAGATGCGCTGGATCGAGAGTGAATTTCAGCCCGGAGGATGTCTCCGTGAGAAGTTGGACGGCTCTACACCATTTCGCCATCCCGACGCCTGGCGCACCGTCCGTAGCAGAAGCTGGGCCATCCACGACGGCATCATGGGGGAGCCATGGTACGGCATCAGGATGTACAAGCGCGTTGGCATGTACGCGGGCATCGACACTTTCCCCGATGGCAAGTACTAGCTACCTGCCGATCCGATTCTGACGTTGAGATCCGATCAACCATGCCACAGTCTCAGTTCATGAGCCTGACCAAGAGCGTTTCGCTCAAAGTGCTTCTCCTGATCGCCGCGATGCTGCTGGCTGCCTGCCAATCCAGCCCAACGCCCGTGGCTGACGCCACGGAACACCCACGCACTGCCACATCGCAACCGACCAATACTGCCTCGGCTGTGCCCACAGCTACCCCCTCACCGGCACCAACTCGAACGCCCTCCCCCACCCCAACCGCCACGGCAAGCCCAACACCTACCGCAGTACCTGGAGCGAACCTGATCGCATTTGAGACCTATCGCGACGGCAATGGCGAGATCTACCTGCTCGATACCCGGACTGAGCAGCTCGCCAATCTCACGCGACACGCCGACGACGACCGCGCTCCTGCATGGAGCCCCGATGGGAGGAGCATTGCCTTCGAATCTCACCGCGATGGCAACTGGGAGATATATATCCTCCACCTGGCTGATGGCTCGCTCAAGCGGCTGACCAACGCCCCCGGCTATGACGGTGCTCCTGCCTGGAGTTCAAACGGCACAACGATTGCGTTTGAGAGCTATCGCGACGGCAACCTCGAAATCTACACCGTACCGGTGGATGGCGGGCAGCCGGTCAGACTGACGAACCATCCGGCAGGCGACTATGGGCCTACCTGGCATCCAAGCGAGGATCGCATTGCTTTCACATCGTGGCGTGACGGCGACAAGGAGATCTATACCATCTCCGCCTCGGGAGAGGATCTGCAGAATCAAACACAGCACCCTGCGGACGACGAGTCTCCTGCGTGGACGCCAGATGGCGCAGCGCTAACCTTTGTTTCCTGGCGACTAGTCGACGAGACCACCGGCAACCGTAACGCCGAGATCTACCAGATCGCGCTGAGCGATGGTGCTATTCAGCGATTCACTGATAATCCGTGGCCCGATCTCGACCCCGCCTGGGACGCCGAAGGGCGGCTGGTATGGGTCGCGTACGATCCGGGCCCGCCATTTGAGACCTATGATCCTTACCGCCCTGGAGACTTCCATCTGCATCGCTCCGCTGCCGAAGGACCGGAACCTCTGACCAACACGGACTGGGACGACCGCCGGCCAGCTCCCGCGCCTACCCAGGTAGACTCCCTGGCACAGATCATCCAGCATCTCCCGCCGTTGCCAACCCCGCCTGCGCCGCCCGCATCTCCTGCTGCCGGCGGGCTCGTCGAGGTCGTTCCCGTGCCCAGCATTCAACTGAGCTTTGCGGAGCAGCCGATCCAGGTGAACGAACTGGTCGCGCCATCCCTCGTCGCCTGGCAACAGGACTTGTTTCGGGCCAGTGGCTGGGACTTTATGAGCAAGACCCTCGGCTCCTGGCGCAACATAGATCAGGTACGCAAGCGCGAAATGTACGCCTTGGATTATGGATTCTTGAGCTGGCATAAGACAGGCCGCGCTCTCGATCTATCGCTGGACTACAAGGTAGACGGTGTCAACCAGATGGTGCTAACCCGTGAGGACCTGGGCGGGCAAACCTATTGGCGCATGTACTTGCGCACAGCCAGGCAGGACGGTAGCCAGGGAGAGCCGTTGAAAGAAAATCCCTGGCTGCACTGGTGGCACATTGTCCCCGAGCACGATCCGGACGCCTATGACGCCGGTGGAAGGCGACAGCCGATACCTGGTGGCTACTATGCCGATGTCACAGCACTAGCCAAGCGACATGGATGGGAAAGGATAGCCTGCTATGCGATAGAGGGCGACTACCACTGGCTGACCGATAGTAATGCTACCGAGTACTGGCATTACGAACGGACAGATGGCCTGATCTGGTGGGACGCCATGCAGCAGATCTATGCGCTCGATCAACTGAAGGAGCAAGTAGGCTGGGACATCGGCCTGACCAGGGCGCAGAGCGAGGAGATGATGCTCAGCAAGGGCATACCAACGCCATCTCCCTGATCGTGGGAACACACCAGTGGAGGAATCATGGACGAAATCGGTTACCGCTATCTGCAGCTGGCCCTACACCTGGACCGTCACCTAGACGGATTTGTAGATGCGTACTTTGGTCCGCCGGAACTCAAGGCCGAGACCCAGTCTGGGGACCCAATGTCCCTCGACAGACTCGCTGACGATGCACAGCAGCTCCTGACTGCTCTCAAGGACAGCGAGTACGATGCGCGGCGAAAGGGCTTCCTGGGCAAGCAGGTACAGGCCATGGCTGCCGTCATTTGTAACCTGGCCGGTGACCCGATCGATTTCGTGAGCGAAGTGGAGCTCTATTTCGACATCACACCTGAGATGACAGATGAGGACACCTTTCAAGCAGCTCACGCGGAGATAGACAAGCTATTACCCGGCAGTGGATCGCTCATCGAGCGCTTGGTCGCTTGGAGGGAGAGTCTCCAACTCAAACCTGACCGGATCCTGCCCGTCTTTGAGCTTGCCTTGCATGAGACCCGCACTCGCACGCAACAGCGCTTCCAGTTGCCGCCAGGAGAGGACCTGTCGTTGCACCTGGTACAGGACGAACCGTGGGGAGCCTACAATTGGTACCTGGGCGATTTTCGCTCCCGTATCGACATCAACACGGACCTCCCCGTGCGCGCTGATGCTGCCGTGCCCCTGATCAGTCACGAGGCCTATCCAGGACACCACACTGAGCACGCCCTCAAGGAGCAGCGTCTCTACAAGCACGAGGGGCGTGCTGAGCACGCTGTCCAGTTGCTCTTGGCCCCGGAGTGTGTTATCTCAGAGGGCATCGCCGACAACGCACGGCAGGTCATCTTTGAGGACTCTGAGTTGGTGGCCTTCCTGCAGAACCACTTGTACCCGCTTGCCGGTCTCACGAACCTGGACGCCGAGAAACAGGTTCGGCTGGGACGTGCTGCACAGGCACTTCGGGGCGTGAGCGGCAATGCAGCCCTTCTTCTGCTCAGCGAGGGCCGCCCCCCAGCCGAGGTCCAGGCGTATATCGAGCGCTACGGGCTGCGTACACCCGAAGAAGCTTCACACAGCATGCGATTTCTCACCAATCGCCTCTTCCGCTCCTATGTCTTCAATTATGCGGTGGGAAAGGCGCTACTCGCACCGTTACTGGAGGGGCCGGATGCCCTGGGGAACTTTGAGCGCCTCCTGAGTGAACCGTTTACACCTTCGCAGATCCGTAGCTGGCTCGCCCAGGGCGCTTTGGAATAGAGTTTGCTGCAGCAAGCTGCCTATTCGGGGGGACAGAGCCGGTACCCAACCCCTCGTTCCGTGACAATTAGCTTCGGCTTACGGGGATTCGCTTCGAGTCGCCGTCGAAGATAGGCGATGTGCACGTCCAGAGCGCGCGTGCTATCCCCATCACTTGTGCGCCACACTCGGCGGAACAGCTCCTCTCGCGAGACAACCTGGCCGGACCGCTTCATGAGCAAAGCAAGGATGCGGCAGGCAATGGGGCGCAGCTGGTGGACAAGCCCATTGATCTGGAGCCGTCGCTCCTCGGTGTCCAGGCACATTTTCTCCGCACAGATGATGCTCGCCGCGTGGTTGATCAGCGTTGTGTCGATCACCTCCACCAGGTCCCTCATTGCAAAGGGCCGGGCCAAACACGCATCGGCTTGCGCCGGCCCCGACTGCCCTTTTCGCGCCAGAGCCAGTAGCGGTGCCTCGAACCTTCTCTTGAGCCACGCGGCGCTGCGCTCGCCCCCGGACGCAGGCAAGTCCAAGATCAGGAGAGACGGATCCAAGTCGAGCCTCAGCGCCTGGCTGCTGCTCGGTGCCCAGCGGATGACGTACCTAGACGCATCGAGGGCGCTCTGCAGGTGTTTCACCAGCGATTGTGCTCGGGCGATCAACAACAGGACCTTTGGCTCCATCTCCCCTTGTACCGGCAGTGTGGAAAGTAAACAGTGGTAGTGGCTGGAGATATTATAGCGGCTCTCCCCAAGGCTGTCAATACAATGAGCAATAGCTGGCGAGGGGGCACTTGGACTACAAGCACTCGTGGCTGAGAGGAAGCGAACCACTACCTATTGCGTGACAGTCAAATACGCCGGAGAGGGTCTGCTGTAAGATCCGCTCTTGTGCTATCCCGGCAAAGGGCCCAGATTGCTAACTGGGTACTACTCCACATAGATGGGATTGCTAAAGATCCAGCCTCGCTCGCGCCCGACATGTGGTCGATAGGCCTCGACTCGATAGACGCCAGGCTCATGTCCTATCGCCACTAGTTGACGATCCACGGCTTGCGCGACCGGCTGTCCATTCCGTAGCAGGCGCAGGCGGGCGCGATCAGGCACCGAGACGCGCAACTCGATCCTGCCTCGAAAAGCAAGGGTCTCGCCCATAGTCGCCTCGTCGCTGCCAGAACGGGCCCAGAAGCAGAACCCATCCACACCGCCAGGCCGTTCGTAGCCCACGAATCCGCGCCCTGTGCGCAGTGCCTCGTACACTATCGCCTTGTCGTGTTCCAAGTCACCGTTCAGCCGTTCCTCGCTCAACAGATGGGTATTGATGCAGCGGTAGAGATAGTCGTACGGCTGCACTGCACGCGAGATCGGGCCCATGTGGTAGACCGTGCCATGGGCGTCCGAGCCCCCAAGAACCGCCACGCGGCGCTCCTTCAACAGCTCATCCCATTTGCGCAGAGTCTCGGGATAGGGTCCGACGATGGCAAGATCGGGTGCATGCGCGTAGAGCATAGCATGAGCCTTGTTCTTGAGAACCGACTTGAACTCCGACATATAGTTCCACAGCTCGATCCCCGCATACCCTCCGACATGCCAGTCGCGCCAGGAGATGTTCGGCTCAGGCAGAAACTCGGCAACGTCGCGCTCGAACGGGTGCGCCAGGAAGGTGAACCCTCCCTGCGCCGCAACCGCGTCTATGACCGCCTGCGGGTCGGCGCCACGACCTGCAACATCCTCCTGGATGTCAAAGCACAGGGTGTGGCTCGACTGGGGCACGCGCTCCCGATCGTGCACCTCCTCCCCCACCAGCACCAGGGTCCCGGCTACCATGCCCTCAAGACCGCGCCGGTAGACATTGTGATCCGTGATAATGATAAAGTCCAGCCCGGCTTCCGATGCAATCCTACCCAGCTCGCGGTGTCCCTTGGTCCCATCCGACAGGGGTGTATGCATGTGCACATTGCCCCGCAAACCATAAAAGCGTCTACTTCCGACTTTGAGCGTGTAGGCCATAACGATCTTCTCCTTTAGGGTAGTGTCCATTATAGCACAGGCATCCGCAGGATACAACGCCAACACTGGCTACAAGTCTCTGACTCGCCCTCTCAGTACTGGAGAATCCAGGGAAGAAGATCATCCCGAGCATCCGCTTCACTTGCCAGGTAACATGCCAGTTGACGGTTCGCCCACCCTATGCTATACTGCGTCGAGTGATTTCCCAACGATAACACATCCAAGGAGGATATATTATGTCATCTGCTGTCAGAGAAATGCTTGAGAAGATGCCCGGTGCCTTCCTACCCGAAAAGGCCGGTGACGCCACAGCTCGAATTCAACTGGACTTGACAGGAACTGATGGTGGCGCGTGGCTCTTGGACGTGGCCAATCGACAGTGCACCGTGACAGAAGAAAAAGCCGCCAAAGCTGACGTAACCGTCACCATGGATGCTGACGACTTTGTAGCCCTGTACAGCAACAAGCTGAATCCTGTGCAGGCCTTCATGAGTGGCAGGATCAAGGTCTCCGGCAATGTCGGCATGGTGATGCAGTTGATGAACTGGTTCGACCGCTAGCGACGACCTTCCAGACCAGGTTCTCAGCGAAAGCCTGTGCGCACTCACCAGGGGCTACCAACCTACCACCGCCAGAAACACCGAGAGCTAAGGGCGGCCCAACCCTTAGCTCTCATTCAAAAGGAGGAGAAGAATTTCGACAATTGGCATGGCCCACATGTGACCTCCCCAATCGCACCCGCCCTTGCGGGGCTATGGGCGAGGATGACGCTCGCCCGCCATGAACCATGCCAGTTGCTCAATGCTATAATATCACAAACACAGAAAGACTGCTGGACGCGAACTATACGCTTGCCCTACGCTGTCGAAACCATGAATCGAGCCCTTCCCATTTTTCTGTCGCCTGGATTGGCACCGAGCATCTAACTGGCTTGACCCTGTTACCAAGGCCAGTATCTATTGGCAGCGAATAGAGAACTATGGTACAATTGTTCGGAAAGGAGTGACAATGACAGATTCGATCGCAGTCGTACGCCTGACCCGCAACCTCCGTTACAAACTCACCTATGTGAAAATCTTTGAGTCATTTCTCGAGTCCGAACCAGGCCCCGCTGTCAGTGATCTCCTCAACTCACTGATTGTCGCCCAGCATTCGGCGATTGCCCCGCTTTCCCGCTACCTCAGACAGCAGGATGTGCAGATCCACGAAATAGAGCTCGACCAGAAGCTCTTGACGCATGCCACTGAGAGAGACAACGTCAAGGCCCAGATGAGGTTCATTTGCGACGGGCTGAAACGCGCCGTCTCCTGGTATAGAACGCAGTTGATGGATAGGCAGATGGTATCCGACCCCGAACTGCGAGACCTGCTCTTCGAACTTGGCGAAGTTGATGCCGCCAAACTCTGGCGGACCGAAGCCACTATGGCCATGCTGCGGATCTCGACCTCCGTCAAGGAAAAGGATTGGAAAGAAGAAAAACCAGCACGGTCGCAGCCCGAACCAGAATGGCAATCTCGCCTTGTCGAAGATGTCGGACGATCCGATTGGGAGAATCGGTGGCGCAGCAAGTGGCAGAATCCCGACAGGTACCGCCGCGAGGGCTAGCGCCATGACCTGGCGCAATTCGGACAAGTCGCATTTTTCCGCTGTTGAGGCGCAGACGGAGCTGCGCACAGCTACCTGGAGAAAGGAATAGATGATATGGGCCTGAAGATGATTGGCATAGTAGGCTGCGGCCTTATGGGGTCCGGCATCGCCGAGGTCTGCGCCAGAGCCGACTATCGCGTTGTTGTGCGCGAAGTAAATGAAGAACTGCTGGAGCGCGGTCTTGGTCGCATCCAGAAGTCACTGGGCAAGGCCGTCGCCCGTGAGAAGATCAGCCAGGATCAGGCAGACCACACGCTGGCACGCATCCAGGGTACGCTGGACCTGGCTGACTTTGCCGAATGCGACCTTGTCATCGAGGCCGCCGTGGAGAACATGGACCTGAAGAAGGGGATCTTTGCCGAGCTGGACGACATCCTGGCCCCACATGCGATACTGGCAAGCAACACCTCGTCGCTGTGTATCACCGAGATGGCCAGCGCAACCGGACGCGGGGACAAGGTTCTCGGCATTCACTTCTTCAACCCTGTCCCGGTAATGCCTTTGATCGAGTTCGTGCGCACCATTCTGACAAGCGACGAGACCATGGCAACGGCGCGCGAGTTTGGATCATCTCTGGGCAAGACCATGGTCACTGCCAAAGACACGCCCGGCTTTATCGTGAATCGGTTGCTCATTCCCTATCTGCTGCAGGCCGTCCAGGTCTACGAAGATGGTCTTGCCTCCAGGGAGGACATTGATACAGCCATCAAACTGGGCCTTGCCCATCCCATGGGTCCCCTGACACTCCTTGACTTTGTTGGCTTGGACACGACGCTATTTATCGCCGACGCCATGTATGAGGAGTACAAAGACCCTCGCTATGCGGCCCCGCCGCTTCTGCGGCGCATGGTACTGGCCGGGCAATTCGGCCGCAAGAGTGGGAGAGGCTTCTACGAATACACCTAGATAGCATGCACCACTTGCCAAACGGCTGCCAGGACCCACTGCGCTGTGAGTCCATGAGCGCGTATAGCACAGCCACGGTCGACCTCAATCGCCGTGCCATCCAGCACGTCTGGACCCAGCCAACCAGTCTATGATTCGCACTTACTCCCTGACCAAATACTACAACGCGACGCCGGCCCTCAGGCAGCTCACACTGGAGATTCCTGCGGGTGCAGTATATGGCGTCCTCGGCCCCAACGGCGCAGGCAAGACGACTCTCCTGCAGCTGATCATGGGCTTCGTCTTGCCCTCAAGCGGCACCATCGATCGCGGGGGCATATCGCCGGCAGATATCGGCTATCTACCCGAGCGCGCCTTCTATCCACCTCGCTTCACAGTCCGTAGCTATCTGGACACAATCGCCCGGTTGGTTGGATCGCGGGAAAGAAATCGACAGGATGAAGTAACCCGCCTGCTGCGGCAGGTTGGCCTATCCGAGGTTGGAGACCGACGTATGGGTGCCTGCTCGCGGGGGATGCTTCAACGACTCGGGCTTGCACAGGCCCTGCTGGGCGATCCTGACCTACTGATCCTTGATGAGCCCTCCCTGGGGCTAGATCCTTCCGGCCAGTTATTCATGCGACAGCAGATCGCCGCGCTGAACAGCAGTGGGAAAACCGTGCTACTATCCAGCCATCACTTGGATGAGGTAACGCGGGTCTGCACGCACGTAGCTGTTTTGAGCCGCGGACGCCTGGTACGCGCCGGCGATCTGGCCTCTATGCTCGCCCCGCGTGCGAGGGTGGTCATCGACTGCGGCCCGGTTCCGCCCGAACTGGCGCGGCAATTGCATGAGCGACTGCCCAATATTACCATCAGCGACCAAAGGATTGTGCTCGGAGGCGACGCGGTCGCCCACAAGGCCGAGATCTTGCGCCAGCTACTCGATCACGACGTAGACATCCGCCAGCTCTCCGAGGTGCGTAGCACACTGGAAGAGATATTCATGGAGGCCACAGAGTGGTGAAGCGAGTCGCTACCCTGACCTCCTATCTCATCTTGAATTTGTCGCGCTCGCTGGCCGGCGTTGTGCCCCTTGCTCTTGCCCTGGCCTTTGGAATCATAGCCTTTGAATATGGGATGGATCAGCCCCAGTTCATAACCGTGTCGGGCATTGGCATCGGCGGCATCTGCCTGGTGACTGCCCTACTCCTGGCCAGCCGTGCCAACCGGGCCTCATCCTATCTCCTCGTCGCCAGGCTGCGCTGGCGTGCTGAGCTTCTGGTAGCCATTGTACTTGCCAGCTTGGCAATCACGGCAGCCCTGGGGATGCTGGTCAGCATCGCCAACCTATTTGCCGGCAGACTCACACTCGAGTTTCCTTCAGCCCTTTGGGTTCTGCCTACCTGGCTGCCTCTCTGGTTGTTGGCAGCAACGCTCGCCCTGCCCCTCGCAAGCCTTGTAGAACGGGGCGGATCTCACCTCATTGGATACGCGCTGGTAGCGGGCTTGCTGATCGCGAACGACCGCAAGGCCTTCCTCATCAGAGAGGGCATCGACTGGCTCGCACGGATTGTAACGGCAGCGCTGTGGCCGATCAATACCCTGGCAGAGCGGGCATCAGCCGGCATCCATGGCAGGGACTACGCGATGGCCTGGGCCCTGACCTGTATCTATGCCCTGCTGCTTTTCACCTTGGCTGCAGCTTTGTTTGGAGACAAGGACTTGCTCTGGTCAGAGTGAGACTTGCGTCTGAAGTGAGAGAAAGAACCAAGTTTTGGAGTTCGTGAATGACTGAGTTGAAACTGAACTTTCCTGATCGATTCCTGTGGGGTACAGCCACTGCTGCCCACCAGGTCGAGGGCAACAATTCCAACAACGACTGGTCGCTCTTTGAGCAACAACCCGGGGCAATCTGGCATGACGACCGCTCCGGAAGAGCTTGTGACTGGTGGCAAAACGCAGAGCAGGACTTTGACCTGATGGCGGAAATGGGACACAACACTCACCGCCTGTCTGTCGAGTGGAGCCGAATTGAGCCAGAGGAAGGCGCCTTCGATTCGCGAGCGGTGGGGCGCTACCGCGAGATGCTCGAGGGATTGCGTAGCCGCGACATCGAGCCCATGGTCACCCTATTCCACTTTACGACTCCCCTTTGGCTGGCGCACAAGGGTGGATGGTCCAACCCGGCTGTAATCGGGTACTTCCGGCGCTTCGTGAGCCATGCAGTTGACCAACTGGGCGACCTCGTAAACCTCTGGTGCACCATAAACGAACCCAACGTCTATGCTGCACTGGGCTACGGTCTGGGTGAGCACGCCCCTGGCGAAAAGTCGCTCCTCCTCTATTCTCGCGTCCTGGGGAACCTGTTGCAGGCACACGCTGCCGCCTACCGGGTAATCCACGCCCTGCGCGGCGATGCCCAAGTAGGGCTGGTCAAGAATGTGCAGATCTTCGAACCGCTCGATCTCACTCACCGAGCATCAGGCACCCTATCCCGCCTGCTGGACTACATGTTCAACACCCTCACCCTGAGCGCCGTGGCAGACGGCCGTCTGCAGATTCCTCTCAGCCCGGGCCTCTCCGCACATGGCCCGCTGATCGACAGCGTCGATTTCTGGGGCCTGAATTACTACAATCGCCAGAGGGTGTCCCTGAGTAATCGAGACGGCGGACGCCTGAGTGTGCTTCAGCCCACGCCTGGCGCTCAGATCAGTGACTTCGGACGGAATGGTACCTACGGGGAGGTATATCCCGCTGGACTCTATCGCGCACTCGCCAGGCTGAAACGCTTTCGAAAGCCCATCTACATCACTGAGAACGGCCTGCCGGATCGCGACGACGATCTGCGTCCCGCCTTTCTCCTCTCACACCTGGCCCAGGTGCAGCGAGCCATCCGCGAAGGCCTTGACGTGCGAGGTTATTACCATTGGACCTTCACCGACAATTTCGAGTGGGCAGAGGGCTGGGCGTTGCGCTTCGGGCTCGTTGCATTGGATCCCCAGACGCAGATCCGCACGCCGCGCCCCAGCGCCAAGCTATATGCGGAGATTGCCAGCCAGAACGCCATCACGCGCGAGATGGTAGCCCAGTACGCTCCCCAGTTGCTGCAGGAGATCTTTCCCCATGCCTGATGCTCTCGAGTTCGCCATCGACATTGCCCAAGAGGCAGGACAGCTTCTCTGCCGGTTGTACAGCGAGCGTCATACTGTACAAACAAAGTCCAGCGACATCGATCTAGTCACCGAGGCCGATGTCGCTTCCGATAGGCTTATCGTGGCTGCTATCAGTCGGTCCTTCCCAAGCCACAGGATACTCTCCGAAGAAGGACTGGGCGACCATGATGCCTTTGTGGCAGGCTCGTCGCCGGTGTGGTTGGTTGATCCGTTGGACGGGACGGTCAACTATGCCCATGGCTACCCGGCCTGGGGCGTCTCGCTTGCCTTATCGCAAGCAGGACAGGTACTGATGGCCGTCACCTTTGATCCCCTGCGCGATGAGATCTTTTGGGCTCGACGCGGACAGGGAGCCTGGTGCAATGGCGAACGTCTGCGGGTATCGGATGTGGCGGAAATGCGCCAGGCGCTGGTGGCGACGGGGTTTGCCTACAAGAGGGCCACGCTAGCAGACAACAACTTGGCCGAGTTCAGCGCGGTTATGCCCCGAGTACAGGGTGTGCGACGCGCCGGATCAGCCGTCCTCGACCTCGCCCACGTGGCTGGTGGCCGCCTGGATGGCTACTGGGAGATGCATCTGAATCCCTGGGACTGGGCCTCTGGATCGCTCCTGGTTGAAGAAGCTGGAGGCAAGATCACTGACATGCGAGACGAACCTTGGTCACTTCTCGCAGGGGAAATAGTAGCCACAAATAGCCACCTCCACACCGAGCTGCTCACACACCTCGCGCAGGCAGGCCAGCACGGCTAGCACCACTTGTTCAGCAGCGATTTATGTCAACAGATCGATAAGGCCCTTCATGATGTGAGCAGTGGCGCCCCAGATAACGTGCGGCCCGTAGTCCCAGAAGAGGACATCGTGTAGCTCTCCCTCATACTCGAGCTGTTCGACACGAAGGTTATCTGGCTCGCGAAGGAACGAAAGGGGCACCTCTATCACGCCCTCCACCTCAGCCTTGTTCAAGCGATAGGGAAAGCGCTGCGGTATGAGCCCGACAAACGGCGTTACTACAAAGCTAGATATGGTCGGGAAATCGTCCAGCGCGCCAAGGATCTCAACCTCGTGGCGAGGCACGCCAATTTCCTCGTAGGTCTCACGCAGCGCAGTCTCTTCAAGGCTGGCATCCGTTGGCTCGCACGCCCCGCCAGGAAATGATATCTGGCCTTTGTGGTGCCCGACTGTGTGTGTCCGCTGAGTCACCAACACGCACCACTCACCTTCTCTACTGAACAGCGGGATCAACACCGCCGCACAGGTCAGTGAGGGCTCGATCACCACGTGGCGGACTCGGCTGGCTAGGGTAGTCTCAATCTCTTCTACGATATTTCTGTGAAGCTGTGCAGCCCGCGGTGCATATTGCATGGCTTTGTCACCTGCTGGAGCTGTACTGGGCAAATCCGACCCGTCATTCAAGTTGCCCGCCTCGCCACCACCAGCGTAAAGTCATCGAACTGCACCGAATCACCCACAAAGTCAGACACAGCGTCGTTGATCGTCTCCGCAAGTTGCTGTGCCTGTTCATGTCGGTGATCGTGAGCCAGGCGCTTGAGACGCTCTAGTCCAAACATCTCTTGTTCGGCATTCATTGCATCGATGACACCATCAGTGTACATGATCAATGCATCTCCCGGCTTCAAGTGCGAGGTGTGTTCTCCAAAGCGCTCGTTCGCCAGAATGCCAAGCGCCATTCCGGGCACGCGTAGCTCCTCGGCCGTGCCTTGGTCAGCACGTACCACCAGCGGTGGAACGTGGCCCGCATTGACATACGTCATCTCCCCGGATTTTGGCTGAAGAATGGCGTAGAATAGCGTGACAAAGAGGTCGGAGCGCGCATCCGCCAATATGAGGTCATTTGTACGGGCAATAGCTGCAGCAGGTGATCGACCGTCCATACTGGATGTACGCAGCAGCGTACGTGACAGCGCCATGAATAGCGCTGCCGGGACTCCCTTGTCAGCCACATCGGCGACAACCAGGCCCATGCGACCTGGACCTCCTTCTTCCCCCAACTGCTCGGGCAGCGGGATGAAATCGTAAAAGTCGCCACCAACTTCCCGCGCTGATCGCCAATGCACAGCCAGTTCCCAACCAGGCACGACCGGACAGCACTCGGGCAGGAAGCTAGTCTGTATGCGCTTTGCTACCTCCAACTCCTGCCTCATGCGCTCCTGTTCAGCGACCTCCTGAAGCAATCGATCGTTCTCCACCGCTATGGCGGCTTGCCCAGCAATACCGCTCAGAATCGTCATTAGCCTTTCATTGGCCCGATGCTCTGGACCCGCATAGTTGACGATCATGATCCCGAGCAGATCACCCTTGGACGTCATAGGTAGCGCCATCAGGGCTTCTCGCCTCAGCACAGAGACGATTCCACGGAACTCCTCGCCATCCTCCAATGCAACCGAGGCCCGGCCCGCCAAAAGCTCACGGACCAACTCGCTGTCCCGAGGGATACGCAACTCGCCAAATGCTGCACGCTCTTCCCGCCCAAGCCCGTACTGCTGAGAGGGGACCAAATGCACAGACTCCTGATCCCACAGCAGCACCGCACACGTCTCCACACCGACCAGGATGGGCGTTATACGCACGATCGTCGCCAGCGTCTCCTCCAGGTCAGTGGATCGGCCCACCACTTCCGAAACCTGCAGCAGAGCCGTCGAAACGTATGCCTCCTCACGCTGAGCCCGCACCAACCGGGCGCTCTGGATCACCAATGAGGCCTGGTTGGCAATGCCTGAAAGCATAGTAATTGACCGCTCGCTGAAGTGATGTGCCCTGCCGGCATAGTCCACGAGCATGGCCCCCAGCAATTCCCCCTGTGCCAGCAGCGGGAGCAGGACCATTTCCTGAATGCCGTACCTCTCGCTTAGCCACTGCGGAACAAGTCCTTCGTCGCTGGCTGAATTCACCAGTAGAGGGCGTTTGTCCAGACGTACCAGATCCAGAGCCGGAAGCTCCCCTATCGAGAACCTTGTCGACTGGAATGCATCGCGTAATTCCGGACCTAGACCGTGGGTCTGCGCCGGCACGAATTCATGGGTCTCCGGCTCCCAGAGCAGGATGCTGCAGCGATCCACACCCGCCAGTATCGGAGTGAGGCGAACGATCGACGTCAGCACAGCATCCATGTCCGATACCTGGCTCATGGAATCAGCCACTTGCAGCAACGCCGTCGACAGCCATGCCTGCTGCCGCTCTGCCTCATAGAGCCGGGCTTGCTGGATTGCAACTGCAATCTGAGAACCAAGTGTTTCTAGAATGAATAGATCGTCTGGACCAAATGCGCCAGTCTGATTGCTCTGCACGTCCAGTACGGCCACCAGATCATCTTCCAACAGAATGGGGACTGCCAGCTCAGACCGCGTCTCCTCCAGTGCGTACACACACCGGTACCGGGTATCGCTCTCCACGTCGTTCACCGTTACAGGCTCTCCGTGAGCCGCTACCCAGCCGACCAAACCTTGCTCCCATTCCACCTCAGGAGCAATCTCCTGCTCGAATGCGCTGGAGCTGGCCCTGAATGTAACCACGCGATGCTCATGGTCGACCGCGTATATCGCCACATGATAGTAGCTGAAATTTTCGCGCACAAGCTTGACCACCTGCTCGAAGAGACTCGGGAGTTCCAGCGTGGCGTTGACTTGGCGGCTGACCTCGCCAATGGTTTCCAGCTGCCGCACCCTCTTGTGCTCCTGTGCGAACAGGCGAGCCTTCTGTATAGCCAAAGCGGCCTGGGTAGCCATGGCCGATAGCACCCGTAGATCGCTCGGACCATAGGCACTCCGCCGGAACGACTGGAGCGACATCGTGCCAATGACTGTTTCGCCGGCAATTAGCGGCACAAAGAGAGCGGACCGGGGGGGGCTCTCCGATATATACGCGGGACGGACTGGGAGTGAATCCATGTCCTTCTCAAAGTCCTTCACCAAAATGGGTTGCTTGGAGCTCCTCAGCCAGTTTACCAGGCCGACACCGGGTTCCATGCGAAAGGTCTGCGGAGGTACACGTTCGCCATCACGGATCCAGAGCTTGATAGTGTACTCTTCCCCTTCAAACAAACCCAAGTGGAAGATCGTGGCATCCGCGAGCTGACTGGTCCATTCGTACATGAGCTCGCAGATTTCATCTACATCCAATTGAGCTTCGGCAATTGTCCGGCCCACTTCCTCAACCGTAGTCAGCTCTGCCACCCGCTGCAGAAGCTCATTCCGAGTTTCAGCCCAGCGCTGCGCTAGAAGAGCCACGACAATGATGACTACAGCCAGGATGCCAAAGGCGATCCAACCCAATCGGATATATGCCAATGCCACCACCACACCAAAGGGCAAGGGCAGCAGCTCGATCAACAGGGCTCGTGGAAGCGACTCCCGTAGTAGCGATCGCGTGTGCGCTACGCCACCGACTAGCATCTCCCAGCTGGTCCACACCAGATGATCGATCAGGAACCATGCCAGAACCAGCGCGCCCACGGCCATGACTCCCTGCCCATCAATGCTCAACAAGGGGATCTGACCGCCAAGACTGATATAGAGTGCGCCGCCGAGCAGGGCCATGAGCGCCTTCAGCCCGCCATTGAAGAGGGGCAACTCCATCAGGTCATGACGACGCAGCCGACCGCGTCGGAGAGCACTCAACTCGAGGTACGCCACGCCACTCAGTACAGCGACCAGGCCGCCAGCCACGGGCCCCAATGCCAGCACCGCCGAGACATCGATGACTCCAGCCAGACTGTGCACGACTGAGGACCCCAGATGGAAACTTGCGCGCTGAACCAAAAAGGAGAGAACTGAAAAGATGAGAATCGGCAGCCACGGGGGGCGCGTGGGTTCAAGTGCGAGCTCATAGGCAAGCAGACCTAATCCGATTGCACCCACAAGCAGGCTGTAAAGCACGGGAAGCAGATTGCCTCTAAGGGCCGCCACTGGCCCTGTGCTCGCTAATCGCTGGCGGTCAGCCTGCAATTTCCAGCCTCTTGCGCATGATCAACTCGTTGCCTTGCTCTGGATCCGAGATGAACTCAACTTGGTCCATCATCTGCTTCACCAGGAAGAGCCCAAGACCTCCCAGGCATCGCTCCTCCAGCGGCGCTGTCAGATCTGGCTCCGCCACACAGCCCAGATCAAAGCCCTGGCCCCAATCACGGACCCGAACAGTCAGAACCTGGCCATCAAGTTGGCAAGACACCTCGATGTCCCCAGCATCTACTTCCTGGTACGCATGATCAACTACATTCGCGCAGGCTTCGTCAACAGCAAGCTGGATTTCATACAGTGCCCGCTCGTCGAAACCTGCTTCCTCGGCCCACTTGCCCACACACTCGAGGGCACGAGGCACATTCTTCAGCAGAGCCTTCATACGCAGCGTTGTGCCGCGCTCCAAAGTCTCTGATCGCTCAGAGGCAACCTCTTTATTCATTCAATCCACCATGTGAAGAACTACTATGACAAAGACCGCCACGTATCCCTTGCAGGACCCGGCGGTCTTTTCATCCAGCAGTTCTAGTTCCTTAAGGATCTCAGAAGCTCCCGACCGCGTGTGTGTTCTCGTCATAGAAGGTGAATAGGCGGTCAAAACCCACCAGATCGAAACTCTCTCTAAGCGAGGGCTGGATCTCAGCGATTACGACGTCGCCAGACGGGATCATCTTGCGAACCTTCATAAGGGCCGACAGCAGTGCCTTCAATCCAGCGCTGCTGATAAAGTCCGTACCCTTGAGGTTGACGACAATGTTCTTCTGGCCTGACTGAATGAGGCCAAGAAGGACCTTTTCCAGTTCGGGTGCTGTAGAGCTGTCTACTCGACCCGAAACGCTGACCAGTTCACAACGCTTCATGGCCTCGGCCTTGATCTCCATCCCTCCTCCTCCTAAGTGTTTTTCCAAATCTGCATTACCGACACTACGATTGTACCACAGTTGAATTCAGACGGCAAACTGCGCAGTCATGTCCATCCTTGACTTCTCCTCACCGTCCCTGACTTTGGCCTTTGTTCCCAGGCGCACCGTAACCATCGCTAGCCCCAGGTAGATCCAGAAGATCGAGACAGAGTGCGGGAAGTTGAGATTGAAGAAATAGTGGTCAAAGATGCCTCCCACCAAGATGCCCGCTACAGCCGTCGCAAGCCCCAACAGAATCGCCTCCAGGCCCTCATGCTCGCGCACTGTGGGCCAGGCTACCCACACCTTTCGGAAGAACAGACCGACAATGAGCAGAAAAACCGTCAGGCCGATCAACCCCATCTCTTCGGCAATCAACAAGTAGACCATGGATACACCAATGTACAGACTACTCTCGGGCGTGCTCACGAATCCCACACCGATCCATGGATGGCGGCTGATGAGGATCAGCGCGTCCTTGTACTCCCCCAGACGCATCAGTGTAGCCAGGTCTTGCAGCTGGATACCTTCGACAAAGTGCTGCACATAGTCTTGGGCCTGGGGGAGTAGCAGCAGCAGGCCCCCAGCCAGTACCATCAGCGGCACCAGTCTGCGGTACCTCACCAGTGCTAATAGTCCTAGCCCTACTACCAATCCCGCCATGGAGCCGCGCGAGTATGTCAAGTACAGACACAGCGCGTCGGTCACGACCATAGCCCCCAGTAATGGCCTCGGCAGGAGGGGTCTTCTCGCAAAGAGTTGGGCAGTGGTCAATGTGGTAATCAAGATCAGCAGCCCGCCCAAGACATTCGGATCCGTGGAAGTAGATATGGCGCGCATGGCAAGGTCGGGGTTGTCCTCAACGTAGCGCAGAACCCCTGAACCGGTAGGATAGCCCACCCGCCCTAGAGCCGACAGCAACCGAATACTCCATTCAGAGGGAATCAGGTAAAGCACTATGCCGACAAACGATGCGCCAAACCCTGCTACCAGCAGAACCCGGACGAGCAACTGGAGCTGCTTTTGTGTGCGCACGCAATTCACCACAACGAAAAAAAGCCCAATGCTTAGCAGAATCTCGGCAAAGTGCCGTAGCACATACTGGTCCAGGTATGCGTGAGCCAGTCCCGCCACAAATGAGGCTATCGCTAGCAACATAAAGACCGCGATAGGAAGGCCCAGAGCTGTTCCATGAAAGACGCCCGCCTTGCCCACAGCAATGCGCACGACCCACACAAGGTAGACGGCAATGAGAGCCAGATCGAGAAAGGTCGGAGTGAAACCAACCTTGAAAGGGAGAGCCCCAAAAGGCAGCAGGCAGATCAAACCAAGGACAGCAATCAGGCCCCACTGCGTGTCGCGCAGCATCAAAAGCCCAGCGACGACCGCCAAGACCCCCGCTGCAGCCAGGATCGGCGACAACACAGCCACATAGGCCCCCACGACTATTCCTGCCGCCAGGGCAAGAGCAACGACCGCGGCAAACACAAACCGGCGGTCGCTCTCAACAAAGATCCGCTGCAAGCTCAAGACAGAACGATTCACGCCTTAGCGCACCCCTCCATTGAATGCAGCTGACAGCCTCCAAGTACCCCTCCGAGGCAATGCAGCATTTTGAGATACAAAAAGGCGGGAGTGGATGGGAGTCGAACCCACCAAGGCTGCCTCTGCAGCACCCTTCGGACGGTTTTGAAGACCGTGGAGCCCACCGGGACTCAACCACCCCCAAGTACGCACTAGCATACCTTGTTTTGCCCTATCCGTCAAGAATGCAGATTTGCCAAGGTCGACTATCTGCAGCGCAGCGTCTGTTTCTGACTCGTAGAGGCCCTACCTAGCGAGTGCGTCTGCGCCACTCCTGCTTGATAGCCAGATCCTGCAACTCGCCCGGATCCTCCACGTCCACAAAATCCCGGAGCAGGCGGGAGAACTTGGCGGACTGGTCGAGCATGGGAAAATGGTAGCTACCCTCAAGCACCAGTGCTCTTGCGGCATAGTGATTCGTCTCAAGATCAGCAGATTGTTCAGGATCGATCACATTGTCCTGGGCCCCATACACTGAGAGCACCGGCACGTTGATCCTGTCCAGTGTTTCCATCAACCGCAGCCCGGCTACCGACTGAACTGTGAGCGCAATCGCATTCCTCGCAGTCTTGGACAAACCCATCGCCACCTCCTCGTGCACCGGTTGCCTGTGCCAGAAGACACGCGACAATGCTTCGTTGGAGCCAGCGCTGAGAAGCCGCGAATTGATGCCGTCCACCTTCAGCGGCAGACCTACTGCCAGCACATGGGATACACGATCGGGATGCCTTGCAGTCAACTCGGCCGCGACTGCCCCTCCAAGTGTATGCCCGACCAGTGGGGCCTTCATGATACCCAGCTGGTCCATAAAGGCAATTACCATCTCAACATACTTGTCAACAGCGAACAGCTTTGGTTCTTTAGACGAGTCGCCAAAGCCCCACAGGTCCAGGGCATAGGTACGATACTCTACCGACATGTCCTGCATGACCGGGACCCAATAGCGCCAGGAGCCAAGCCAGCCATGCACAAAGACAATCGGCTGTCCTCTGCCGAAACTCTCGTAGTGTAGTCGGCCCTCATTGATCAGGACTACGCTCATCAATCACCCACAAGCAGCCACAGCACCGACTGCGCCGCCAGCTGCTACTCGCGCTCCAGCCTGTCCAGAATACTGCCCACCCGCTGGTACAAGTCATCGGGGGCAAACGGCTTGAGAATATACTCCTCGGCACCCATGTCCAGCCCGCGCCTGATCTCCGCCTCTTGACCACGCGCCGACAGAAAAACGACGGGGATGTCACGGGTCGATTCCCGAGAGCGCAGCACCGCGCAGGCTTCGTAGCCATTCATCCTCGGCATGCGCACATCCAGGAGGATCAGATCTGGCTGCTCGCTTTCAGCGAGCTCAACGGCCTCGTCCCCATTCAGGGCTTGAACGACATCATAGCCCACGTACTCGAGGCTATAGGCAACAAGACACCGGATATCCGTGTCATCCTCTGCAATGAGGATCTTCTTTCCCTTGGGCATCCCCATCCTAATCACCATCATCCATGGCTAGGACAGCCATCTCCGCACTTTGACCGTGGTGCCCAAACCATCTTGCGACTCGATCACCACGTCGTCCATCAGGCGCTTGGTCCCAGTCAAACCTACGTTAGTCGCCTCGCCCTGAGGCTCTTCTACATCCAGGATTTCCTCGGGATCGCCAATACCAGGACCCTGATCCTCGCACACAATCTGAATCCCGACTCTCTCGCCATCCTTGATCTTCTCCATGTGCACTTGGCCGCACAGAGCATGCAGAACCACATTGCGAGCGAGCTCCGAGACCACCGTGGCGATGCGCGCCTGATCAATGATGTCAAAACCCATCTCCTGAGCCAGCTTTCTGCCCTCGGCCCTGGCAGCCACGATATCTAGATCGTTGTTTATCGACACGCGACGCACATCAGACACAGGTAGTTCGCTCCCTCCTATCTCTGACCCTTTGCAATAAACCTCACCTCACCCGTGACCGCGCGGCGATCGCCTTCTTGATCTCGCGGATCAGTACCTCGATGGAGAGCGGCTTGGTCAGATACTTTGTAATGTCTACCCCCAACACACGCACCTTTTCGCGCTCCTTATCCACTGACCTGTCCGTGGTCAAGATGACTGGTGTCTTCCGCATCTCAGCGTTCTTCTTGATGTGGCGGACAACTTCGTAGCCATCCATCATGGGCATGTCCACATCGAGCAAGACCAGATCAGGCCGCACCTTTTGCACCCAGTCCAGAGCCTGCAGGCCATCCGTGGCTGTCCAGACCTCGTAGCCCTGGAGCGTAAGGGCCCGCTCCATCTGCTGCAGCGCATCCCAATCATCGTCGGCCACAACTAGCTTCTGCGGCCGGCTGGCATCAACCGAGGACAGTGCACCACGCACTACGTCCAGCAGTTCCTGCTCCATGAACGGTTTGACCACATAGTCCACGGCGCCCAGAGCAAAGCCCTTCTCAGTCTCCGCGAGAACCGACACGATCACCACCGGAATCGCCGACGTCATTGGACTTGACTTGAGCTGTTCCAATACCACAAATCCATCCACATCGGGTAGCATGATATCCAGTGTGATGAGGTGCGGTTGTGTCTCCTTGGCCAGCCACAGTGCATCCTCCCCGGTGCCTGCCAGCAGTACCTGAAACCCTTCCGACTCGAGCTGCCTCCGAAGAAGCAGGGCCAGATCACGGTCATCTTCCACCACGAGTATCTTTTGCCGGCGCGCCACCCCTGTCGAAAGCTCGGTACGCAACAGGTCTGGGGCAGATTCTGGCACCTCGGTCGAGGTAAGTGGGAGAGTAAAGCTGAAGGTAGAACCTTCGCCCGGCTTGCTCTCGACCCATATCTCTCCGCCGAGCATCTCCACGAACATCTTGACAATAGAGAGCCCCAGCCCAGTGCCTTCAGCTTCTTGGACCACCGGGTGGTCAGCTCGGTAGAAGCGATCGAAAATCCGGCCGAGGTCGTCCGGTGAGATACCGATCCCCGTGTCGCTGACGTCCGTCTGCAGGAAACCATCCAGCTCATGTAGGGATACGGTGACAGTTCCACCTGGCGGGGTATACTGCCAGGCATTTGCCAGCAAGTTGCTGAGGACCTGCGCCACGCGAGCCGAATCGCCGCGCACCTCTGGCAATCCGCCACGCTCCCTCCAAAGCAGATTCAAGCCCTTCTCCCTATATTGCCCAAGGAAGGACGTTACCGCCTGGCTGATGATCTGCCCTACATCAAGCGAGGTGATTGTCAACCGCATCCGGCCCGTCTCAATCCGGGATATGTCTAGAATGTCATTCACAAGTGCCGTCAATCGGTCCGCATTGGACTTGATAATCTTGAGAAAACTACGCTGTTCATCTGTCAAACCACCAGCCATACCTAGGAACAGCAGATCGGTATAGCCCTTGATCGAAGTCATCGGCGTCCGCAGCTCGTGTGAAACAGTCGAGATGAATTCGTTCTTGAGTCTCTCTACTTCTGCCTCCCGGCTGATGTCTCGCAACGCGGCAACCAGTCCCGGCGTGCCACCAGGAGACACGATCAAGGGTGACATGGTCACTGCCAGAACCTTTGCTCCAGCCTGCAGTCGCACACCACTCGCCGGCGATGGGGCCACTTCTTCCCCGGAATCGAGCTGTTGGCGCAACTCGGAATACAGTGCCTGCGCAAGGTCGCGATGGATCTGCGTCTCGCCCAGACCAAGCATATGCCGGAAATGCTCCCCCTCTAGCGCCATCCCTGCAAAGCCGAGCAGCTCTTCCGCGGCGGGGTTAACCAACAGTACACGACCGTTGTGGTCCAGCACCAAGACACCATCGGCGATCGACTCCAACACCGCACGGTTCTTCGCAGCTTCCTCCTGTTGGGCCTGAAGCGCTGCTCCCAACTGATCAGCTTGATCCGTGATGAACTCGTACAGGTCAGAGTTGTTCACCGACATGGCAATCTGAGCGGCGGCTGCAGTAACCAATTGCAGGTGATCCGTCGTGAAATGTCCCGCCTCCGGATGGCCCAGTACAATGACCCCCAGGATGTCACCACCACCCAATGACAGGGGAGCCGCGACCACCGAACGCGAGTGCGCCATGTCCTGATCCGCGCTCGGCACCCAACGTGTGTCGGCGCGCGCATCTTCTGCCAACAGCGGCTCGCGGTGCTCAAGCACCCATCCCACCAACCCCTCACCCGGTTCAAGCGAGATCGGTTTTCCCTTCCGAGGCAACCGCAGGTCAGGATCAAGCGTAGCTCGCAGGTTCATGGCGCCTGTCTCCTGGTCTACGAGCAGGATCGTGCCATACGAGAGATCCAGCGCATTCCCAAAGAGTTGCAGCGCCCTCTGCAGGACACGCTCCAACTCCAGAGTAGCGCCGAGTTCGCTCGTGATCTCGTAGAGGGCTTCTACCCGGTCGCGCTCCACGGTTAGCTCATCCAGCGCTCTCTCCAGTTCATGCGTCCGAGCCTCAACCATCAACTCCAGATCACTGCTGAAACTCACAATCTGCTGATACAACTGTGCATTCCGCAGAGCAACCGCCGCCTGTGAGGCTACCGTCGACAGCAGGCCCAGATCCTCCTCGTTGTAGACCTGCTCGCGATCATAGTCCTGAACAGCGATGACCCCCAGCACCTTGTCCTTGGCGATCATCGGGACGCCCAGCCATGAGCGACAGAGCCCTGCGTCAATTTCATGCCCCCCGATGCTGGAGAGTCCCACAGCGCCACTCGGCAGCAGGAGCGGTCGCCCCGTAGAGATGATCCTGCCTGTCAACCCTTCGCCCAACTTGACAGGACTCCAGTCCTCACGATCCTCGGGATCCACCACGTACGGGAAACTGATCTCCTCCGACTCCTCGTCATAGAGCGCAATA
>Ga0207796_1000154_pt1 | contig 29578 bp, 27 predicted proteins | sample Pon1CUnioCityCA_6_FD_187274 | JGI IMG/M metagenome (GOLD analysis project Ga0207796, IMG submission 187274) | Marine sediment microbial community from Union City, CA, USA - Pond 1C Sediment 1 (SPAdes) | ecosystem: Environmental > Aquatic > Marine > Intertidal zone > Salt pond sediment ... | reverse complement strand
TGCGGTTCATCGGTGAGCGGGAAGGGTTTCCCGAACAGCTGAGAGAGCGCATGGCGGAAGCCGAGAACGTGACCGCGGCCAACGCGGGGATGACGCTCGTGGTGGCCCTGGGGTACGGAGGCCGCTGGGACATTCTGCAGGCGGCCCTGCGCTGGGTGCGCGAGGCGCAGGGCGGCGAACCCGACCCCGAAACCTTCGAAAGCTATCTGAGCACGGCGGGATTGCCGCCCCTCGATCTGCTGATTCGCACCGGCGGTGAGCAGCGCATCAGCAACTTCCTGCTGTGGCAGAGCGCGTACGCGGAGCTGTGCTTCCTGGACGTTCTCTGGCCGGATGTGGACGAGACCGCGCTGCAGGACGCCCTGGGTGTCTATGTTCGCCGCCAGCGTCGGTTCGGGTGCACGTCGGCGCAGTTGCAGGCTGGCGATGCTTAGGCAGCGCGTGCTCACGGCGATCGCAATCGTCGTACCGGTTTTTCTGCTGATCGTCTTCGGATCCAGTCGCGCTTTCGCCCTGTTTGCGCTGCTGGTGATCGCGATTGGCGCCTGGGAGTGGGGTCGGCTGGTCGGTTTCGTGTCCGGCGTTTCCAGGATCCTGTACACGCTGGCGATCCCGGCACTGGCGGGGCTCCTGCTTCTTTTCTGGGTGCAGGGCGGCTGGTCCACCCTGCACGCGTGGGTGCTGGCGCTCGCCTCGCTCTGGTGGCTGGGGGTATTGGTCGGCCTGCTCGGATACCACCCCGGCCTCGGCGATCACGGATGGGGTCGTTTTCTGCTTCGTGTGGCGGGCTTTTTCACGCTGGTGCCGGCAGCGGTTGCGCTGGTCTGGCTGCACGTGGCCAATCCGCATTGGTTGCTGTATCTACTCGTCCTGGTGGCCGCGGCCGATACCGGCGCCTATTTCGCAGGTCGCCGGTTCGGCCGTACGCGGCTGGCGCCCGAGATCAGTCCGGGCAAGACCCGAGAGGGCGTGTTCGGAGCCCTGATGGCCGTGATTCTGGTCGCGACGGTGGCGGCCTGGCTCTTCGGCCTGGTACCCATGGACGCGCTCCTGTTCGTGCTGCTCAGTGTCGTCGTAGCGCTGGTGTCGGTGGCCGGCGACCTCCAGGAGAGCGTCCTGAAGCGCGAGGCCGGAGCGAAGGACAGCGGCACGCTGCTGCCCGGCCATGGCGGTGTATTGGACCGGGTGGACAGCCTGACGGCCGCCGCGCCGGTGTTCGTGACCGGGTTGCTCTGGGCATCGCTGCAACCGGGAGGCCTCTGACATGACCCGCGAGCGGATCACCATTCTGGGTTCGACCGGGAGCATCGGTGTCAACACGCTCGACGTGCTGTCGCGTCAGCGTGATCGTTTCGAGATCCTCGCGCTGACCGCGAACGGCAACGTCGAGCGAATGGCCGAGCAGTGCCTGAAGCACGTTCCGGAGGTCGCCGTGATGGTGGACCCCGAGGCCGCGTCGGCCTTGCGGGATCGCCTCGCACGCGCGGGTAGCCCGACCGAGGTTCGCGCCGGTCGCGAGGGGCTGGTCGCCGTCGCCGAAGCGGACCGCGTGGACGTGGTGATGGCTGCGATCGTAGGCGCTGCAGGACTGTTGCCCACGCTGGCGGCCGCCAGTGCCGGCAAGCGTCTTCTGCTGGCCAACAAGGAATCACTGGTGATGTCCGGCGCGCTGCTGATGGACGCGGTGGCGCGGAGCGGGGCGACCCTGCTTCCGGTGGACAGCGAGCACAACGCGATCTTCCAGTGCCTGCCGGCAGGATATACCTGCGGGGATCCCGTGCATCCGCACGGGGCCCGGCGAATCTGGCTCACCGCGTCCGGGGGGCCCTTCCGCGAACGCGCGCTCGACTCGTTCGACGCGATTACCCCGGATGAGGCCTGCGCGCACCCGAACTGGGACATGGGCCGGAAGATCTCCGTGGATTCCGCGACGATGATGAACAAGGGTCTGGAGGTCATCGAGGCCCGCTGGCTGTTCGCACTCGATCCGCAGGACATCCAGGTCGTGCTGCACCCGCAGAGCATCATCCATTCGATGGTGGCCTACAGCGATGGCTCGGTTCTGGCACAGTTGGGCAACCCGGACATGCGCACGCCCATCGCGCATTCCCTGGCGTGGCCGGGGCGCATGGATTCCGGCGTTCCACCGCTCGATCTGTTCTCGGCGGGCGCACTGGAATTCGCGGCTCCGTCGCTGGAACGGTTTCCCTGTCTGGGACTGGCCTACCGGGCGTTGCGCGCCGGGGGCACGGCCACCACCGTACTGAATGCTGCCAACGAGGTCGCGGTCGAGGCGTTCCTGGCCGGCGAGATCCGGTTTCCGGCGATTGCTCGGCTGATCGAACAGACCCTGTCCGCGCTGGAGCCGGAGCCCGCGGCGTCGCTCGAGGGGATTCTTGCAGCGGACGCGCGGGCGCGGGACTATGCTAAGGACTGGTTGAAGCGGAGCGCCAGTCCGCGCTGACGGTTGGATTTGATGACCATTCTGACCAGCCTCGCCGCGTTCGTCGTGGCCATCGGTGTCCTCGTGACCGTGCACGAATACGGCCACTACCTCGCGGCGCGCATGGTGGGCGTCAAGGTTCTGCGATTCTCCGTCGGATTCGGCAGGCCCATCTACCGGCGGCATTTCGGCGCGGATCGGGCCGAGTTCGTGATCGCAGCGATCCCGCTGGGCGGCTACGTGAAAATGCTCGACGAGCGTGAAGCCCCGGTTCCCGCCGAAGAGGTTTCGCGCGCCTTCAATCGCAAACCGCTGCGCGCACGCAATGCGGTCATCGTGGCGGGGCCGCTCGCCAATTTCCTGCTCGCGGTGTTGGTCTACGCGGTCATGTTCATGATCGGGGTGCCCGGGATCAAGCCGGTGGTGGGCGATGTCCAGCCGGGGAGTGCCGCGGCGCTGGGTGGGCTGCAGCCCGGGGACCAGATCGTGATGGTGGGATCGCGCCCGGTCCAGGACTGGGACCAGGCCAACCTGCGGCTGCTCGATCACGCGGTGCGCGCCGATGCCGTCGAGGTGACCGTGCTGGACCGCGAGGGCCGCGAGTTCCGGCGCACGCTGGCGCTGGAAAACCGGCGGGAGTTGCTGGGTGAAGGACAGTTCCTCGACCGCCTCGGCATCCGACCCTATCGCCCGACGCTGGAACCCCGGATCGGAAGCGTCGAGCGGGGCAGTCGAGCCGCCGGAGCGGGGCTGCGGCCGGGCGATCATGTGCTCAGTGTCGAGGGACGTCCGGTCGATTCCTGGGCCGAGTGGGTGGAAATGATACAGGCGGCGCCCGAGCAGCCTTTGCGCGTCGTCGTGCGCCGGGACGGCGCCGAGCGGGAGTTGACGCTGGTGCCCGCTGCGGTCGAGATGGATGGGGAATCGCGAGGCCGTATCGGTGCGGGTGTGGACGCGGCGCAGCCGCAGATGCAGGAACTGGCCACGCTGGTCCGCCTGGGTCCCCTGGAGGGCCTGGCCGCGGGCGCAGCGCGCACCTGGGAGGTCAGCATCCTCACGCTGCGCGTGCTCTGGCGCATGATCACCGGCGAGGCGTCCGTAAAAAATATCGCGGGACCGGTTACAATCGCCGAGTTCGCCGGGGTGACGGCGGTTATCGGGATTACGGCGTTTCTCGGATTCCTTGGTCTGGTCAGTGTTTCTTTGGGTATCATCAACCTGCTGCCCGTTCCGGTCTTGGACGGCGGTCACCTGATGTTCAACCTGGTGGAGTGGATCAAGGGCAGCGCAGTTTCCGAACGCGCCCAATTGATCGGGCAACAGGTAGGCCTGGTGGCGATCGCGGCGTTGATGATGCTCGCGCTGTACAACGATTTCACACGTTTATTCGGATAATCCGGCCGCTTCCGCAGGCCCCTCGATTTTGGCGAAAGAAATGACTCGACACCTGCTGCAGGCTCTGATGCTGTCCACCCTCCTGGCGGTTTCCGGGATGCTCTGGGCACAGTCCTACGTGATCGAGGACATCGAGATCGAGGGCCTTGAGCGGATTACCGCGGGGACCGCACTGACCTACCTGCCGGTGCAGGTGGGCGATTCCTTCGACGACTCGCGCAGCCCCGAGGTGATCCGCGCGCTGTTCCAGACGGGTTTCTTCTCCAACGTGGAACTGGCCCGCCGCGGTAACGTGTTGGTCGTCGTGGTCGAGGAACGGGCGGCGATCAACGATATCCGCTTCAGCGGCAACAAGGACATCCCGACGGACGCGCTGAACGAAGCACTGCGCTCCGCCGGCCTGCAGCGTGGGCGCATCTTCAACCAGACCGTGCTGGACCGGATCGAGAGCGAACTGCGCCAGCAGTACCTCGCACGCGGCCGTTACAATGTCGATATCGACATCGAAGTCGACGAACTGCCACGCAACCGGGTCGATATCGACATCACCATCGCCGAAGGGCAGGTGGCGAAGATCCGTGAGATCAACATCGTCGGCAACGAGGCGTTTACCAATGCCCAGCTGACCCGGCGCTTCGAGTCCGGGGTGCCCGGCTGGTGGGCGTTCCTGAGCCGCCGGGACAACTACTCCCGGCAGAAGCTGGCGGGCGATCTCGAACTGCTGCGCTCCTACTATCTCGACGCGGGCTTCCTCAATTTCGACATCGAATCCACGCAGGTCACGCTGACGCCCGACCGCAAGGACATCTACATCGCCATCAACGTGGACGAGGGAGACAGCTTCCGGATCGGCTCGGTCAACCTCGCCGGTGATCTGGTGGTTCCGGAAGAGGAACTGCGTGAACTGATCCAGGTCGTGCCCGGGGAGACGTTCTCCCGGCGCGAGGTGGTCGAGTCGTCCGAGCAGATGATCAGGCGCCTGACCCGGGACGGATTCGCGTTCGCGAATGTGAATCCCGTTCCGGAAATCGACGAGGCATCGCAGGAGGTTGCGCTGACGTTCCTGGTGGACCCCGGTCCGCGCGTGTACGTCCGACGCATCGAGATCTCCGGCAACAGCCGCACGCAGGAAGCGGTCTACCGGCGCGAGCTGCGGCAGCTGGAGGGCGCCTGGTTCAACGGCGAGCAGGTCGATCGGTCGCGCGTGCGGCTCCAGCGGCTGCCTTTCGTCGAGACCGTGAACATCGAGACCCGCCGTGTCCCGGGCAGCACGGACGAGGTGGATCTGGAAATCTCGTTGACCGAGCGCATGTCCGGGGCCGTTTCGCTGGGGGTGGGGTATTCGCAGAACCAGGGTCTGCTGCTCACCGGCAGCCTGAGCCAGGATAATTTCATGGGCAGCGGGAATCGGGTCACGCTGTCGCTGAGCACGAGCGAGGTTTCGCAGCTGTTCAACCTCAGCGTGCTGAACCCGCATTACACGATCAATGGCGCGAGCCGCGGTTTCTCGGTCTTCTATCAGAAGGTCGACGCCGAGGAGGCCAACATTTCGCGCTATGCCAGCAATCGCTACGGATTCAACGTCAGCTACGGTATTCCGTTCTCCGAGTTCGGCACGCTGAGCATTCGTCCCGGGTTTGAAAACGTCGAGATCGAGACAGTTGCGACCACGCCGGCCGAGGTCCTCGACTTCCTCGAGCGCGAGGGCGACGAATACACGCTGTTTCCGATCGAGATGGCCTACACCTACGATACCCGGGATCGCGTGGTCTTCGCGGACTCCGGACGCCGGCACCGTGTGGGCGCCGAGGTGACCATCCCGGGCAGCGACCTCGAGTACTATCTGCTCACGTACTCGGGGCAGGAAATCTTCAAGCTGGCCGACCGGTATTCCCTCAGTTTCTCCGTCGGGCTCGGGTACGGCGAGGGGTATGGCGACCCCGGTGAACTGCCCTTCTTCGAAAATCTGTTCGCCGGCGGGATTCGTTCGGTGCGCGGTTTTGAGGACAACAGCCTGGGTCCCCGCGACAGCAACAACGACCCCTTTGGCGGCAGCTTCCGCACAACGGCGTCGGCAGAACTGTTTTTTCCCATGCCGCTTGCCGCTGAGAACGAGGCGGTGCGCATGAGTGCGTTCGTCGATGCAGGACAGGTGTTCGAAAGCGTCGACGAGTTCGACGGCGGTGATATACGCGTCTCGACCGGATTGGCGCTGACCTGGATGTCGCCGGTGGGTCCGCTGAGCTTCAGCTACGGGTACCCCGTGGTCAAGGAGGACGGCGACGAACTCCAGGAATTCCAGTTCCTGCTCGGCGCGAGTTTCTAGGGGTGTTGCGATGTCCGTTTCCACAGTCCCCCGCATGCGGCGGGGTCTCATGGGTGTGATGCGCAGGCGGGTACCCAGGAGTTCCGTGCTGGGCGGGGTACTGGCCTGTCTGCTGCTCTTTCCGCTGGTGGCGCCCGCACAGAACGTCGCTTTCGTGACCATGAACCGCATCCTCGAGGACTCGCCGCAGGCCGAAGAGGCGATGCGCGAGCTGGAGCAGGAGTTTTCCCCGCGGGACACCCAGTTGGTCGCCGAGCGCGATGCCCTTCAGGAACTGCGGGATCGGCTGGAGCGCGAGGGGGACACGATGACGGCCACTGAACGGGCCGATCTGGAACGAGAGTTTACCGCGCGTTCCCGCGAATTCCGGCGTGCCCAGGAGAGTTTCACGGACGATCTGAACGTGCGGCGCAACGAGGAGCTTGCGAAGCTGCAGCGCCTGATCAACGACGCGATCATCCAGCTTGCCCGCGAGCGCGAGATCGATCTCATTCTCACCGAACGCAACGTGCTCTACTCCAGCGAACGCATCGACATCACCGATGACATCATCGCCGCCATGCAGCGTCTCCGCTGAGCGCGGCTGCTCGGCGGGCGAACTCGCCGCGTGGTTCGACGGGGACCTGAGCGGCGATCCCGAGCGCCGGGGATACGGGCTGGCCCCCGTGTCCCGGGCCGGGGGGCGCGACATCGTGTTCGTCGCCAACGAACGGCACCTCGCGGCGCTCAGCGATTCCGGCGCAGGCATCGTTCTGATGGGGCAGGGCATGACACGGCCCGAAGGCGCGGATCTCTCGCACCGAAGCTACGTGCAGGTGGCAAATCCCCACGCGTGTTTCGCCCGCCTCAGCACCTGGTTGGGCAGCCGGCGGCGGTTTTCCGCCGCCATCGAGGCCGGTGCGGTGATCCATCCCGATGCTGCAGTGCACCCGACCGCACGGGTCTGCGCCGGTGCCTGGGTGGGCGCTGGGAGCCGGGTCGGCCCCGACGTCTATATCGGGCCCGGGGTCTTCATCGGCGAACGGGTCGAGATCGGTCCAATGGGGTATCTCTACCCGGGCTGCAGAATTCTCGACGAGGTACGCCTGGGAAGCGAGGTGATCGTCTACCCCGGCGCGGTCATCGGCGGTGATGGCTTCGGCTTCGCGCAGGATCAGGGTGAGTGGATCAAGGTCGAACAGCTCGGCACCGTGATCGTCGGCGATCGGGTCGAAATCGGCGCCAACAGCACGGTGGACCGGGGCGCCCTGGACGACACCGTGATCGGCGATGGGGTCAAGATCGACAACCTGGTGCACATTGCGCACAACGTGACCATCGGGGCGCATACGGCGATCGCAGGATGCGTGGGAATCGCGGGCAGCGCGCATATCGGCAGCCACTGCGCAATCGGGGGAGGAGCCGGTATACTCGGGCATCTCGAGATTGCGGATCATGTGACCATTCTCGCGATGACGCTGGTCACCCGATCGATACGGGAACCCGGGCGCTACGCTTCGGGTGTGCCGCACCAGGGGGCGCGCGAGTGGCACCGTAGTCTCGCGGCCCTGCGCCGTCTGGGCCGGCGCGAGGGTTGATGCGGTGACAAAAACGGCCTCCGGACATGTGACCGGAGCGCATCGGGCTGAACGACAGGATAAAGGAATGACCACGTGGAAGGTCTGAGCATACGGGAGGTGATGCGCTATCTGCCGCATCGATACCCTTTTCTGATGATCGATCGGGTCACCGACTTTGAGCCCGGGCGCTACCTCGCCGCGATCAAGAACGTCAGTATCAACGAGCCCTTCTTCCAGGGTCACTTCCCGATCAAGCCGGTGATGCCGGGAGTCCTGATCCTCGAAGCGCTTGCCCAGGCGACGGGTCTGCTCGCCTTCAAGACGGAAGAACACCACGGGGTGAATCAGGACAAGCAGCGCCTGTACCTGTTCGTCGGCATCGACGAGGCACGCTTCCGGCGCCAGGTCGAGCCCGGCGATCAGCTTCTGTTGCGGGTCGAACATCTACGGACCGTGCGCGGCATCTGGCGCTTCAGTGCCGAAGCGCATGTCGGCGAGGAACTCTGCGCATCCGCCCAGCTGATGTGCGTGGGCAAGGAAACCGACGCATGATCGACCCGCGCGCCGATGTTCATCCAAGCGCGGAGATCGATCCCTCGGCGCAGGTTGGACCGTTTTCGGTTATCGGCGCCAACGTGCGTATCGGCGCGAATACCTGGGTGGGCCCTCATGTGGTGATCCAGGGACCGACGGAGATCGGCCGCGAAAATCGGATTTTCCAGTTCGCCTCGGTGGGCGAGGCTCCGCAGGACCTGAGTTACCGCGGCGAGCCGACCCGCCTGGTGATCGGCGATCGCAACGTGATTCGCGAATCGGCCACGATCAGCCGGGGGACGGAAAAAGGTCACGGGGAAACCGTGATCGGCCACGACAATCTGATCATGGCCTATGTGCACATCGCCCATGACTGCGTCATCGGAAATGGCATCGTGTTCTCCAACGCCGCATCCCTCGCCGGCCATGTCGAGGTGGAGGACCACTGCACGCTGGGCGGTTTCACGCTGGTGCATCAGTTCTGCCGCATTGGCGCCCATGCGTTCACCAGCATGGGTTCGGCGCTCAATCGAGATCTGCCCCCGTACTGTCTGGCGAGTGGCAACTATGCCCGGCTCATCGGCATCAACAAGGTGGGGCTGCGACGCAAGGGTTTCAGCGAAGCGTGCATCCATGCGCTGCACCGCGCGTTCGCGGAAGTTCTCCGCGCCGGTGGGGATCGCAAGGCGCACCTCGCGCAGGTGCTGGCCGAGACCGAGTTCGCCGAGGTCCGGCACATGTTGGAGTTCATCCAGAACAGCCCGCGGGGCATCCTGCGCGCAGGGCGGGACTGAGCCACGACGCCGGCCGCCTTACACGGCACGCTCCAGCAATTCGACTCCATCCGCTGCCGTTTCCCGTACCTCGGGATCCGGGTCGTCCACGCAGGCCTGCAGTGCCGGGAGGGCCCGCGCCGAGCCGGTGAGCGTCAAGGCGTGGCAGGCGTCGGCCCGTACCCGCGCATCCACATGCGACGTGTGTGGGATCAGCGGCCCGACCAGGGTTTCCAGAGTCTCGTTCCCCTGGAACTCCTCGAAGGTGGCCATGATGCCGATGCGGACGCTGAGCGCGGTGTCGGGATCCCCGAGCAGGTCGACCAGGCGCAGCAGCAGGGCGGAATCGGCGCGTACGCGTTCCAGAACTTCGTGGCGACGCGCGGTGGCAAGCAGATCGGCAAGATACGCGGTCATGCCATCTTCGTGCCCGGCCATCTCCGCCCAGTGTCGAAGCTCCCCCGGTGTATGAAGACCCGGCAGGTGGAAGTCTCCGACGCGGGCCCAGGGAACCGAGCGAATGCCGAGCTCCTGGGCAACCGCGGGTTCCACCGCGATGTTGACCACCTCCAGGCGCGCCAGGCGTCCCTCCTTGACCAGCGCGCCCAGGCCCTCGAGCATGCCGGCGCAGTGCGGGCAACCGGGCGCGATCAGGAGAAGGGCGCTGATCGTGGAGACGGGCGATTCAGGCGGAACCGACATGGCATGCTCTCGGACTATCGACAGGATGATGCCGATCCTACGGGCTGTCATCCGGAACACCAAGTGGCCCGCTGAAGCCGGGGAGAGCCTTCGATGCCGCGCATGCGTAAGAAGTCCGATCTGCCAGAGAAGATCTGCGTGACCTGCGGGCGGCCGTTTTCGTGGCGCCGGAAATGGCGAGGCGACTGGGAATCGGTGCGCTACTGTTCCGAGCGCTGTCGGCGGCAGGGGCCACAGCGCGTGGTTCCAGGAGGCGGGGATTGAAGACACTGCGCGTGGTGTTGGGCGATCAACTGAGCCGGTCGCTGAGCGCGCTGGCCGATCTCGACTTGGCGCGCGACGTCGTCCTCATGATGGAGGTCCGCGAGGAAGCGACCTACGTCCCACATCACCGGCAGAAGCTCGTGCTGGTGCTCTCGGCGATGCGGCACTTCGCCGGCGCGCTGCGTGCCGAGGGCATCGAGGTGGATTACATCGGTCTGGACGACCCCGGGAACCGGGGGTCCTTCACGGACGAGCTCGCCCGCGCGTTGCAGCGGCACCGGGTCGATCGTGTGGTGGTGACCGAACCCGGCGAATGGCGGGTATCGGAAGCCATGCGCGTCTGGGAAGGCGCGTTCGGCATTCCGGTGGAGATTCGCGAGGACAGCCGCTTCCTGTGCTCGCGGGAATCCTTCGCCACCTGGGCGGAGGGCCGGAAGACCCTGCGCATGGAATTCTTCTATCGCGAGATGCGCCGTAGGACCGGTTGGCTGGTGGCGGGCAATGACCCCGTCGGTGGCCGCTGGAACTTCGATCCCGAGAACCGCAAGCCCCTGCCTCCGGAGGTGGAGGTGCCACGGCGGCCGGTGTTTCCCCCGGACGCGGTGACCCGGGAGGTCATGGCTCGCGTTGCCGAATATTTTCCGGACCATTTCGGCGACCTCGAGAACTTCGGCTGGGCGGTGACCCGCGAGCAGGCCCTGGAGGCCCTGGCGTTTTTCGTCGATGCCTGCCTGCCGCGTTTTGGCGACTACCAGGATGCGATGCGTTCCGGCGAGGATTTCGTTTTTCACGCGGCCCTGTCGCCGTACCTGAATATCGGCCTGCTCGAGCCGCGGGAGGTCTGCACGGCGGCTCTGCACGCATGGGAGGAGGGTCGTGCGCCGCTGGCCGCGGTGGAGGGCTTTGTCCGGCAGATCCTGGGGTGGCGCGAGTATGTCCGCGGCCTGTACTGGCTGCGGATGCCCGCCTATGCCGAAACCAATTTCCTGGACGCCCATCGGCCACTGCCCGGCTTTTTCTGGACCGGGGACACCGATCTGCGCTGCCTGCGCGAAACCATCGAGTCGACTCGGCGCAATGCCTATGCGCACCACATCCAGCGCCTGATGATCACGGGAAACTTCGCGTTGCTGGCCGGCCTGGCTCCGGCCGAAGTCGAGGCCTGGTACCTCGTGGTCTACGCCGACGCGTTCGAGTGGGTGGAACTGCCCAACACCCACGGGATGGCGTTGCACGCAGACGGTGGGTTGCTGGGTTCGAAGCCCTACGCGGCCTCGGGCGCCTATATCGATCGCATGTCCGACTACTGCGCCGGCTGTGCCTACAGCCCCAAGATCAAGCTCGGTGAAGGCGCCTGTCCGTTCAACTATTTGTACTGGCATTTCCTGTCGGTGAACGCGAACCGGCTGAAGGGCAACCCCCGAATGGCCATGCCGTATCGCACCCTGGCCCGCATGAGTCCCGAACGGCGTGCCGCCATCGACCGGCAGGCCAAGAGCTTTCTTGCCTCATTGTTCTGAACGGCGTCTGTCAGAACGGTTTGCCGAGGAATACGAAGACGGAACGGTTGCCCCTCTCGCTTTGGCCGTAGCCCAGGTAGAGGGGCCCGATCGGCGTATCGGAGCCGAGGAAAAGACTCCCTGCGGCAAAACCGTCGCGAAAGATATCGTCGCGCTCCTCCCACACGCCCCCATATTCCAGCGAGGCGCCGATGTGCCAGGACAACACGGGCAGAGGCTTGTAGCCGCGGTAGGCGAGCAGTGCGACCGAGCCGGCGTGCTGGCCGCTCAGAGAATCTTCGGCGAAGCCCGAAAGCCGCAGGAAACCGCCGAGGCGGAAACGACTCTGCAGGGGGGCGACACCATCGACGGTCACGTTCAAACGGCTCAGCAATCCGACGGTGTTCTGTCCGAAGCTGGTGAAATGGTTGTAGTCGGCGGTCACCTGATCGTAGTTCGAGTCGCTGCCCAGTCCCGTGCGCGCTACCGCATATTCGACGGATGCGGCCAGTCCGCGGGTAGGCCAGTTCGGGTTGTCCAGCCGGTCCCCGGCCAGGCGAAAGTAGACGCGGCTGTCCGTGAAGGAATCATCGGCCAGGTCCGAATCGGCGGTCTCGACCGTGATCTTCCCCGTATCGAGGCGATAGCCGGCGCGGGCCTCTCCGAACGGCGCGAATTCGCGGCCGGCGGAGACATCGACCTGCAGGCTATCCACGCGGTAATCGGCGAGCCGTTCGCTGGCGTCGGCGCTGAAGTCGGTAATGAACTGCCTCCCGAGCCGGAACCCGGGATTGACGAACCAGAGTGACCGGGCGTCGAGGGGCTGGAACCACTCGCCGCCCAGCACGGGTTCCGCTCCCAGCTGCAGGGCGGAACGGAGTTCTCCACCCAGCGGGTTGATGGCGGTGCGCAGATATGCCACGCCCAGGTTCCAATTGTTTTCTCCGCGCGAATCGCTGCTCAGCGCCAACCCGAACTGCAGATAGTTCGGACCCCAGGCTCGCTCCCGGGCCTCGACCACGAGCCCGGTCCGGCCTGCCTCCTCCTCGACCCGATAACTGACGATTTCGAACAGTTCGAGGCCGTAGATCGCGGCGATGTCGGCATCGAGTCGAGCGCGGTCCAGCGGCTCGCCCAGCGGCACGTTCAGGCGCTCGAGGATCACCGAATCTCCGACACGCGACTGGTTGTCCACGCGCAGGTAGTGCACGATCGGTGGTTCCCTGCCCAGCCGGGGTGGGCGCAGGGCCAGGTGCCGTGCATAAGCGCTTGCATCCAGGGACAGGCGCGACAGTGCCTCCGTCGCGGCTAGAGCCGCCGCGCGTCCGAAGGGGACGGCTTCGCCGGCGCGCTGAAAATCACCGGTACCGATATCGCCCAGTTGCGGGATCAGCAGCACGTCTTCGCCGGTGAGCGTCGACAGTTGCTGCTCGGCGTTCTTGCGGGTCAGGATAGACGTGAGTTGCTCCGCGATGCCGAGAACACTGCGGATTTCCTCGGTGGGCAGAAAGGGTGTGCTGATATCCACGGCGATCACGACATCGGCGCCCAGTTCACGCACGACGCTGATGGGGAGGTTGTTCGCAATTCCTCCGTCCACCAGCAGGCGCCCGTCGATCCGTGTCGGCGCGAAGGCACCCGGCACGGCCATGCTGGCGCGCATGGCCTGTGCGAGGTCACCGGAGCCGAGGACGACTTCTTCTCCGTTCGCGATGTCGGTGGCGACGGCCCGAAAGGGAATGTGCAGGTCATCGAAGTCGTGAATCTCCGATACCGGCAGGGTCAGTGCGCGCAGGGCGAGGTCGAATTTCTGTCCCTGGATCGCACCCAGCGGCAGTTGGATCCGTCCCTCGTTGAAGCCGGGTTTGGATTTCACGAGATACAGGTCGTCGTCGCTCTTGCGACGGAAGCTCCGGCTCTCGCGCGAGGGCCGGTCGTCGAAGATATTCTCCCAATCCATGCTGTTCAGGGAGTTTTCGATCTCGCCCGGGGTCATTCCGGCTGCATACAGGCCCCCGATGATCGACCCCATGCTGGTGCCTGCGATGTAATCGATGGGGACACGGAGGTCCTCGAGCACGTGAAGGACGCCGATGTGCGCGGCACCCCGGGCCCCGCCACCCGAAAGCACGAGTCCGACGCTCGGCCGCTCCCGGGGGCTGTCGGCTACTTCGGCGGGGGCAGCGTCGATCGGACTCGGGACGAGCGCAATTGCGCCCGCGAGAAATCCTGCGATCGCGAGCCCTGTAACGCGGGTCTGCCTGTGTCTGCCTGTACAGGTCATCCGGGACACCCTCGCTGTTTCGGCGCGTCGATAGGATAAACGATGGGGCTTCTCGAGATCCGACCAGGGAGGTCCGCCTTCGGTGGTGGATCATCAACGCCCAATCCCCTAATCTGGTGGGGACAACGGCAGCGTTTGCAGTCCAGCGGACCCGGTTCAGGGTCGTCTGCAATGATACTGGCATCGGGGGCGGTTAAGTCGTAATGAATGCGTATGCCATCTTCCTGCTGTACCTGTTGGCGATTCTGGGCTTCGTAGGGCTCACGCTCGCGTTGAACCGTGCGCTCGGGCCCAAACCTGTCGCGACCGCGATGAAACTGGAGCCCTTCGAGTGCGGCGCGGCGCCCGTGGACCGCCTGAACGTCAAAGCCGTCCCGGTGAAGTACTATGGGATCGCGGTGGTCTTCATTCTGTTCGAACTGGAAACCGTATTCCTGTTTCTCTGGGCCCTCGGAGCGCAGCCGCTGACCGGGACCCTGCTGCTGGTTTTCGGCTTCTTCCTGCTGCTGCTCGTGTTGCTGGTGCTGTATGTCTGGAAGTCCGGTCTCCTGGAGGATGTGCGCACATGAATTGGATTACCCGCGGCTCGGAGGAGCACCACGCCGGTCGCGGGGATGATGGTCTTTGCCGCTCTGCGGCTCGGGAACGGTGACGGCATGAATCAGGGCGATCAGAAGACCGGGGCGTTCGAGTACCTGACCACGCGCAAGGACGAGTTGATCGGCTGGGCGCGCAAGTTCTCGATCTTTCCCTATCCCTTCGTCACCGCGTGTTGCGCGATGGAGTTCATGTCGGTGAGTTCGACGCTGTACGACACCGACCGCTTCGGCGCCGCTTTGCCGCGCTTTTCGCCGCGCCAGTCCGACCTGCTGATGGTGGTCGGCACCATTACCCACAAGCAGGCGCCGATCCTGAAGAAGGTCTACGAGCAGATGTGCGAGCCCAAGTGGGTCATGGCCTTCGGTGTCTGCGCCACCAGCGGGGGCTTCTACCAGAACTACGCGGCGTTGCAGGGCATCGACAAGATCATTCCCGTCGATGTCTACATTCCCGGCTGCCCGCCGCGCCCGGAGTCGGTGATCGACGGCATCATGCAGCTGCAGGACCGGATCGCCGGTTCGAAGCACCCCATCATCAACGAGACGTTCTGAGCATGAACCAGGAGCTTCTCGAACGGGTGCGGACGCGGCTCGTGAGCGAGGGTCGCGAACCCGAGTTCGCCCACGGCCTGCTTGCGCTGTCGCTGCCGCGACCTGCGCTTCTGGACACGGTGCGGCTGCTGAAAGGCGAGTTCGGCTTCGATCTGTTCCTCGACGTGACCGCGGTCGACTGGCCCGGACGCGATCCGCGCTTCGACGTGGTCTTCCACTTCTACTCCACCCGCGACCACGTGCGCGTGCGGTTGAAAACGGCCGTGCCCGAGAACGATCCCGTGGTGGACTCGCTCGTGCCGCTGTTCGGCTCGGCGGCTTTCATGGAGCGCGAGTGTCACGACATGTACGGCATCGAGTTCCGAGGCAACGCGGACCTGCGCCCGATCCTGCTCTACGAAGGATTCCAGGGGCACCCGCTGCGGAAGGATTACCCGAAGGAGCGCGAACAGCCGCTGGTGAGGTATCGGAAGTGACGGAACACGCCGAAGAGAACCTTCGCAACCCGGTGCGTCCGGCCTTCGATACGCCGTGCACCGAAGACGGCGTGATCGTGAACATCGGGCCCTCGCACCCGGCGACCCACGGCACGCTGCAGATCATCGCCGAGCTGAGTGGAGAGAAGGTGGTGCGTGCGGACGTGCACTGCGGTTACCTGCACCGGGGCTTCGAGAAGGAGTGCGAGACGCATACCTGGCACACCCTGATTCCCTACGTCGACCGGCTGAACTACTGTTCCGCGCTGATCAACGACTTTGCCTATTGCGACGCGGTCGAGACCCTGATGGGTGTCGAGATCACTCCGCGCACCCGTTACCTGCGCACGCTGCTTTCCGAGTACTCGCGCATCGCCGACCACATGACCTGCATCGCCGCCTCGGTGATGGAGCTCGGCGCGATGACGGCGTTCCTGTACCTGATGACCATCCGCGACTGGATCTACGAACACCTCGCGGATCTGACCGGCGCGCGGGTCACCCACAGCTACGGGCGCATCGGGGGGCTCGCGCACGACCTTCCCGAGGGCTGGCTCGACCGCCTGGCGCAGATCCTCGACGAATACGAGGAATACGTCGGCCGCATCCATGGGCTGATGGACCGCAACCGCATCTTCATCGACCGCACCCGCGACGTCGGCGTGATCTCCACCGAGGACGCCATTCACTGGGGCTTCACCGGGCCGATGCTGCGCTCCACCGGCGCGGCGCGCGACCTGCGCAGGGACACCCCGTACCTCGCGTATTCCGAGCTCGATTTCGAGGTGCCCGTCGGAATCAACGGGGACAACTACGACCGGTACTACGTGCGCATGCGCGAGATGGACGAATCCGTGCACATGATCCGGCAGCTGATGCAGCTGCTTCCGGAGGGACCGATCAACGTCGACGACCGGCGTTGTGCCTTCCCGGAAAAGCCGCTGGTCTATACCGAAATCGAATCGCTGATCAACCACTTCAAACTGGTGATCGACGGTCCCCAGGTGCCGGCTGGCGAGATTTACCTGGCCCACGAGGCGGCCAACGGCGAACTGGGTTTCTACCTGGTCAGCGACGGCACCGGCACCCCGCACAAGGTGCACGTGCGCGCCCCGAGCTTCGTGCACATGGGCGGCCTGCACAAGCTCCTCGAGGGGTACCAGCTCGCCGACGTGGTCTCGACCTTCGGCACCGTGAACATGATCGGCGGGGAGTGCGACCGTTGAAGCACCTGATCCCCGAATTCGAGCACCTGAAGACCCGGCTGCCGCCCGGCCATGACGCGACGCTGCTCGTGCCCTGCCTGCGCAGGATCCAGGAGGACCGGGGCTTCATTGCCGACAGCGACATCGATGGGTTGGTCGAGTATCTGGGGGTTCCGCGCATCCAGATCGAGGAGGTGCTGTCCTTCTACGGCATGCTGAGCCGCGAGCCGATCGGGCGCTGGCACCTCCAGGTCTGCCACAACGTATCGTGTTCGATGCGCGGTGCGGAGCGGTTGCTCGACCACCTGACGGGCAGGCTCGGCATCCAGCCGGGCGAGACCACGCCGGATCGGCGCTTCACGCTCTCGACCGTCGAATGCCTGGGTTCCTGCGGCACCGCGCCGGTGCTGATGGTAAACGAGGCCTATCACGAGAATCTGGACCCCGCGGCGCTGGACGTGCTGCTGCAGAGGCTCGACTGAGATGACCGGGCGCAAGGTGCTGATGGACTTCCTGGTCACCGACGATTCGCACACGCTGGCCGCGTACCGTGCCCGGGGCGGTTACGAGGCGCTGGGGAAGGCGCTCGAAGCGATGCGGCCCGAGGACGTCACCCGGGAGATCGTCGATTCGGGTATCCAGGGTCGGGGCGGCGCGGCCTTTCCGGCCGGTCGCAAGTGGCAGGGAATCGACCCGCACGACGGCCAGCCGCACTACCTGATCGCAAACGCCGACGAGGGCGAGCCGGGCACCTTCAAGGACCGCTGGGTGCTCGAGCACGACCCGCACGCCCTGCTGGAGTCGATGCTGCTGGCAAGCTACGCGCTCGGCGTGCGCCACGCCTTCGTGTACATCCGCGGCGAATACGACCGGCCCTGGCGGCGGCTCGACGCCGCGGTGGAAGAAGCCTATGCGGAGGGACTGTTCGGTGAGAATATTCTCGGCAGCGGGTTTTCCTGTGACCTGTTCGTCTTCCGGGGCGCCGGGGCCTACGTCTGCGGCGAGGCCTCTTCGCTGCTCGGTTCGATCGAGGGTACCCGCGCGTATCCGCGCAACCGCCCGCCGCGCATGACCGTACGCGGCCTGTACCAGGCGCCGACGGTCGTGAACAACGTCGAGACACTGGCGAGTGTCGCCTGGATCGTCCGCAATGGCGCGCAGGCCTTCCGGGAGATCGGCACGGAGAAGAGCCCGGGCACCCGGCTGATCTCCGTGTCCGGACACGTGGCCCGCCCCGGGGTATACGAAGTGGAACTCGGTTATTCCTGGGCGAAGTTCCTGCACGAGGACTGCGGCGGCCTGCTGGGGAACAAGGCCCTCAAGGCGGTGATCCCCGGTGGCATCTCCTCGCAGGTGCTGACCGGCAAGGATGCCAAGGTGCTGACCCCCGGGGCGGTCGAAGGCCTGACGCTGGATCACGAGGTGCTGCGCGCGGCGGGTTCGTCGCTCGGTTCCGGCGGCATGATCGTGATCGCCGAGGGAACGTGCATGGTGCGGCTGCTGCAGATCATGCTCCGGTTCTATCACCACGAGTCCTGCGGTCAGTGCACGCCCTGCCGCGAGGGCACCGGCTGGATGCACCGGATCATCGACCGCATCGTCGCGGGCGAGGGGCGGCCCGAGGACATCGACACGCTCTACCACGTCGCCCGATACAACGACGGCACCACCATCTGTGGCCTCGGCGATGCCGCCGGCTACGCCGCCACCGCGATGCTGGACAACTTCCGCGACGAGTTCGAATACTTCATCGAGCACGGACGTTCGAAATTCGGGGGGAACCTCGAATGCCGGTGATGTTCATCAACGACCAGCCGGTGGATACGGGCGAGCACCGCACGGTATTGCAGGTCGCGCTTGCGAACGGTTTCTACGTGCCGCATTTCTGCTGGCACCCGGAATTGTCGATCGTCGGTAACTGCCGTGTATGCGCGGTGGAGCAGGAGGGTCGGGGGGTTGGCATCGCGTGCAACATGCCGGTGGCCGAGGGTCTGCGCATCCAGACCGACTCCGAGGCGGTGCGAACCCAGCGCAAGGCGATGCTGCAGTTCATTCTCCTGAACCATCCAGTCGACTGCGGCATCTGCGACAAGGCCGGAGAGTGCACGCTGCAGGACTATCACTACGCCTACAACGGTGAACCGGCCCGGTCGCACGAGCCGAAGCTGCATTCGACCAAGTTCTTTCCGTTGTCGGAGCGGATCGTTCTCGACAACGAGCGCTGCATTCTGTGCTCACGCTGTGTGCGCTTCACCCGGGAAATCTCGAAATCCAACGTGCTCGGGATGGAACAGCGGGGCGACGGCATGCGGGTGCGTCCGGTCGAGGACCGCACGCTGGACGACGACCCGTACTCGGACAACGTGGTCGACCTCTGCCCGGTCGGCGCGCTGCTTTCGCGTTCGTTCCAGTACCAGGCGAGGGTCTGGTACCTGGAGCCGACCCCCTCGGTGTGTCCCGGCTGCGCGCGGGGCTGCACGGTCCAGCTGTGGCAGCGCAAGCGCGAGTGGCGGCTGAAGGGTCTCGACGCCCGCCACAACGAGCGCATCCTTCGGGTCACGCCGCTGGAGAATCCGCGGGTCAACGGCGCGTGGATCTGCAACAAGGGACGGGACCTGGGTGCGTTCTTCGAGCGTCCGCGTGCCGTGCAGCCGATGCTGAAGGGACGGCCGGTGTCCCTGTCCGCGGCCATCGACGCGGCGCGAAACCTGGTGCGCGGGGCCGGGCGCCGGGTCGCGCTGGTTTCGAGCTGGGGTTCCAACGAGGAGCTTCGTGCGTTCAGGAACGTGCTGGCCGATGGTTTCACCAGCTTCGTGAAGGCGGACCATCGGCCGGTCGAGGGCGAGGTGATCGAGGACGACCTCCTGATTCGCGCGGACAAGAACCCCAATACGCACGCCGCCCAGGCGCTGTTCGGGCACGCCCCGGCCGACATCCCCGAGGACACGGAACTCGTGCTGGTCTGGGGTGAGGGCGCCGACTTTGCCGGCCTCCCGCGCGGCGCGAAGATCGTGCATCTCGGTGCCTGGCTCCAGCCCGAGAACGGCTATGCCGACGTGTTCATTCCGGTCAGCATCCAGACCGAGCGACACGGGCATTACACCAACTTCGAGGGCGTGGTCAGTGCCTTCGAGCCCTGCCGAGGTCGGCCGGACGGCGTCATCGACGCCGAAACCCTGTTCCCGCTGCTCGCGGCGCCAACGGGGAGTGACGCATGATCCAGGACCTGGTCGTGCACGGGGTATTCATCGTCTACGCGGTGCTGATGCTGATGACCGTCGGCCTGATCCTGACCTGGGTCGAGCGCAAGCAGGCGGCGATCATGTCCGACCGCATCGGCGCAAACCGGGCCTATCTCCGCATTCCCTTCACGCAGCTGAAACTGGTCTGGTGGGGCCTGTTCCATGGTCTCGCGGACGGCCTGAAGATGTTGCTCAAGGAAGACTGGAAGCCCGACTCCTACGACCGTGTGGCCTATGCGCTGGCGCCCTGGTTCGCGTTCGTTCCGGTGATGGCCGTCTTCGCCGTGATCCCGTTCGGCGGGGAGTTCGTTCCGGGGACCTTCTTCGGCTGGTTTGACGGGCCATCGGAATGGTTCGGCGAGCGCAGGTATGCGCTCCAGATCGCGCCGCTGGACGCGGGTCTGCTCATTGCGTTCGCGCTGGGTGGCATCGCGGTGATCGGCGCGATGCTGGCCGGCTGGTCCTCGAACAACAAGTTTTCGCTGCTGGGCGCGGTGCGCGCCGGTTCGCAGATGATCTCCTACGAACTGGTGATCGGCCTGACCGTGGTGGGTCTGATCCTGATCTACGGCACGGTGAACCTGGTCAGCATCGTCGAGCAGCAGTCGGAACTGCTCTTCGGCTTCCTGCCCGCCTGGGGAATCTTCCTGCAGCCCTTCGCGGCGATCCTGTTCCTGGTCGCGGCGCAGGCCGAGAACCAGCGCATTCCCTTCGATCTGCCGGAAGCGGAGTCGGAGTTGATCGCGGGGTATTTCACCGAATACAGCGCAATGAAGATGGGCCTGTTCATGTTCGCGGAGTTCATCCACATCGCGATCATCGCCGCGCTCTTCACCACGCTGTTTCTCGGCGGCTACAACCTGCCGTACCTGAACGACGCGGGCCTGCTGTTGCCGGGAGGCTTCGAGATCGCGCTGCCCCACGTGCTGGTGGTGATTCTGCAGGTCACGACCTTCTGGGTGAAGGTCTTCCTGATGTGCAGCTTCCTGATCCTGGTGCGCTGGTCCCTGCCGCGCTTTCGCTACGACCAGCTGCTGCGGTTTGCCTGGCGCTTCCTGCTGCCGCTCGCACTGATCAACCTGGTGGTCACCGCCGTCGCCGTCTGGGCGCTCGGGGGGCTGGCGGCGTGAAGAAGGTCGTGGACAGGCGGCGCACGTACTGGAACGAACCGAAGCTCGGCTGGTGGGAGAGCTTTTACCTGTTCGAGGTGCTGCGCGGGCTGTCGATCACGGGCGGGGTTTTCCTGCGCAACATGACGCGCTGGATGACCGGGAAGAAGGGTGCGCTGACCGCGTATTACCCCGAGGAGGTACGCGCGGACTATGCGCGCCACAACCGGGGCAAGCACGTGCTGACGCAGCGCCCGGATGGTCGGCCGCAGTGCGTCGCCTGCAACCTCTGCGCGACGGTGTGCCCGGCGCGGGTGATCGAGATCGAGGCCGGCTTCGACCCCGAGGATCCGGCACACCCGAAATACCCGGAACGCTTCGAGATCGACTACGCCCGCTGCATTTTCTGCGGCTTCTGCGTGGAAGTCTGTCCGGAAGACGCGATCCGGATGGTCCCCACGGTTCCCGGGCTGCCCGTTCCGGATCGGCGCACGGGTATGTGGCTGGGCAAGGAGGAACTTCTGAACTGGCAGCCAGCGCGCGACCCTGCGAAGCCTTATCCGCCGAAGGCGAAGGCGGTTGAACCGCCTCCGCCGGGGTCCCGCCTGGTCCAGGGAGAGGAACGATGAAGGCGATTTGCAGACACCCCGGACGGCCGACCCTGGCCCGTCCCCCCGGACTGCCGACCCTGGCCCGTCCCCCCGGACGGCCGACCCTGACCCGTCCCCCCGGACCGCCGACCCTGTTCCGTCCCCCCGGACCGCCGCAGGCGGATCCGGGGTCCATCCGGCGTTCGTTGGATCCCCAAGGTCGGGTTCACCTCCGGCACTGCATGGATCCCGGCTCGCCGCTGCGCGGCGTCCGGGATGACCGGGTGAAAGGGTGCTTAACAGGATCGTGTATGGGGAAGGAAACCCGATGATCGAGACGGTCTTCCTGATGATCTTTTCGTTCGGCGCCCTGATCGGCGCGGTGGCGATGTTCTTCCTGCGCCACCCGATGCGCGTCGCGCTGGCGCTGATCGGAACGATGCTGTCTTTGGCGGCGATCTATGCCGAGCTCGGCCTGCACGTGATCGCGGTGTTCCAGGTCCTGATCTACGTCGGGGCGGTCATGGTCTTCATGATCTACGCGATCATGCTGCTGGACGTCCGGGACCGGTCTTTCACCGAACGCTTCTCGTCGCTCCTGGTGGCTGGATTGGCGGGTCTCCTCCTGCTGCTCGGGGTGTTGGTCGACGGGCTGCTGCGTGCGGAGCCGATCGCGGCCGCCCCGGTAACCGAGGACGTCTTCCGTATCGGAGCTTTCGCGATCGTGTTCATGGATGAATTCTGGGTGTACTTCGCCCTCGCCGCGGTGCTGTTGCTGGTCGCCGAAATCGCGGCCAGCGCGGTCATCGACGTCCGGCGGCGGGGTGCTGATGCGGCAGCATCCGGCAAGGAGAGGGGTCGTGGATAACGCCCATCTGCTGCTCGCGGTGTCCGGGACGCTGTTCACCCTGGGCCTCGTCGGCGTAATCGTCCGGCGTAACCTGCTGGTCATGCTGATGTTCCTCGAGCTGATGCTGAACGGCGTGCTCCTGAGCCTAGCGGTGTTTACCCAGTTGCTCGGGGTCGAGGCCGGCGCCGTGCTGATGCTCCTGGTGTTTACGGTGGCTGCCGCCGAGATCGCGATCGCGGTGCCGATCCTGCTCCTGCTGGTACGCGCGGGGCACACGCTCGACCCGGGCGCGTACGGCGGCTTGAAAGGATGACGGCGATGAACGGAATGCTGACCCTGCTGGTGCTGCTTCCCCTCGCCGGTTTCTTTCTGAACGGCCTTCTGGGGCGGCGTTTCGGCCCGGTGTTCGTGAACGGGGTCGGTGTCGGTCTGCCCCTGCTCGCCTTCCTGACCGCGCTCTGGGCCTGGCGCACGCTGGAGACGGGAGGGGGCGTCCCGATCATTGAGACCGTGTTCACCTGGGCCGTGGTCGGCGAACACGTGTTCGAAGTTTCCTTCTACCTCGATCGGCTGAGCGCGGTGATGGCCCTGATCGTGACCGGGGTCGGCGCGCTGATCCACATCTACTCGATCGGGTACATGAAGGGCGACGAGGGCTATGCGCGCTACTTCGCCTATCTGAACCTGTTTCTGTTCTTCATGTTGCTGCTGGTGCTCGGTCGCTCGCTGCTGGTGCTGTTCGTCGGCTGGGAGGGCGTGGGTCTCGCGTCCTACCTGCTGATCGGCTTCTGGTTCCAGGACGTGACCAAGGCGCGCGCCGGACGCAAGGCCTTCATCACCAACCGCGTCGGCGATGCCGGCTTCCTGCTGGGCATGTTCCTGATCTTCACGGCCGTGGGCACGCTGGAGATGGACCGGATCAACGAGGCCTTCGCGACCGGATTGATCCCGGCGGGTGTCGCGACCGCTGCCGGGATCCTGTTGTTCATCGGTGCGACCGGCAAGTCCGCCCAGATTCCGCTGCATGTCTGGCTGCCGGATGCGATGGCCGGCCCGACGCCGGTTTCCGCGCTGATCCACGCCGCGACCATGGTGACCGCGGGTGTCTACCTCGTCGCGCGCATGTCCGGCGTCTATCTCGAGGCGCCCGCCGCATCCACGCTGATCGCGGCGATCGGCGTGCTGACCGCCTTCCTGGCCGCGACCATCGCGCTGGTGCAGACCGACATCAAGAAGGTGCTGGCCTACTCGACCATCTCCCAGCTCGGGTTCATGTTCCTGGCGCTGGGCGTCGGGGCCTACGGAGTCGCGGTGTTCCATCTGTTCACGCACGCATTCTTCAAGGCCGCGCTGTTTCTCGGCGCCGGCAGCGTGATTCACGCGCTGAACGGCGAGCAGGACATCCGCCGAATGGGAGGGCTCGCGCGGCGCATTCCCTGGACCTTCGGCACCTTCGCGGTTGCGACGGCGGCGATCGCGGGGTTGCCGCCCCTGGCCGGTTTCTTCTCCAAGGACGCGATCCTGTGGTTCGCGCTCGCGAGCGGGGAGGGCGGTGCGATCTGGCTCTGGGTCCTGGGATCGCTGACGGCGCTGATGACCGCGGTGTACATGTTCCGGCTGCTTTGGCTGGTGTTCCTGGGACGGTCCCGTATGCAGCCGGAGACCGAGCGCCACGTGCACGAATCCCCGGTCACGATGACCGCCGTGCTGGTGGTCCTCGCGTTCTTCTCGATGATCGCGGGCGGTTTCGCGCTCCCGCAGTACCTGGAGCCGCTGCTGGCTTTGCCAGAGGTGCGCTTCCATTCGGCCCTGGTGCACTGGGCGCAGATCGGCTTCGCTGTCCTGCTGGCGGTGCTTGGCCTGGTCGGGGCGGGCTGGCTGTACCGCGACGGCGGAAAGCCTGCCGATCAGCTCTGGCTGCGGTTTCGGTCGCTGTACCGGCTGCTCGACGGGAAGTACTTCGTCGACGAACTCTACGAGCGCCTTCTGCAGCGTCCGTGGCGTTGGTTCTCGGACCGGGTCTTCCTGCGCCTCGGTGACCGCATGCTCCTGGATGGCTCGCTTCATGGGCTGGCGGCGCTCGCCCGCCTGAGTGCTGCGGCCTTCGCCCGGGTGCAAAGCGGCAGCCTGCACTGGTACGCCTGGATGACGCTCTTCGGGCTGGTCGCGGTGCTGATCTGGGTGTGGCGTTATGTCTGAAGCGAACGCGCTGAACCTGCTCCTGTTCCTGCCGGTGATCGGAGGGGCGTTGCTGCTGCTGTTACCCGAACGGCGGCCCGATCTCGTGCGCGGCCTGTCGATGCTGGTCCTGACCGCGCAGCTGGCGCTGGCAGTGTGGCTCTACGTCCAGTTCGAAGCCGGAGTATCGGGTCTGCAGTTCGAGACCCGGATCCCCTGGATCGCCGCCTGGGGGGTGCACTACCACATCGGGCTCGACGGCCTGAACCTGCTGCTGGTACTGCTGACCGCTTTCCTCGGTCCGCTCGTGGTGGCCGGCGCGTTCACCTCCATCACGAGGGACGTGAAGCTCTTTCACGGGATGGTACTGTTCCTGCAGTTCACGATGCTGGGCACCTTCCTCGCACAGGATCTGTTCCTGTTCTACGTGTTCTGGGAGGCGATGCTGATCCCGATGTTCCTGATCATCGGGATCTGGGGCGGCGAGCGGCGCATCTACGCCACGCTGAAGTTCTTCCTGTACACGGCCTTCGGCAGCATCCTGATGCTCGCCGCGGTGGTGTATCTCGCGTTCACGGTACTCAGCCAGGACGGTGCCCCGTCCTTCGCGATCGCCGATCTTCATCTGCTGGAGCTGGCGGTTCCGGTGCAGGTTCTGCTGCTCGCCGGCTTCGCGCTGTCATTCGCGATCAAGGTGCCGATGGTGCCGCTGCACACCTGGCTGCCGGATGCGCACGTCGAAGCCCCGACCGCCGGATCGGTGATCCTGGCGGGCGTGCTGCTGAAGATGGGAACCTACGGCTTCCTGAAGCTGGGCTTCCCGCTGTTTCCGGACGCGGCGCAGCTCGCGACCCCGCTGATCATGACGCTGGCCGTCGTCAGCATCGTCTATGGCGCCGGCCTCGCGCTGGTGCAGGACGACATCAAGAAGATCATCGCGTATTCGTCCGTCAGCCACCTCGGCTACGTGATGCTGGGACTCACGAGTTTCAGCCTGCTCGGGGTGCAGGGGGCGATCATCCAGATGGTCAGCCACGGGCTCGTGGCCGGGGGGCTGTTCCTGATGGTCGGGATGATTTACGAGCGTTGCCACAGCCGCGATCTGGCTGCCTACGGGGGCCTCGCGAAACTGCTTCCGGCCTACTCGGTCTTTTTCATGCTGCTGACACTGGCCGCGATCGGGCTGCCGACCACCAGCGGCTTCACCGGCGAGTTCCTGGTATTGCTCGGCGCCTTCCATGCGGCCTGGCCGCTGCACGAGCAGGGCGTGACGTATCCGCTGGCGCTTGCGTCGGTGGCGGTACTGGGGATCGTCCTCGGCGCGCTGTACATGCTGCGGCTCGCGCGTCGGCTCCTGTTCGGAGAGCCCCGGGCTCCGGAGGTCGAAGCGGGGCGATTGCGTGACCTCAGCCCACGCGAGGTGAGCATTCTGATTGCGCTGGTCGCGGCGATCTTCTACATCGGCCTGTTTCCGGACCCCTTCCTCCAGAAAACCGAGCAGGCGGCGATCGACTACCAGGAACGGGTGTTGGCACCTGTCGGGGAGGATCGGCCATGATACCGGAAGGCCTGCTGCTCGCCGCGCTTCCCGAACATCTGCTGTTGCTCGGCATTCTGACCCTGCTGGTGATCGACCTGCTCTCCAGTCGCGCGCGGGATCCTTTGCTGCCGGCACTGCTGGCGGTAGCGGCGGCCGCGGTGTCCGCCGCATGGCTGGCCTGGACGGGCCACGTGGCGACGCCATTCCCAGGACACTTCTCGGTCGATCCGGAGATACTCACGGCGAAAGCCGTATTGCTCGGGCTGAGTGTTCCCGTTCTGCTGCTGGGCCGCGAGGAGCGGCTGGACAGCCGCTTCGCCATGCTCGTGTTGGCGTCGCTCTACGGTGCCTTCCTGATGCTGTCGGGAGACAGCCTGATCATGCTGTTCTTCGGCATCGAGGTGCTGTCCCTGCCGCTGTACGCGCTGGTGGTGCTGGCCTACCGACGTCCGCAAAGCGCCGAGGCCGCGATGAAATACCTGGTGCTGGGGGGTGTCGGCACCGCGATGCTGCTGATGGGGATCTCGCTGACGCTGGGTGCGACGGGCGGCCTGACGCTGGAAGCCTTCCAGCAGGCGCTGGCCAGCGACGACATCCTGGCCCGGGGCGCCGTGGTGCTGGTCGTCGTCGCCTTCATGCTGAAGGCCGCCATCGTGCCCTTCCACGCATGGGCCCCGGACGCCTACGAAGCCGCGACCATCCCCGTGACGGCCTACATGGCGACGATCGTGAAGGCCGCGGTGTTGCTGGCGCTGGCACGCCTGTTCGGAGGAGCCGAAGCCGGTCCGACCCTGGTCGCGGTCATGGTGGTGCTGCCGCTGCTCTCGATTGTCTGGGGCAACCTGGCCGCGATGCGTCAGCAGGGTTTCCGGCGCCTGATCGCGTACTCGTCGATCGCGCATGCGGGATACCTGTTCCTGGCCCTGCTGGGGGCGCCGGAGGACCGTTTCGGCACGGTGGCCTTTTACGTGGTCGTGTACGGTCTGACCAATCTGCTGGCGCTGGCCTGCCTGCCCACCGGCCAGGACTGGCTTCGGGACCGACTGGTGGGGCTGAAAGGCCTGTACCATCGCGACGCCCGGGCCGCGATCTTCATCGCGGTGGCCATGCTCTCGCTGGCCGGCATTCCGCCGTTCCCGGGTTTCGTGGCCAAGTTCCTGGTTTTCCGCACTGTGATGGAAGCCGGCTTCGTGGCCGTGGCCGTGGTCGGCCTGATTGCCAGCTACCTGGGCATCTACCTCTACCTGAGAGTGATCCAGTACATGTTCATGACGCCGTCTCCGGCGCACCCGGCAACGCGTCGCACGGGGGCTTTCGCGGCCACGGCGGCGGCCCTGGCGTTCATCGCCGTGCTGGTCGTGGGCGTCTTCCCCGGCTGGATTCTGGGCGGGCTGTAGACCCGGGGATCCGCCGGCCGACGTTGCCGGGCCTGGGGTAGAGGTATCAGGCGGAGGCGGGGTTTGCCGGCCCGAACCGTTCGTTCAGGTAGCGGATGATGTCCCCGGACTCATACATCCACTCGACCCGTTGGTCCGGATGTTCGATGCGCAGGCAGGGCACCTGTACGCTGCCTCCCTGCTCGCGCAGGGTTTCACGATGTTCAAAGGACCCTTGCGCGTCCCGCAGCTCGATGTTCAGGCCCAGCCGCTTGATCGTGCGCCGGACCTTTACGCAAAAGGGACAGGCCTCGAACTGGTACAGGGCGAGGCTCCGGGTTTCCTCGTCGATCCGCGCCTGCTCTGCGGGATCGCGTTCCATGCTTTTCGGTGTCGTCAATTTGTCACCCAGCAGCAGTAGAGGGGTCAGGACGGTGCGCAGTGCGCGAAAGAAATAGCGAAGGGGTCGGTTCATGGGCGAGAGCATGCCACGCGCCGACGCGGGCATCCAGTTCCGTCCGGTGTCCAGGCGGAGATGGGTCCCATTCCGGGCGTCGGACAGGTCCGAGGGGATCGCTCGACGCCAGCACTAGCGTGCGGTCAGGCTGGCGAGCATCCCGGGCTGGCAGTTCAGGTAGCTGGAAGAGGCGAGCCAATCCTCGTCGGGGTAGTACGTGAACAGGAATTGGCCGTCCTTGAGGCTGTCGACCACGGCCTCGACGATTTCGGGGCGCACCGCGGGGCACCCATGGCTGCGTCCGATGCGCCCCTGCCGGTCAACCCAGGATGGGTCCACGTAATCGGCGGCGTGGATCACGATGGCACGTTCGCGTGCCCGATCGTTGATCCCGGGCTCCAGCCCGTCCATGCGCAGGGAGTAGCCGTGGCGGCCCGTGTAGCTTTCCTGGGTGCGGAACAGGCCGATGCTGGACTGGTGACTGCCCACGATATTCGAAAAACGGGTCGCGTAATTGTCGCCCGAGCGCTGGCCGTGGGCCACAAGGTCTTCGAGGAGCAACGTCTGGTTCGAGAGATCGAGGATCCACAGACGCGGGGCGGAGGACGGAAGGGAAAAGTCGATCACAGCCAGGCGTTCCGCCGGCTCCGCGCCGCTACGGACCGCGCAGTGCATGGCCGCAACTGCCTTCCCGAGCACCTTGCGTTCGAGATTTGGGGCTGCAGCCGCGAGACGCTCGACCAGCGCGCGCTCAGTGGTGAAATCGGCCTGGACGGAAGGCATCATCCACAAACCGAGGACACCCGCCAGGAGCAGGCTGCGCAGCCAAAGGGTCATCGATGCGGTTTTCGGGGCTTTACCGGGCATGCGGACGGCGGTCTCTTGGTTGGTCGCGGCCTCGACTCAAGGCGCTCATTCATGTCAGGGTCGGTCCGAGGGCACCCTCGATTCGCGACAGCTGATGCATCATAGCGGTTTCGGTAGTGGAGGTAAACGATTGGTTCGATTCGGGATCTGTCTTGGATTCATTCTGGCGCAGCCCGTCGTGGGCCCCGTTTGTGCCGAGGTTCCCGATGTGTCGACAACGCTGGAAGCCCAATTCGGCACGGTCTCGGAGGGGGCGCACCCACCGGGCGCGCTGGAATTGCAGGCATGGGAAGGCCCCCAGGAGGTGCTGGAATTCTACGCGCGGCGGGAATTCGCGCCTGCCTGGGAGGACCCGGAACGGCTGCGCCACCTCACGGTCGCCCTGGGAAGCCTGATCGATGACGGCCTGAATCCCCGGGACTATGATCTGCCGGCGCTCGAGGCCTGGCTGCGGGAAACGTCGTCGGACCCGACGGCATTGATCGAAGCCGAGCTTCGGGCAACCGGCGCGTTGTTGCGTGCGTTGCGCCACTTGACCTCGGGTCGGCTCGATCCGGGCGAAGCGGAGGCGATCTGGATGCACCGGCCGGCGCGCGACGAGGCGCGCCAGCGAGCCCGCGTGATGGAGCTGGCATCCGCGGCACTGGAAGACATGTCGGCGGCGTTTTCCAGGGCCCGGCCCGACGCGGAACTGTATGCGGTGCTCCGGGAAACGCATGCCGGGCTGCGCAGGGAGGTCCTGGAACCCGAGGCACCCC
>Ga0207796_1000153_pt1 | contig 29595 bp, 26 predicted proteins | sample Pon1CUnioCityCA_6_FD_187274 | JGI IMG/M metagenome (GOLD analysis project Ga0207796, IMG submission 187274) | Marine sediment microbial community from Union City, CA, USA - Pond 1C Sediment 1 (SPAdes) | ecosystem: Environmental > Aquatic > Marine > Intertidal zone > Salt pond sediment ... | reverse complement strand
AGGCTGCGCCTGTCATCGATTGCAGAGACTTGGGAGGCGCCGCCCTGGTTGTGACGCAGTGTTGGCCTGGCAGCCCAGACACCCCGAGTCTACTTGCGCCCAACCACCACTAATCTCTGCGCTGCCTGATCGTATTCAGTTCCGTCCAGGCTGCCGTAGACTCGGACTGGGCCAAAGTCGCAAGAGGCCAACAGTGACGACAGCTCCACGGCCGAATATGATCGCACCGATACCCGGTGTTCAATCCGTTTTGTGCCTCGTATCACAATCCACCGCGTCTCGATACGCCCCCAGTTGTGGCTGACCTTCTTCTCCGACAGGATCAGCAAGTCGCCTTCTTCGCTCCAATCTCTCTCCCGAAAACCCCGTGCCAGGATCTCTTTGCCCTGGGTTTCAATCAGGAATAGACCACCCGGACGCAGAGAGGCATGTACATTTTCGACCACTCGCCGATCGTCATCAGGGTCCTCAAAATACCCAAATGAACCGAACAGATTCAGCACGATATCGAACTTGCCCGGCGCGCAATGCTCTCGCATATCACCGGTCACAAACGCGACGTCCAGTCCGCGCTTCTCCGCTTCCGACCTTGCGTCTTCGATGTATGCCGCTGTGCGGTCAATTCCGACGACATCGAAACCTCGCTGCGAAAGCGCCAGACTGTGGCGGCCATTTCCACAACAGAGATCTAGAATCCTGGCATGTTCCTCAATCTGAAGCAGCTTCTCAATCTTGTCCACCTCTGAACCTGCTCTCGATTGCCGCTGCTGATTGAACAGCACTGGTCCAAACAGCTCCCAAAACGCGTCCTGATTGTGCCAAGAATCCTGGTCATTCATCTAGATATCCACACCCTTGCGGCCTAACAACCCGCCAACCCGGTCATCGTGGCTCTCTAGCTCCTCCGAGTGCTGCTTTGTCCAGACGATGACGCTAATCACATCACCTACCATTCCCAATATGCCTACCTCGGTAGCCAGCGAGTAGGCGACGTCGACGATCACATGACCTTGCCACGCGAGATGCTTGAAAAAGTGACGGGTACCGAGGTTGGCGGCTACTGGCGAATCTCGCCCATCCGATCCACCATGAACGAGGCGTTGATAGACAGAATGAGAAGGACGATGGCGAACACAATGACCGGCACCTCCCAGGGGTGCCCGCCCAGCTTGAGGCCAGCGAAAAAGGTCACCTCCAGCCAGGCGTTGGCGGCCAGCGTGAAAAAGGGCAGGATGGTCAGGAACAGGATGGGCGTCCACTGCCCAACCGTGTGGCTAGCGTGCCGGAAGAAAGCCAAAGCCAGGACAAAGCCCAGACCCAGCGAGATCCCGACCTCGACTGGCACAAAAGAGCACAGGACCCCGATAGAGGCGGCGATGGCTCCGCCTCCCTTGAAGCCGAAGAAAACCGGCTTCCTGTGTCCGAGGATGGCTGCTGCGCCCACCAGGCCCAGTACAACATGCTTCAGGACATCGCTCTGGGGATGGTAGACCAAAGCGGCGAGGAGCACGGGTGCCAGTCCCTTGAGGACGTCAAAGAAGAATACCACGAACCCCCATCGTTTGCCCACGTTGCGACTGACGTTGGCTGCCCCCGGATTGCCGTTTCCCACAGTCCGGATGTCAATGCCGGCCACGAGCTTGCTGACCACGATGGCAGAGCTCACCGATCCTGACAGGTACCCGACGACGACCATAGCGATGGCGATGATGGTTTGCATGGCAATCCCCCCTCGAACGCCATTCTACCATGGAATCGCGCGGCCGTCGAGCAGGCAGATCCGCGCGCCCAGGGCTGTGTGTGTTTCCCCTTTCTGAGTGCCTTTGCCGGAATCGTCCATCAAAAGGCCCGATCTGGGCTCTCATCCTGGGAGATGATCGAGCCCGGAGCGAGGCTGTCGGCAGACACCAGGACGGAAAGAGCTGGGCGCTCGCCGCGCTCGCCATTTCGCCTCATAGTCTGGGGGACGCGCCAGGGGCCCGGCAACATCTCCGCCTTGCCCTTGTGCTGGCTCTGGAGTCCGGAGTTGTACCGCCCCTGCTATGGGCGCTGCCAGCCACAGCGCTGCTGCTTGCCGACGAGGGAAAGATCGAGCGCGCCGTCGAGCTTTACGCCCTGGCCTCACGCCATCCCTTTGTGGCCAACTCGCGCTGGTTCGAAGACATTGCGGGGAAGGCTCTTTCTGAGGTCGCCGCTACTCTCCCAAAGAATCAAATCGCCGTCCTTCAGGAGCGCGGCCGAGTGCGCGACCTGGAGGCCACAGCCGCTGAGCTCCTCGCTGAACTATCGAGATAAGCACATTATGCCTGCCACAGCGATTACGGCCGCCACCCAGGATCCGCTAGCCTACCACCAGCGAACGAGCCAAAAGCGCTGCGCGAACAAGTCGCGCAGCGCTGAGTACGACCGTGTCAACTCCCACGCTGGCCACCTACGGATTCAGCGAGTCCGGCGTCACCTGGCTCCACTCCTCCAAGACCGGATCAAAGATCCAGAGCTCGTCGTTGATCTCCTCCTTCAGCCAGTTACCCGCAATGCCGCCAAACAGGACCATCTTGTCGGCCGCTTCATCGTAGACCATGGAGTGTAACCGCCGCCCCGAAGGATGGGTGGCCGGCGTGAGCTGTGTCCAGGTGTTGCTGTTGTAATCGTAGGCCCAGGTTTCATCACTGAAATACACATCACCCGCATGATGGCCGCCGAAGAGGATGATCCGATCGGTGCCGGGGTGGTAGACCATCGTGTGGAAGCCGCGGTAGGAAGGCCCACCCGTCGACTCGATGGCCGTCCAGGTGTTGCTCTCATAATCATAGGCCCAAACCGTCTCGTGCTCTTCGTCGCTCATGAGATCCACAGGTTCCCTCTCGTGCGCACCCCACATGATGATCCGGTCCGATTCAGCATCATAGGCCATGGCATGCCCCCAGCGATCGGAGGGGCTCACGTCAGGAGTCATCTCTGTCCAGGTGTTGGTGTCGTAGTCATAGGCCCAGGTATCATTGAGGTGGCCAGATTCTCCGGAAAAAAGAATGATCCGGTCCGACTGGCTGTCGTAGGCCAGATCATACCAGATGCGGAAGGTCGGCGGTTCCTCAGCCGGATTCGTCTTCTCCCAGGTCTTTGTCGCCGTGTTGTATACGCGGGTGTTCTCCGGTCCAAAAGCGATCAGCTTTTCCGACTGGCTATCATAGACAGCCTGCTGGTAGATGACGGCCGGCGCAACCGTCCACGGCTCCAGGCGGTTCGCGCCCACATCGTAGGTCCACTCATCCCGTGCCTTCAAGTCCATCTCATGCTCCCACGCCAACCAACTGACAAACTCGTCGTAGCCGCAGAAAAGAAGCACGCGGTCAAGCTGGGGGTAGTAGGCCATGGCAAACGATTCCCGCTTGGTAGGCCAGGTCCAGTCTTCGGGCTGCGGCTCGGGCGTTTCAGTGGGCAGGGGGGGATTGGTTGGGATCGGGATGTCCGTGGGAGATGCCGTGTCCGTCACGGCCGGCGTGCTCGTCGGAAAGGCGGTGTCCGTCGGGGCCGGCGAATTCACCGCGACGGGCGGTTCCGTCGCTGGCAACGACGTCGCTGCGGGCTCGGTTGACCCACAGCCAGCCAACAGCAACAGGCAACTCAGGCCCAACAAAACAAAGGATCTATTTGACTTCATTCTCGTTCTCCTCCGCTTCAAACCTATTTACCCCTTTCCTCTATCTCGAATTCTCCCCGTTCCATCCGCGGCTATGTGTGGATGTCACCTCCTTTCTCACCCCTGTCGGCCACGAACTGGGCCTGGACAGCCTCCCCGATCTCCTTCTCCAGAAAGGCCCACAGCTCGGCCAGGCTGGCAAAGCCCTGCCGCTCGCCGGTCTGTGGGCTTTCCACCGATGCCCGCCAGGGCGCGTCCTCTTCCGCTTCTACCTGCCACAGGCGCAGCAGGTAGGCTACGTATCCCCTTCTCCGATCGCTCATGATATGGGTGCCTCACGACGCGGATCCTGTTTTCGCCCCACCCGATATGATGCTATCTACAGCATAGCGTGTCCCCGCGTGAAAAACGCGTGACCAGCGCGTGATGGGCTTGCACACCTGCCCTTCCTGCGGTACAATATGCACCGTCTCGTGGGTTCCTGGCCGTCACCGTGTCTCATGATGTCGGGCGCCCCCTGCAAACAAAGGTTCTCGCCGAGCTGTTGCCACCGCAGAGAGGTTGCAGGCGAAAAATGGCTCGTCTCATCATCCGTCTCCTGGGGCCCGTTCAGGTCACCCTGGATGGACAACCGGTGACCCGCTTTGAAAGCGAAAAAAGCCGCGCCCTGCTGGCCTACCTCGCCGCTAAGCCCGAACGGCCCCACCAGCGCGAGGCGCTGGCCGAGATGCTCTGGCCTGGCCGGCCCGAAGGGGCAGCGCGGGCCAATCTACGCCACACCCTGGCCCATCTCCGCCAGGTCATTGGCGACGAAGTGGCCGACCCGCCTTTCCTCCTTCCCACCCGTCACACGATCCAATTCAACGAGGCGAGTGACGCTCGGATAGATGTCGTCGCCTTCTCTGCCCTCGTGCCAGCCCAGCCGCCAACCCATGTGCCTACCGACCATCAAGGCCTTAGCCAGCTCGAGGATGCGGTCCAGCTCTACCGGGGACCTTTCCTGGAGGACCTCTCGCTGGCAGACAGCGCCGCCTTCGAGGAGTGGCGCGTCCTTGGGCGGGAGCGTTTCAGCCGCCTGGCAATCGACGCCCTGGTCAGACTGGCAGATGGCTACGAACGGCTGGGCGAGGTGGAACGGGCGCTGGCGTACGCCAGGCGAGGGCTGGTCCTGGAGCCGTGGGACGAAATGGTCCACCAGCAAGTGATGCGCCTATTGGCCCGCAGCGGCCGCCGCGCCGAGGCCCTGGCCCAATTCGACACCTGCCGGCACCGTTTGGCCGAAGAACTTGGCGTAGAGCCGGCCGCCGAGACGACCCGGCTGTACGAGCAGATCCAGCAGGGTGAGCTGGGGCCAGAACTCACAATGCGGCCGGGCAGCCCGCCGGTCCCCGTCTGGAACTTGCCGGCCTCGGCCACGCCCTTTTTCGGCCGCGCGGACGAATTGGCGGCCTTGGAAGCATGGCTGGCAGACTCGGACACGCGCCTGATCACCATCTCCGGCCCAGGAGGCAGTGGCAAAACGCGCCTGGCCGTGGAGGCGGGCGCACGCGTTGCCGAACGGGATCGCCAGGCGCTGGCCGACGGGTCGCCGGATGGCGGGCCACCTTTGGCCTATCCCCATGGCATCATCTTTGTTCCGCTGGCAGCCATCGACTCGGCCGAGGAGATGGTCCCGGCCCTGGCAAATGCCCTGGGACTGCGCCTGGAAGGAGGGCAGGCGCAATTGCTCGAAGCCCTGCGCCGCAAACAGATCCTCCTCATCCTGGACAATCTGGAGCAATTGCTGTCCGGAGTTGAGCTTCTGGCCGAGATCCTGCGCGCCGCGCCCGGCGTCCAGATACTGGCCACCTCCCGGGAGCAGTTACAGCTACGCGGCGAGCACGTTCTCGCCGTCGGCGGCCTCGACTACGCTGACCGTGAAGCCAGTCGGCGCCTGCCAGACACCGCCGCCATGGATACCCACCTTGCCGCCTCTCCAGCCTTCCAGCTCTTCCTGGAGAGCGCGCGTCGCGTCCAACCCAGCCTGGCCCTGGCACCTGAAGACCTTCCAGTCATGCTGCAGATCTGCCGCCAGGTGGACGGCCTGCCTCTGGCCCTGGAACTGGCTGCCTCGTGGGCTGATGTCATCTCCCTGAGCGACATCGTGGCTGAGACGCAACAGAGCCTAAGCTTCCTCGAGGCGGAATGGCGCGACGCCCCCGAGCGACACCGCAGCATGCGCGCCGTGTTCGATGTCTCGTGGCGGCGCCTCAACCAGGCCGAGCGAGATGTCTTCTCCCGGCTATCAGTGTTTCGAGGTGGCTTCTCCCAGACAGCTACTACCCAGGTGGCAGGCGCAGAGGCGAGTGCCCGAACGCTGGCTGCCCTCGTCCGCAAGTCCTTCCTGCAATACGACCCGCCCAGGAACCGTTACCAGATCCACGAGCTGCTACGCCAATACGGGGCGCTTCACCTGGCCAAGGAACCAAAGCAGGAAGCCGACGCCTTTGACCGGCACAGCGGCTACTTCTGCGCCTGGCTGCGGGCACTTGGGCCGGACCTGAGAAGCAGACGACAACGGGCAGCGCTGACCGAGATCGAGGCTGACCTGGAGAACGCCCGTGCGGCCTGCCTCTGGGCAGCCGACCAGGGCCAGGTGGATCGCATCAACCAGGCCGTCTACGCCTTGGGCCTGTACTACTTCTTGCAGGGCGCCTTGGAAGCAGGCGAGGCCACCTTCCGTGCCCTGGTCGAGAAACTCGAGACCGGGGTGCACCGGCCGCTTGGCACCGGCAGGAGCGTGGCCTGGGCTATGGCCCGCCTCTACCTGCGGCGATCCATGTTTGCCTCGGTCATGGGAAACTCGGCGCGCTGCGACCTGTTTGCCCACAAGGCATTGGAAATACTGGACTCGCCCGTACTGGTGGGCGAAGACGCGCGGTCTGAACGTGCCAACGCCTGGATGCGACTGGGCTACGCGGTGCGCGACACCGACCCGGAAGAGGCCCGGATTCGGTTCCGGGAGTCGCAGCAGTTGTTCGAGGAGATCGGCGACTCGCTCGGCATCTCCGACGCCCTGGAGGGCCTGGGCCGGGCCGCCCGAAACCTCCGAGACTTCGGGGCCGCCCAACAGGCTGTGGCCGAGAGCTTGCGCCTCCGCCTGGAGGCAGGCGATGCCATCGGCACTGCCGAAGCGACGGGCCTCTTGGGCCACATTGCGCTGTGGCGGGGCGAGTTCGCCAGTGCGGAGCAATTGGTGCGCCAAGGCTTGACTGCACCGGAGTCGACGAATCACTGGCTAGGCCTCTCGCAGTTTCTCGCCGGTCGCTTTGGAAAAGCCCGCGCCACGGCAGCAGATAGCATCGTTCTCTATTCTGATCTGGGGCAGTGCCGTGAGGCAGCGTATTCCATGGTCATCCTAGGCCAGTGTCATCAGCATCTGGGTGACTACCAGACAGCGCGTGTCAATGCCCAAGAAGGACTGGACATGGCCCAAAGCGTGGATTTTCCCAGAGGAGCGGCGATGGGCTCCGGACTGCTGGGCGCGGTCGCACTCGCGCAGGGGAACTACGATGAGGCACGTACGCGGTGCGAAGCGAGCCTGGCCGTCTGGCAGCAATCTTCCGGACATCCCAGCGAGTTCGAGGGGGAGTTAGCCTGTCTGGCTCTGGCGGCCTGCGGCCTTGGAAACTGCGACGAGGCGCGGGCACACCTCCGTGCTCAGTTGGCCTGGGCGCAGGAAAGCCAGATGCTGATGCCGGCCCTGTTTGGCCTGGTGGCAGCCGCTCGATTACTGGCCGACGTGGGAGAGATGGAGCGCGCTGTAGAGCTATATGCCCTGGCGGCTCAGAATCCCTTTGTGGCCAATTCGCGCTGGTTCGAGGACGTTGCCGGTAAACAGCTAGCCGCCCAGGCAGCCACCTTGCCCGAGATGGTGCTCGCCGCGGCCAGGGATCGCGGCCAGGCACGGGACCTACATGCTACCGTTGCCGAGCTTCTGGCCGAGCTGCGTAGCTGAAAGAGCCAGAACACGCAGGCTACACTACCCAGGAGCGACAGACACCTTGCCCTTCGCCGGGTTAATCCCACGCTGGCCTACCGCAGGTACTGGCCGCTGAGCGTCAGCGAGCCATCGGCCACCTCGATCTTCGAAACCTCGACATAGTCGTTGCCAGCCAGAATGAGCCGGGCAAGGCCCTTGCCGACCAGGTCCACGATGCCCTCGGGCACCGACAGCGGTCCCAGGGTCCCCTCCACAAAATCGAGGACCAACTCTCCCGCCGATGCTCTGGGCGCCATCACCAGGCGCAGCGGCAGCCGCATGCCCAAGATCTCGCCGTAACCGCGCACAATCATCTGACCCGATCGCTCAAAGCGGACTTCCGCCTCCCGTATGCGGACCCTCAGCTCTCCATCCGGCAGTTCGAGGCCCAAGCTCCCCTGCGCCCGGTCGAGCAGACCTGCCCATTCAGGCAGCCCCTCGATGTTTTGCAGCGCCTGCTCGCGCTGGAGCTGGCTGAGCTGACCGAGGCTGTCGACGCCATACAGCGACTTCAGTTGGCTCGATATCTCTGACCCGATGTTCAAGAAGGAAGTGACTTCTCCTTCGGTGACCGTAATGCGCAGGCGCTTCGACTCAGTCGCCCGCTCGCCCGCTGTAGCTACCTTCTCGGCAAAGCGCATGGCCGCTGCCTGAGATGTAGCGACACGCGGGCCGTCACTGGGCAACTCGGCCTGCAAAAACTCCGGTGCCTGGCAGGCACCCACAGCCAAGACTATCGCCAGCAGGGCAACTATCAGCCACTTTGCTTTCCTGAATATTCCAGATCTACGTATCATCAATACAACCTCCTGTAGAAACCTATGCCAATGACAATAGGTCCAGTGTATCACAGGAGGCTATATTTGTCAATACATATTATCTTTATATTTTATAAATTAGGAGAAGTGTAAAGGAGAGATAGGAGCGACAACTACCCGAAAGCCCAGGTTATTGAGCGAGTAGTGTGGTGGGTCCAGGTCGCGACACGCGCAGCGCACGCCAGATTGGTCATCTTTGAATGAGCCGCCGCGGATAATTCGGAAGAACCTATTGCCTGCGCCTTGATTCTCACGCCCATCCTTGCTGGCGTAGGGATAGACAAAGTCAGACTTCTCCCGCTCCTCACCCCACAGCGTCAGCGTCCATTCCCAAACATTGCCGCTCATGTCTGCTACACCGTACGGGCTGTCTCCCTGTGGAGAATAGCTGCCGCTCGGCCTCGTCCGGCATGCGCCGCCATTCCTTGAATTGCAGAGCTGCGTATCAAACTCATCTCCCCACGGCCACTCCCGGCCATCCGTTCCTCGCGCAGCCTTTTCCCATTCAGCCTCCGTCGGCAAGCGGTAACCATAGCCCTGCGGCAGATCGTTGGCATGTGTCTGGCTCAGCCACTCGCAGAAGGCCCGCGCATCATGCCAGCACACCTCGACCACTGGGTGCTGCCCAAGCGCATCAGGAGTACTGTTGATACCCAGTGGATGCCGCCAGTTCGCACCTTCCTTCTTCTCCCACCGCCCTTCGCCGACGTTCCACACCCAGCACCATCCTTCCCGTTCAGCCCGCGTCTCAAAGGACGTCGAGCGCACAAACTCCCCGAACCGCCCATTGCTGATAGGAAACTTGCCAATCCAATATTCGTAGGGTATCTCCACTGTGTGCTGGGGCTTTTCATCGTCCCAGGCCAGTTCATTGTCATCCTTACTTCCCATGACAAACGGCCCTCTTGGGATGTGTACCCAGTGACTCCCGGCCCAGCGTACTGCTCCTTCCACCGCTTTCGGTTGCATAGTCTCTTGCTGGATCTACCTTTCCGCGGACGGCCAACTGCAGATGAGGTCACACTGCCCCCGGCCGGCCCGCCTGCCCTGAAGCCTGCGCGTCAGTGCCTCCCAAGCAGCGCCCTCACCCTCGTGGATGCCTGCCCGCCGGGACAGATATGCCTTGTCCCACACGCTGGACAGATGAACCACAGAAAACTGGCCGCATAAGCCACAACGATCCCCAGGTAGACGATCAGATATCCCACGCTCGCCTGATATAGAAAGTACACAGGCACAAAGATGATCCCCAATAGGCCCAAAGATGCCAGGCTGACAGCGACAGTATAGCCTCTCTCCGACCTCCTCACATTCCGTAGCAAACGGGCGATCTGGCTGGACGGCAGGCAGAATCCGCCCACGCAGGGCGCAAAGCTGCCCACGTGAGGGCATTGCCAGTACACGCACACGTAGCTCTGGCAGATTGCCACGACTGGGAACAGCGCGCAGTAGACCACGAACGCGGCGATGCTCCTTTGCCACAGCAGGACTGCGATGGCAATATACAACCCGATCATGGGTACTGTCAGCAGCAGGTACACAGACCTTCTTTGATAGGGAACACAACTTCTACTCATGCTTGGATTGGTACCTCTCGATGATACCTACTTTGGATTGGCATACCAGTCCCGCCGAATCCAGCAACAGCAGCACAGTTAGCGCAAACTGGATACTCAGGAGTTCGTCGCGTCATCCAGCCCCGCGATGCCCTCACGCAGGGCATAGAGGGCCGCCTGAGTCCGGTTGGCCAGATGCAGCTTGCCCAGAATGTTGCGCACGTGCGTCCGAACGGTCCATTCGCTGATCACCAGCCGATCGGCAATCTCTTGGTTGGTCAATCCTTGCGCCAGCAACTTGACCACTTGCAGCTCGCGCTGCGACAGGGGATCGGGAGCCGGGGGCAGATCCGATGGCTGGTTAATCTCCCGGATCAACTGCAGCGCGATGCTCGGATGCAGCGATGACTCTCCGCGATGCACATCGTAAATGGCCTGCAACAAGTGATCAGGGGCCGCATCCTTGAGCAGATACCCCAGCGCCCCTGCCCTGATGGCAGGAAACACCTTGTCCTCTTCGGAAAAACTCGTCAGCACCAGGATCGACGCATCGGGGTTTTCGTCCTTGATCTCGCCGATAGCTTGAAGGCCATCCTTGACCGGCATAATCAGGTCCATCAAGATGACGTCGGGTTTCAATGCACGGGCCAGAGAGACAGCCTCTGCACCGTTGGTGGCCTCACCCACAATCTCCATGCCGGGTTCGCTGGCGATCAGGGTGCGCAGACCCTCCCGCACAATGGGGTGATCATCTGCAATCAGAACTTGAATGGCGTCCATCTTTTGCCCCCCGTCGATCTTTGCTTCGTCCAGCACAATTCTCACTTGTCTGCCGGAGAAACAGGCACGTTGACCCTCACCTTGGTGCCCTGGCCCGGGGCTGACTGAATCGTCAGCACCCCACCCATCTCCCGTGCCCGCTCCTGCATGCTGGCCAACCCCAACCCGCCCCGTTGTTTTGCCGCATCTGGACTGAAACCTTGCCCGTCGTCAGCAATCTCGAGCACAAGATTTTCATCGTCGAGCCAGATGCGCACCTGTACGTGCTTCGCTCGAGCATGCTTGAGCGAGTTGTTTAGAGCTTCCAGGGTAATCCAGTACAGTCCTTCTTCCAGCGAGCCTGGGAGCTCGACCAGGTCATCCATCACGACGCGCGCCTCGATGCCAAGCCGCTTTTCGACAGCATCGAGCCTCTTGCGCACCGCACCCACGAGCCCTTCCTGCTCGAGCATGGGAGGTCGCAGCTCGTGGATCAGAACGCGCATCTCTCTCAGCGCCTGCTTTGCGATCTCGCCGATCCGTCCCAAATAGTCCTCGCTCTGTGCCCCGGTTCCGGCACTGAGAAGACGCCGCCACCCCTCCGTAAGGAGTACCAGGCTGTACAGGGACTGCGTGACCGAGTCATGCAGATCGCGTGCCAGGCGGGTTCGTTCCTCCAGGACCGCCAATTCGCGGCTCTGGTCGTAGAGGTGAGCATTCTCAATAGCCACAACGATCTGATCGCCCAGGCTCCGGACGGCTACGATATCCTCTTCAGTGAAAGCGCCCACCTGTGCATTGTGCACGTCCAGCGTGCCAATAACCTGGTTCCCTAGCCGCAGCGGAATGGACAGTTCCGATCGGGTCTCAGGCAGTTGTCTATCGGGCAGAAAGCCCGGATACCGCGAGACGTCATTGGCCAACACAGCCTCGCCGGAGCGCGCTGCGGCGACATTGATCCCGGCTCCATCAAGTTTTAGTTTCCGGTGCTCCAGTCTCCTGTCTTGGCTGCTTGCTCGCAGCACCAGTTCTTGCGTGTCTCGGTCCAGCAGATATACCTGCACAACATAGTAGCCAAACGCTTCCCGGATCGTCTCCACCACCTGTGGCAGCAGAATGTCGATGTCAAGAATGGACGTAATCTCCCGACCCAGCTGGGCGCTGGTCTGCAACTGCAAGGCTCTCTGTTCCAGCGCGATATTCGCCCTTTGAAGGGCGTGCGTACGCTCTTCCACGCGGTTTTCCAGCGAGCTGATCAGATCGCGCAGCTGCGCCGTCATGCTGTTGAACGCTTCTGCCAGAGCGCCAATCTCGTCCTGGCGCTCGACACGCGCTGTTCGCTCCAGATCCCCACCGGAGATCTGGGTAGCGGTATCGGCCAGGTCCACAATCGGATCGGCTATACTACGGGTCATGGACAAGGATGCAACCACAGCAAGCGCCACAGCGGCCAGGGCGATCACCAAATTCACTCCGGTGGTGACCCAAACCGCACGGAAGGCCTCAGACAGGTCCTGTTCCACGGAGAGCACAGCGCCCAGGGACGAGAGCCAGCGAGAGACTCCGATCACAGGCCTACCCAGAGCGTCATCGTACACCCCTGAGCCTCCCGTGGCCTCCAGGATGGCGGACTCGATCCCCTCAGTGTGGACAGCGAATGCTTCCTCGCCCTCTGGAGTCAAGCTCGTCCCGGCCAGGACCGAGTACTTGGTGTCCACAAGATACGCTTTACCCGTCGCCCCCAAGCCCGTACCCTCGTCCAGGGTTCTGTGCAGATCCTCCACTGATGCACGGCCACCCATGATACCCATCGGCTGCTGGTCCTGGCCAACCACAGGGACCACCGCGATCGCTGCGATACGGTCCTCGGCCAGTAGACTTCCCTCACCTGATGAAGACGCCAGGGAATGAAACGGGAGTTGTGTACCCGGTTCACGTAGGCCCCGCTGGAAGAGATCCTCATTGTAGTAGGTGTGGCCCTCGCGCTCTCTGTCGGTCGAGACCACCACGTCTCCCCGAAGATCTACGAGAAAGAGCTCATCAATCCGCGAGGACCGCTGGACAAAGCCTTCCAATTGTTTCCGCACAAGGGTGGTGTACCAGTCGTATGCCTTTCCTTCGTTGCCCAGCCTGAGTGCAGTATTCACGAACTTGGGAGAGCAGTCGGTTTGGGAGGCAGCGAGCAGCTCCTGTTGCAGCAGTTCAACCCATCCCTGGATAGCCAGCTCCTTGCGTGCCGCCACTGACTCCAGCCGGTCGATCGACTGCTGCCGGCCATTGACATAGCTCACCAGTGATGTACCGATGCCCACACCAATCACAGGCAAAAGCGCAATCACAACGAACCATACAAGCAGTCGCCTGCGAATCATACTGGCCTCATTTCAGCAGCTAATCCCTGCACTCAGATGCACCCTATCTCTCCTGCCGACTGTCCTCCATTACCCATCCGCGACCCGGATATCGTCGATCGATTCCAGGACGGCATCAGCATGCCGGGCCAGGATGGTTGGATCGCCAGCACCGGTTAGCACCGCTACCCTGAGCCCGGCACCCGCTCGCGCAGCCATCCCAAGATCGCCCAATGTGTCGCCCACCACGGCACAGCGCGCCGGGTCCTGTCCTAGTCCCTCACTGGCAGCCAGCAACATGTCGGGCGCAGGTTTGCTGGCCAGACCGTCATCACCGCACACCACTGAATCAACAAGATGATCCACACCCAGCAGGCGCAGTGTCTCCTCGGTGTCGGCCCTGGCATCCGTCGTCACCACAGCTACACGGATCCCGGCGTCGCGCAGGCGCCCAAACAAGCTTTCCACATCGCCAGCAGGTTGGACAAGGTCAGCGAGGGATAGTTCATCACCAGCTTCGATAGCGAACCTGACCCGCTCGTGGGCATCAGGCCAGGACGTGCCATGCCGATAAAGAGTGACCGCCATGATGGTCTGCAGCTCGCCGGTGGTAGCAATGGCCAAGGGGCTCTGTGGTTTGGTGCGCTGTTGGACCGGATCGTAGCCCAGCGAGCGGTACAGCTCTTGCCGCAGGGTCTCCTGTCCGGCCGCTCCCGCAAGCCGGTCAACCCAGACCTCAGCCAGTCGCCCCCACATCACCTCAAAGGCAATAAGCGTGCCATCCTTGTCGAACGCGACCCATTCAGCGTCAAACGGCCGGTCCCCGAAATACACGATCATTGATGCCTCCTGTCAGCCCGACCGGCCCTGTACTGGTATTCCTCCGCTGCCTCAAAAATGGCCCGGACGTTCTCATCCGGTGTAGCGGCATCCATGGCCACACAACAGAGGGCCACCTTGTCGGAGGGACCTGCTACCTCAAGGAGCCCCACCACGTCGCTCCGCACCTCGGCTGGAGTCTGCGCGCGCAGGCGGGCAGGATTCAGCCGCAGGCTAAAGTAAGCGTCGGGCAGTGCCTCTCGGCAGGCAGCCACGTCAGAGCCCCATCCCACATCTACGTGTGCCAGCCCGGGCACTTGGGCGTACGAATGCACCACGCGCTCTAGGCTATCCCCGCAATGGTGGATGCCGTATGGCTGCAGCCGCTCGGCCAGCCAGCGCTCGTAAGGCAAGAGGAATTCCTCGTACGTAGCTCTGGAGATCATCTGTACCGAGCAGTTGGAGTGCAGATTTAGCCGTGGATCGATGCTGGCCACGATGCGGTTGAGCGAGATGGAACTGGTACCCGTCCTACTGTGGACATAGCGGGCCACGCGGTGAATTGTCGCAGCAATGACGCCAAAGAGATGGTGAACCAGTTCGGGATTGTCATAGTAATCCAGGAAGAGCTGCTGTCCTCGCAAGTCCAGCGCGACGTTCTGCACACCGTCCCAGGGGATGTCGCCCTCTAGATAGCCGAACTGCTCCTCCAGGGCATCCATCATGCGGATGGTCTCGCGCATTGGGCTGGTGGTCTCGAGATCGGGCACCTCAAGAGCCCAGACCTCTTTGTCGCTCACCTCAGCACACAGAACCCATGGCGCAGCGTCCTCCGAGAAACGGACATCGCAGCCCAGCATCGCCTGCACGACAAAGCCGATCGCCAGGTGCACTGGCCCGACCACCGGCCGCCGCCTCGCATCCGCTTCCCCCAGGCCGAGGTCGCCAAAGCGATCGTGCAGCGCCTGGCGCATCCGTCTCTCACTCTCTACGCGAGTCCCCGGATCAAAGTGAAACTGGGGGCCAAAATCCAGCCCGTAGTGGGCGTGCCACCAGTCAGGATGAAAAATCACATCCACTGGCAGAGGTCGCTTTGGATGGCTGCCGATCACTGCTTGTCTCCTACCAGAAAGACGGGATTGCTCCAGGCCCAACCCCCATCGGCATCATGGCACGCAACCCGTACATAGCTTTGGCGCTTCCGCAGGCGGTATCTGGCCTCGGTCAGCGACTGGCCTCTGGAGGCCAGCAGGCGTTTGCTGAACGGCCCGTCTCCGACAAAGTCGATGGCACTCACTGGAGAGCAGCGGACCACCAACTCCCTGCGATCAGCGTCCAGCCAAAGGTCAAGGATCTGAGGGCCGGAGCTCGCATAGAACCAGCCCCGCTCCAGGCTTTCCAGGATCGCCTGTTGGGTCAGTTCTTGTGCCTTGACCCATACCCAACCCAAGCCCGCATCATGGTCGCCATCTCGCCAGTGAGCATCGTCCACAGCCACACCCCACAGGCGTCGCCCAGCAGCCAACACGTCGTCCCAGTGTACGTGCGAGAAACCCCTGGCATCGTCAACTTCACAACCGCCGTTGTAAACCTCCAGGGCAAAGCAGCCCTCGATGCCCATCAGGTCAGCCGACCGCTGGCCACTCCAGTAGGGATGGGCAGTGCAGACCAGGGCACCCATAGCCCGCAGCCAGTCGACGGTGCCCTGCATGGAGCGGGCCGATTCTGGCGCAGGCCACGGAACGTCAGTGCCGATGCCTACCACGTGATATAGGCCAAGCGCCGGATCCACGCCATCGATCTCAATACCAGCCAATGTGATCCAGTCCTCAGCCAGGGTAAGGGCCTGGGAGGGGACATTGTGGTCAGTCAGTGCCACAAAGTGATAGCCGCGGCTGCGGTACCACTGCTGGACCTCCTCAGGGGAAAGGCGCCCGTCAGAGGCAGTACTGTGGACGTGCAGGCAGCCCTTGTACCAATGACCAGGGCGGGAGAACGCGTTCTGAGCCGAGGTTTCAGCCACGCTGAGCCCTCTTTGCCCCTTCGGACCCCAACTCTCCCAACGTAGACGAGTCCCCTGCCACTAAGTCCTGGAACTGGGCCCGGATGAGGGCATCGACGTCAGGCGAAAAGACCGCCGGGTTCCCTCGCCGCAGGATGTCGCGCACCTGTTTGAGGGCGCGGGCTTGGCTGTCGAGCGCACCCTCGGATTGCCACCGAGAGCGGGAGGTACGATCTGCAATCCGCGGTAGGACAGCTGTAGTACGGGCCCGCTTGAGCGTGTGACGGATTCCCACAAAGTTACCCCCAGGTCCTACTTCAGCCAGATCATCGAGTGCCAGATTCTCCTCGCTGAACTCCAGCCCTCGTGCGATCCGCTTGAGCATCAGGGCAATCTCGCTGTCGATGACAAGCTTGGCATAGTCAAAGGTCATGAGCGATTCGAGCAGTCCTCCCATCGTCATGAGATCGACTCCGCCCAGAAGTGCAGCCACGGTCGACATGCCCGTCTCATAGCCGGATTGTGCATCGTTGACCTTGGCGTTGGTCTGACCAACAAACGCAGAGCAGGGCACGTTGTAGAAACGCGCCATTTGAGCGCAGGCCATCACCAGCATGCCAGACTCGATCCCGCCTGGCGCAAAGGCCACCGTCCGCATGTCGGCCACCGTGGGAAGAGTGTCGTACATCCGCGGCGTGCCCGGTCGCACCATCTGCACCAATACTGTCTCCGCCAGAAACTCGGCGTTGCACTGCGCCACCGTTCCGACCAGCGTCAGCGGGGCTGTCAGACCAGCATTAGGCACCGATATGCCAAAACTCGGCACCCCCCATTCGGTGTAGCGCAGGAGCCTCTCCGTCGATTCGACCTCCATCGTCAGCGGCGAGACCAGCGCGCAGTATTGGAACGTCACAAAGGGACGTTCCCAGAAGGCTGCCTCGCTGCCTGCGATCAGAGCGCACATACGCAGGATTTCCCGCCCCTCTTCCAGGCTTGGAGCACTGCCCCTGACCGGCTTCAAGCAGTTCTTCAGCGCCGGGTAAAAGCGTGATATGCTGAACTGGCCCGGTGGTGCGTCGTCCGCGATAACCGGCAGGCTCAGAACGTCATAGCCCGGCAGCTCATTGATCAGGTGAGCAATGCGGGCGATATCTTCCGACCGCGACCGCCGTAGCTGACCAGTATCCGGGTCCAGGATATCAGGAGCCGAACTTGCATTGACCATAAGTGGGCCATCATCGGGCAGGGTACGGTCAAAGCGCGGATCGCGCGCATAGTAAGTAAAGCGCGAGGGGCATGCGTCGACGAAATGCTGGACGACCTGCCGCGGCAACCGGACGACACCAGTTTCACCATCTACGTGACAGCCGTGCCGGGCAAAGAGCGACCACGCCTCGGCGTTGCGCACCCACATACCAACCGATTCGAGAATCTCGAGAGATGCCTCGTGCACCCGCTCTACCTGCTCTTGCGTGAGCAGCTCTGCGAACTGGCTCATTTGCTGTTCCTATCCTCCTCGATTGTCTTGTTCACCTCCCGCTCCCTTTGCCCATTCCCTCGACGGGCACGGTGCGGCGATCCGAACATGCCACCACTAGCCTGGTGGCCGTGCCCGATGACCAGGAAAGCCTCTGGATCTGCCTCTGCGACGGCTTGCCGGAGCGAGCGCTCATGGGGACGGGTGAGCGTACAGAACAGGACAGCGTGCTCCTTCTTGGTGAACATCCCCTCAGCCGGCCATGCGGTCACACCCAGTTGTAGCTTGCGGAACACGACATCTGCTACCTCCTGTGGCTTGTCAGTCACAATGAAGGCCATGCGCACGACACTTGGGCCTTCCAGCACATAGTCAGCAGCCAGGCCCCACACGAACAGGGTGATCAGCGCATAGAGGCCAGCTTCCCAGCCAAAGACCAGACCCGCAACCAGAACCACCGCACCATCAGTAACCAGGTAGATCTGGCTGATGGGGATCCCTGTGCGTACCTGCAGAACACGGGCTAGAACTCCCGTGCCCGCAGATGTGCCACCTCCCCGGTAGATCAGACCTGTGGCTATCCCACCCACCACCCCGCCGTAGAGAGCGTTGAGCAATATCTCATCGGTGAGCGTCGTGGCAGCGAACCAGTGTGCCAAAAGATCCACGCCAAGATTGTACAGGAGCACCGTGTAGAGGGTAGACATCAGGAATCGGAAGCGTCCAAGATACTGGAAGCCAACTACGATCGGAGCAATATTCAGCACCAGCATAGTGAGACCAATTGGCCAGCCGGTGAGTTTATTCAGGATAATGGCGATGCCAGTCACGCCGCCCGGCGCGATATTCGATGGCGCCAAGAACAAGTGCACGTTCGCCGCTGCCAACAGGGCCCCACCTGTCAAGAGCGTGAACTTGAGCATCTGGGCCCGTAGATTCATGCGGCGCAAGCGTTCACCCATTGTCAATGCCGTTTCTGAGTCGTTTGAATCAGATCCTGCTTGGGCATGGTCTCGGCCCATACTTCAGAGTCCGATGTGCCGTAAACCGGGACCTCGAGCTCAGATGTGCAGCCGCACGCCCATTGCGCACAGGATCTCCTGAAGCTCCTTGATGTTCACCTGCCTTGGCGTGATACCCTGTGTGCTGCACAGCGCCGCTGCCACACCAGCAGCCTGGCCAATCTCCATCATGTTGCCCATGCTCTTGCCGGCAGCATGTCCCAAATGGGTGGCCGAGCCACACCTCCCGGCTACCAGCAGCTTCTCCACACGCTTGGGAAGCAGGCTTCGATAGGGATAGGCGTAGCCCGACTTCATGGGAGCCAGCAAAAAGGTCGAGTCAATACTACCATATTTCCGGGCAACGACATCCTCGAACTCTGCGCCGCTCCGGGCATCCTCGACGGTTTGCACATACTCGCCCACGATGCGACGCGTTTCCCTCACCGCCACTGCAGCTCCCGTTCTGAGCAGGTAGCACTCTTCCAACCCTGGTATCCGGTACTTCCTGGCGATGCTGACAAAATCGACGGCGACTTGGAGCCCCGCTCGCTCTGCGAAGGTCAGATCCTGCGCCCGGATGCCGTCGATGTTGCCCACACTGTGCAGCCCGCCATTGTTCACTGACAGCACTCCGGGGATAGTCGTCCTGTCGAAGGCGTACCAGTCGGAAACACAGTATCCCTCCTTCCTGGCCTGTTCGAAGATCGACTGGAACTCCCGGGAATATCCACCATCAAACGAGTAGTCTGGATTAAAGGCCAGTGCTCGTTGCACATCTACATTGGCTACAGCAAACACCAACGACACCGGCATCAAGCGTCCATCCTCCCCCCCGCTCATCACCATCTCCACACCAGCATAATGGGCCACATCGCCATCGCCGGTTGCGTCGACCACAACGTCTGCCTCGAAAGTTCTACGCCCATCCTTACCAGTCACGACGACACCCTCTACCTTGTCATCGGCCATTAGAACGCCAGTCACAGGGCTATACAGTCGATAGTGGCATCCGGCCTCTTCCAGAAGCTCGAATGCAGCCAGTCGCAGATACTCAGGGTGGATGTGCAGACCGTCGCCGTCGATGTCGTTTGTCTTGCCCTTCAGCGAGGCATCTGAGCCCAAGCTATTCACCTTGGCTACAAAGATGTCATGCACGCCGCCTCGCTTGCCGCCATCAATGAGTAACCTATTAACCGGCATCCACAAGGCCAATGCAGCAACGCCGCCAAAGAAGCTTCTGCTCTCCAGAACCAAAGTCCTGACACCCTCCCGCGCCGCAGCCAGGGCTGCACCCAACCCTGCCGGACCACCACCGGCGACAATGACGCTGTAGGCTGCGCCCTCATCTGGAATCATATGCTCACTTTGTGTTCTTGATAGCATGCTGACTCGTCTAGAGGTATTGCCTGGGTACCGATTCGACCCAGTACTTGGTGAAATGCAGCGCGCCGTTCACCCGGACCTCGACCTCGATGGTCAGGTGAAAGTGCGTGTCCGTGGCCTGAACCGCGACGTCCGCGCGTGATTCGATCCCTTGATTGGGACGTATGATGCGATAGAAGTGTCGGCCCTTCGCGCTGGCATCTGAAGGGCGCGCAGGGGCAACGTCAAAAGTGGATGAGGCCTCCCGCTCTACGACGGTGGAATCGTTCACGCGCCAACTCGAGCTATGCGCCAGATTCAGGATGGTGCGCCCGGTAAGATGGTCTTGAGTGATCTGCCATATAGGTGGCTGGGCAGCCTCTGCGTGGCGGTTCACCGTCCGCGCTGAAGGGCAGAAGGCTGGTGTTACGGCACTTCCCTCTGCAGGAACGACGGGTAAAATCAGGCGTGAAGGATGCTCCAGTCCCCGGTAGACCCAATTGGTGGCCGGATGAGGCGTTGGCCATACATTGGGCCAGTCTGAGCTGGCGACGCTCAGGCGCATACGATGGCCCCGGGCAAAGATCCAGGCAGTACAGTCGATCTCGATCTCCAACTTGTAGACTTGCCCCGGCGTGAGGGGTTTGGGCTGGCGCAGCGAATTGCGGCGGGTGGCGTTCAGCATCCCTTTCGCTACCAAGTGGGACGTTCCATCCGGCGCCACGTCGCATAGACTCACCGCGAAACCAACTACCGGGGCAGAGGAGGACACGTACAGCACAGCCCGCGGCCAGCCCAGTATATGAACAGCCTCTGAAAGAGGTTGGGTTGTGTAAACCTGGGAGAAGGCTTCGTCAGATCGCTGATCACCGGGCAGACCAAAAGGAATACCGCCTGACCAGAGGCCGCCCGTCACACCCACCCTCGGGTCATGGTCGAACGCATCATGCCCCCCCGCTCCTTCCCGTGCCGGCTGCGGATCATCGTGGAGCATCCCACCCTTGCCCAGGTACAGACTCGCTGAACTTGCTTCGGGAGGTGGCCAGCCTGTTTCAGACCGCCATTCTCCGAGTGTCTCCAGACGATCGGGATCAGGGGGCTGGTAGCGCTGTGCGAAGACCACTACCGGCGGCTCGTCCATGATACCAGTTTCTTTGCCCTTGCACCAATGGTCAAGCCAGCGGAGAACCTCCCGGAGGTAGTCGATGCGCGGGCCGGGAATAGCGACGTCAGGCAAGGCGTGGTTCCAGGGACCGATGAGCACCTTGCTGGGAGCCTGAAGGTGTTGGAAAAGACGGAGTGGCGGGTTGGGGTAGCCGTCCCGCCAGCCTCCGATCAGAAATGCGGGACAGTGGATGCGCTCAGGCGCATCGCGCACCGATCCGTTCCGCCAATACTCACTGTCCGTTTGGTGACGGTACCACTTGAGCAGGTAAGGTTCGTCATGAGCGAGGTGGTGCTCCCAGACCTCTGCCCAAGCCCCGCCCGACCACTCCGGGTACGGCGGTAGTGCGTTCCTGGCGACCATCTGGCCACCATAGTGGGCAATGTCATAGTACATGCGCATCAAGCCACCCCGGTAGTGACAATCATCCGTATATCGGTCGTCCGTGAAATAGATAGGGATGATACTGGTCAGGTGTGGTGGGTTGTGGGCAGCCACCTGTAGCGCGGTAAATCCGCCGTAGGATATGCCCATCATGTTGACGTGACCATCACACCATGGCTGCCGGCCCAGCCATTCTACAGCATCGTAACCATCCAACTGCTCCTGGAGGGTATACTCATCGGTGCTAACCCCTTCCGACGCGCCTGTACCCCGGATATCGACCCGGACGACGACGTAGCCATGACGCGGAAAGGTGAGATAGAATGGCCGGCTGACCAGATGGACATCGTCCTTGCGATAGGGCGTGTACTCCATCACCACAGGCCAGCGATCGAGACCATCTGTTCCGGCAGGCATGTACAGATCGGCGGCCAGATGCACGCCGTCGCGCATCGGGATCAGGACATTCTTGACCAACTCAACGCCATCGGCAACGGATCGGGTGATAGCTTCTAACATGCTAGCCTCTGCTACAACCGCCCACGGGCTTCCATTTTATCGATACAGAGACGCGATCGTGCGCTACTGCCACCACCGCTTCACTGCAACGGACGGCATGGAGGCGATGGTCTCCTTATCTGCCTTCAGGTATACGACCTTTTCCCTGATCTCGTCAATCTGGGAAACAGGGATACACTTAACTCGGTCCCCTCGCAGGCGTGCCTCCCGGAGGCAGAGGTGTGTGATCCCTCCACTATCCGGGTCCACCAGAAACTCGTCTACCCGACCGACCCGGCCGTCGGTGGCTTCTACCCGGGCGCCACGGCGCACGGCCAACTGACCGGGCGGGATGGGCCGGATCTTATCACCTACAATTCGCTTGGCTGGCACCACATATGGCCATAGCATCGTGAGGCTGGGATCGGTGGCGTGATGGGGCAGGTTACCGTAGACGAACTCAGTCTGGTTAAAGGGTTCCAGCGCCGAAAACTCCTCCAACGTACAGCCCAGCACGATGACCTCGGCTGCCGTCTGCTGGATCAAGACTGCTGGCACCAACCGCTCAATGCGAGAGGGTTGCTTCTCCCTCACCACGATGTGCGTAATCTGTTCTGTAGCTGGATTCAGGACAATGTGAGTTGAACGGCCACAGCGGCCATCGCTGCAATGCACCTCCACATTTAGCGGTACCTCCATCGCTTGGGCTCCCTTCTCTTCCACTGTCAATCCACCTCCGAGGCCAAGACCGTTCCCTCGGGGATTTTGCTGCTGCCCTGTTCGTCGGCCAGGTGGCAGGCCACGAAATGTCCCTCGCGAATCTTGCGGAATTCTGGCACGACTTTGACGCACTCCTCGATAGCCAGCGGGCACCGCGGGTGGAACACACAACCGGGTGGCGGATTGGCTGGACTGGGTGGTTCCCCCTTGAGGATGAAACGCCGCCGTCGCCGCTCCTGTTTGGGATTGGGCAAGGGCACGGCAGAGTTCAACGATTGGGTATAGGGATGCAGCGGGTCCTCGAAAAGTCGATTGCGTCCTGTTAGTTCCATGATCTTGCCCAGGTACATGACCGCAATGCGGTGCGAGATATGCTTGACCATGCTTAGGTCGTGCGCGATAAAGAGATAGGCCACATCTAGCTGGTTCTGCAGATCCTGCATCAGGTTCACCACCTGGGCCTGGATCGACACATCCAGCGCCGAGATCGGCTCGTCGCATACGATGAAATCAGGTTCTAGCGCCAGCGCTCGGGCGATCATTATGCGCTGCCTCTGCCCACCCGAGAATTCGTGGGGAAAGCGGCGCACATAGGCCGCGTCCATACCCACTAGTTCCAGCAGTTCGGCTACCCGGTTGTGTATCTCCTTGCTGCCCTTCCTCATGACCCCGTGTATGACGAGCGGCTCGCCCACGATCTTGCCCACCGAGTGACGGGGATTGAGCGAGGCATAGGGATCCTGAAAGATCATCTGCATTCTTGGCCGGAGCGCGCGCAGCTCTTCGTCGCTCGCCTGCGTAAGCTCAATATCGCCGAGGAACACCCGCCCCGATGTGGGCGTGTGGAGTTGAAGTATCGCTCTGCCAGCCGTCGACTTGCCACAGCCACTCTCGCCTACCAAGCCCAGCGTCTCACCCCGCTGGATCTCAAACGAGATACCGTCGACAGCCTTGACCAGACCGACCTGTCGTCCCAGGAGGCCGCCAGTAACGGGAAAGTGCTTCCTGAGCTCCTCTACTCGGAGTAATGCACCGTTCTCAGACATCGCGCGGTCCTCCTTTCTCCAAGTCGTAGAAACAGGCTGACTGGTGCCGCACAGCCACCGTGAACAGGGGCGGGATCTCTTCCCAGCAGCGATCAAAGGCATAGTCGCAGCGCCAGGCAAAGGGGCAGTGCCGGAGGGGAAGCAGTAGATCTGGCGGCGCGCCGCGGATGCTCACCAAGCGCCGCGACTCCCGCGAGTCCAGCCGGGGCAGCGCACCCAGTAATCCTAGGGTGTAAGGATGCTGGGGGTTCTCGTAGAGTTCATCCACAGCTGCGATCTCAACCGGGCGACCGCCATACATGACCAACACCCGGTCGGCGATCCCAGCCACGACACCCAGGTCGTGCGTGATCCATATAATGGCCACACCCAGGTCCTCCCGCAGCCGCTTGAACAAGTCGACAATCTGCGCCTGCACAGTGACGTCCAGCGCCGTAGTTGGTTCGTCGGCAATGATGATCTTGGGTGTACAGGCAATGGCGATAGCGATCACGACCCGCTGGCGCATACCGCCCGAGAACTGGAAAGGATAAGCTTTGTAGCGCAGTTCCGGATCGGCGATACCGACGTTCCCCAGGAGACTGACTGTTCGCTCCCGGGCCTCCTCCTTGTTCATCCCCATGTGGCGCGTTAACGTCTCCGAGATCTGCTCGCCGATGGTCAGGATTGGGTTGAGGGTGGAAATCGGGTCCTGAAAAACAAACCCGATCTGCCCACCGCGAATGTCCCGCAGCTCATCCACCGACATCTGCAATAGGTCTCTGGTACCCTCCGCGGTCGTGAACAGGGCCTCACCGTTCTCGATCTTGCCTGGCGGCATGGGTATGAGCCCCAAGAGCGACATCATCGTCACACTCTTGCCGCTTCCGCTCTCCCCGACGATGGCCAGCGTTTCGCCTTCCTGCAGATCAAAGCTGACGCCGTTGACGGCGTTGACGACACCATCCAGAGTGTAGAACTTGGTGAAAAGGTCCTTCACTTCCAAGATAGTTGACATCCTTCACCTCCTCCTACCTTCTGGCCCGTCGCAGCCGCGGATCGAGCACGTCCCGCAGCCAGTCGCCCAGCAGGTTCATCCCCAGCGAGGTCCACATGATGGCCAAGCCGGGCCAGAGGGCGATCCATGGATAGCTGGTCAAGTACTTGCGCCCTGCCTCGAGCATGTTGCCCCAGCTGGGTACGCTCGGTGGCACGCTCAAGCCGAGGAATCCCAGACCGGCCTCGTAGAATATCATCCTTGACATCTCAAAGGTGGCCAGAGTAAGAAGGGGACCGATGAGATTGGGCATAATGTGATCGAAGATAATGCGCCCCGTCCCCGCTCCTGCACTGATAGCCGACTCCACATACCCTGACTCACGCATACGCAGCACCTCACCGCGCGTGACCCGGGCAAAGATCGGCGCATCAGTTATGCCAAAGATCAGGATGACGTTGATCAGGCTCCGGCCCAGGATAGAGGCAATAACGACCACAAAGAGAAGGTAGGGCAGGGACAACACCAGGTTGACGACGGCCATGATAAATGTGTCCACCCGCCCACCCACATAGCCGGCTATGGCGCCAAAGATCATGCCAAGACCGGCCGCAATCAGCACCCCGAAAAAGCCGACTGTCAGCGAGACTCTGGCACCGTAGATGAGCCGACTTAGCAGATCGCGTCCAAGGTTGTCGGTGCCCAACGCGTGCTCCCAACTGCCTTCCGCATCCCAGGCTGGCGGCATCTTGGCCGCACGCAGGTTCTGCTCTAACGGCTCAAAGGGTGCAATAAGGGGAGCAAAGACGGCAGCAAAGACCACGATCAGAAACATCAACAATCCGATGACGCCGCTGCGGTCTCGCCATAGGAACCTCCCCATATAGGCCAGGCGGTCTCTGAAGGTTTGCTCAACGTCCAACATACTGTCTGCAGTTTGTGTCTTCTCTTTAGTGGCCATAGCGGATCCTCGGATCAATCACTGCGTAGGCAACATCTGTCAGCAGGTTTATGCCCAAAACCGCCAAGCTTGTAAACACGGCGATGGCCATAACCAACGGGTAGTCGCGCCAACCGATCGCTTGTTCCAGCAACTGGCCAATCCCAGGCCAGGCAAAGACTGTCTCGATAATGATCGAGCCGCCCAGCATGTAGCCAAACTGTACACCGATGACGCTTACCAGCGGGATGGCGACATTGCGCAGCACATGCTTGGTATAGATCGTCCCCGGAAGCAGTCCCTTGCTCTTGGCAGTCCGGACAAAGTCCTCCCCCCGGACCTCAAGAACAGCCGAGCGCGTCAATCGCACTAACTGGCCCATGGTGGGCAGTCCCAGCACAAAGGCAGGCAGAATGACCGACCTCCACTCGTCCCGGCCAAAAGAGGGCAACCATCCCAGCCGGACTGCGAAAAAGAGCATCAGGAGGAGGCCCAGCCAGAAGTTGGGGATGCTCTGGCCCAGCAAAGCCAGGAAGCGCCCCACCGAATCAACCACGCTGCCAGGATTGAATCCTCCTACCAAACCTAGTGGGACGCCGACGATGATGGCGAATAGTATGGCCGTGGCAGCCAGTTGCACTGTAGCCGGCAGGCGTTGTAACACCAGATCCAGGGCTGATGACTTGAAGTGCAGCGATCGACCAAAGTCCCCGGTGAGAACTCCGACGAAATAGTCGCCGAACTGCACTAGCAGTGGACGGTTGTAGCCCATCTCCTCGCGGAAGGCTTCCACCGCCTCGGCGCTCGCTTCGCGCGGCATCATCAGCCGCGCCGGATCACCGGTGACCCGCACCAAAAAGAAGACGAGGACCAGGACGCCAAGCAGGAGCAGGATGGACTGCCCTGCCTTGAAGAGAAAGTATCGTTGCATGAGCGCCTCCCTGTGTAACGTGAAAGCTTTCACGCGGCCAGCGGATGCGCGGGACACCACGCCGGACCATAATTGTGGGAGAGTGACGCCGTCACCCTCCCACAATGTAGGATGGTCTGAGAAGGTGGAACCTAGTCCTCGGTAATGACCCAGGTATTCATCAAGAAGTAATCTTCGGCACCGCGCGGCGTGTAGTTCTGCACTCGGGTGTTGATCGCCTCGAATGTCATGAGCTGGTAGAGGTAGATGAAGGGTGGGTCCTCCTGCATGTAGACCTGCAAGTCCTCGTACAGTTTCTTGCGTTCTTGGAAATCGATAGCCGTCTCAATGTCAGCCAAGTATTGGTCAATCGTCGGATCCGACCAGGAGGAGTAGCTGGCATCCCAGCCACCCAACGCACCATACAGACGGTTGTATGCTTCGCCCAAGGTAGAGGACCAGCTATCACCAAACAACGGCGGTAGCTGCTTCTCCGCTTCCTGCTCCCAGTACTGGCCCGACTCCATGATCTCCAGATTCGTTTCGATGCCCACATCCAGCAGGTAGCCTTGGACAGCCTCGCAGACCTGCTCGAAGAAGATATAGGCTCCCGCCGGGCAGGCAAAGTCCATCTCAAAGCCGTCGGGATAGCCAGCCTCAGCCAGCAGCTCCTTGGCCTTCTCCGGATCGTAGGGGAAGGGCTCTACAACACCGAAGCCCATCTCGCCGTCAGCCACATATCCGGTAGCGCGTTGGCCAAAGCCATCAAAAAGAGCATCGACGATGGCATCGACGTCGACGGCGTAGTTCATCGCCTGCCGGACGAGCGGGTCCTCCGTCGGCTGGTCGAGACCGGTGGTCAGGTTATTGAAGGCAATATAGTAGATGCGGGTGCTAGGGTAGCGGATCACCTTGACGTCAGGCACGCCGAGCAAGCTCTGCGCTTCCTCCGAACTCAGTCGCCCTACAACGTCCACTTCGCCGGTCTGAATGGCAGCCACGCGGGTGGCGGACTCGGGGATGGGCCGGAAGATCAGGTTCTGAACCTTCGGTAGCCCTTCGCGCCAGTAGTTGGGGTTGGCTTCCATGGTGATATGATCACCCTTGACCCACTCCACGAACATAAAAGGACCGGTGCCGATGGGTTGCTCCACAAAGCCCTCTTCACCGACCTCCTCGTAGTACTTGGGTGGGATCATGGCCCAGTAGTCGGCCATCAGTCTGAGGAACGTGGAATCGGGCTCCGGCGTGGTGACTTTTACCGTGTAGTCGTCGATCTTTTCCACCGAATCGGCGTTGGTAAAGTAGTAGCTGTACTCATAGTCCGCGTTCGCCGCCCGCTCCCAGGTCAGGACGACCGAGTCGGCATTAAACGGCTCACCGTTGTGAAAGACAACGTCGTCCCGAAGATAGAAGGTATATTCCGTCCCATCCTCAGAAATCTCGTAGCTCTCGGCCAGGGCTGGTTCGAGCTCGCCCTCTTCGTTCACCCACAGCAGCGAATCCCACATTTGCTGCGAAGTATTCGAGGCGTTGCGCTCAGCGGCTTGGGGCCGGTCGATAGAGTTGGGGAACGTGGCTAGGGCCATGGTCAACGTGCCCTCTGGCCCCTCGGGCGCGGGCACGGCCGTCACCTCCACAACCTTCTCCTCAACTACGGTCTCGACAACCTGCTTCTCGACTTCGACCGTTTCGACGACCGTTTTCTCAACCTCCACCGTCTCGACGATGGTCTCCGGTTCAGCAGTGCCGCCGCAGGTTGTGACCATTAGGCTCAAGAGTACTAACAGCGTGATGATGCTTAGAGTCTTGGTTCTCATGCTTTCTTTTCCTCCATTGGTTTGACTGATGCATCTCTGATAGCTCAACATGCACCTCATACTAGACCAACTGCAATTTGAATCCGATCTACCCCCTCCTTTCTTGAGATTAGGAATCTTCTGCCGGTGTAACGACGGGTCGGTGGATCTCAAATGCTGCGGAGCCTGGATTGAGTTCCGCTAGCATACTAACACAAAGCGGGCCCTGAGCTCCCAACGACGATATGCGCCATGCACTCGCCCGGGAAAACAGGGCCTCAAGGTCTGGATATTGTTCAACTCGCGTTCTTCCATTCCGTCCCCGCTGCTGAGCTTTTGCGAACTGCATAATTGTGTCAACGGGAATGTACGCGATCTGTGCCTGTCTTCCTCGACTTTGCCAGTTTCTGGACTCGGGCCAGAAGGTCACCATTCATCTCAAATCGGCACCTCTGTCTGTACTGCAAACCAGCCCAAATCTCCACTGCATTATAGACACAGAAGCAGTTTCCGTCAACTAGATGCTACCGGTGCACACTACCCATTCAAAAACTACAGACCGGCCGACCAACCTAATCGGGTTGGAATTGGACCTTCTCATTAACGGCTATCTCAGAGCTGCCCACCGTCCTGGCATCAGAAGACACGTACCCCTTGTCTTTTGAGTGCCCTCTGGACTCTTCCGATGTCCACTGCGCTACTACTCACCTTTTCCTTGATCGAAACCGCTGCCGCCACACCGGCGCCCTGTCCAGTCACAGTGCAACACATCATGTTCCTGGTAGACGCATGCGACATCGCATCGCCGGCGATACAGCGCCCCGCGACCAGTAGGTTTTGCACCTTAATTGGAACTGTGCTCCCATACGGAACTTGGAAGTAACGACCCGTCGTAGGCAGTACCAGCACACCATACCCATCTTGGAACTCGGGGAAAATACCGATCGAGTCCTCGAAACGCGCCTGGTTGCGCACATCGTGCCCGGTCAGGTTATACTGCCCCACAATCTTTCTGGAATCTCGCGTGCCGAGAGTCATGCCAAAGTTCCTGAGCTTTGCTCTCTCAAATCCTGGGACGTAGCACCTGAGGGCCTCAATGGCCAAGACAGCCTGACGTCGTCCTTCTATCTCAGCCCTGGTCAAATCCCAGACGTCGGAGCAATCGTAGCCCGTCATGTAGACCATGTTTAGATACGTAGCTTCCCCTGCATCAGAGAGCGTGCCGAATGTGCCGCCAATGCTGGTCAGACTCTCGGGAATCAGGCCATCCGCTCGAGCCTGGGCGAACGGTTCCTCAAGATAGGGCGTAAGTAGATCGTCTTCTTTCCCCGATGTCTCGATCCCCCAG
>Ga0207796_1000152_pt1 | contig 29624 bp, 27 predicted proteins | sample Pon1CUnioCityCA_6_FD_187274 | JGI IMG/M metagenome (GOLD analysis project Ga0207796, IMG submission 187274) | Marine sediment microbial community from Union City, CA, USA - Pond 1C Sediment 1 (SPAdes) | ecosystem: Environmental > Aquatic > Marine > Intertidal zone > Salt pond sediment ... | reverse complement strand
GTATTGAAATATACAGAGATGGCACAAAATCTATTGGCTGACAAAAACCAGACGGCGGCCACAGTTGCCACTGCTGTCTCATACACTCGAAAAGCCGGCAATATCAAACCCAAAAATTCCACCCTGCAGCAGGAATTACAGAATGCAGAATACTATCAACTCGCCTTTCAGAAGTTTGTTGAAATGGATTGGACCGCAGCCATCGAAAATCTAACAGAGATTATGTCGAAGGATGCCAATTTTGCCAATGGCAATGCCAAAGTCTTGCTTTTTGAAGCCTATTATGCGCTTAGCAAGCAGTATTATTCCGCAGGGCTTTATCAGGATGCTGTTACGAATCTAGAACAAGCAGAACTCCTGGCTTGGGCTGATCAAGACAATTTATTGAAATTATTCCAGGTACAAGTGTTTATGGGTGACAACCTGGGCGGATTGGAGTTATATGAAGATGCCGTTTCCTATTATAAATTTGCGCTTGATTCTGTGAAAATACTCCCCAAATTAACCAATTATCCTGTGGTCACCGGCATTTATTCCGAAGCCAATATCTTTGCAGGGGATGGAAATTTCGAAAGGGCATTTGAAAGATTTCAGACCGTATTTAAAAACATCGATTTCATCTACACGGTCTCTGAGGTCGAGATCGGTGATCGTGTTTTATTAGCATTTTTCGCGGATGAAAACAACTCCACCTTAGAGGCTGTGATTGTGGCAAACGAACTCCCTCAAAATATGGTGATCAGTTTTGGAAGAGCACTTCAAGTTCCTACGATCGAAAATTAGCGTCTATTATTTGGTACAGTCAAGATAGAAGGAGCACTTAATGTTTACAAATCGACCCGCAATGAAAAGGGATACCTCCGTCCAAGTTCTACAAAGCAGAACAAGGTTTTCTGAACTTGAGGATGAGTTTAGGTTAATCCGAGATGCGGTTCAAAAGAATTTACTATCCAATAGCGATAACAATAATTCGCGGGATTCCGCTGAATTACAAGCGATCGTTGAAGAATCTTTCAACCAGGTGTTGGAAGAAGAAAATATTCTTTATAATCATGCCACCAGAACCCAGATGTTAAAGTGGGTGATGGCGGATATCATTGGATATGGCCCAATTGAGCCCTTGCTTGAAAACCCTGATATCACCGAGATTATGGTCAACGGCTATAATCAGGTTTATGTTGAGCGTTTTGGCTTGATCGAACCTACGACGGTGAAATTTGAAAATACAGGCCACCTCATGCGAGTGATTTCTCGCATCGTTTCCCCAATCGGTAGAAGGGTGGACGAAGCCTCCCCAATGGTTGATGCACGCTTGCCCAACGGATACCGGGTCAATGCCACCATTCCACCCCTTTCCTTGGATGGGCCGATATTAACTATTCGTAAGTTTGCCACACGGCCCTTTACAGTGCAGGATTTAATTGCCAACGGCACTTTGCCACTCTCACTGGCAAATTTCTTGAAAGCCTGTGTGGAAGCCAGGGTTAATATCGTCAACTCTGGTGGTACGGGTACTGGGAAGACGACCTTCTTGAATGTACTCTCCTCCTTCATCCCTGAGCAAGAACGGGTGATCACCATTGAGGATACGGCGGAGCTGCAAATGCGCCAGCCGCATGTTGTACGATTGGAAAAACGTCCCCCGAACATTGAGGGTAAGGGAGAGATCACCATCCGCCAATTGGTAGTCAATGCCCTGCGCATGCGGCCCGATCGGATTATTGTTGGCGAGTGCCGTGCTGGAGAGGCTTTGGATATGCTCCAGGCGATGAACACCGGTCATGATGGTTCAATGACCACGATCCACTCTAACGGTCCTAGGGATGCATTACGCAGGATCGAGACGATGGTGCTGATGGCCGGAATGGATTTGCCTTTGAAAGCCATTCGTGAGCAGGTAGCTTCTGCTATTGAGCTGGTTGTCCACCTTGAGCGTTTGAAGGATGGATCGCGCAAGATTGTGAAGGTTGCGGAAGTGCAGGGGATGGAAGGCGATACCATTGTGATGCAAGACCTGTTCTTGTTCCATCAGAAGGGTATGGAGAATGGGGTTGTGCAGGGTGTAATGAAGCCCACCGGTCTGCGCCCACGGTTCATGGATAAATTCACAGCTAACAATGTCGAATTACCGGATAGTATCTTTGAAAAATAAATTTCGATGAAATTTTAAGGTGACACTGTTTTGCACAATACGAAATTTATTTCTGGCAACCTTATTTGACTTTTGGTCCAAAAGTTTGTAATACCTTATAGACTGAAATCCCAATATTTTCAAAGAATTACAGGGGTTATTTTGAAGAAAATTAAAATTCAAAATTCTTCCAGGTCGAAACATGTAATCACTGTCAAATATTGTGATACTTTTTTCAGCAAATTTGCAGGTTTAATGTTTTCAAAGGAATTAGCCGAGGATCAGGGGATCATCATTGTTGAGCAGAATGAATCGAGAATAAACACATCGATCCATATGATGTTTATGAATTTTGACCTGACAATTTTATGGTTGGATAAAAATAAGGTTATTGTCGATAAAGTATTAGCAAAAAAGTGGGCGCCATTCCATTTCCCAAAACAGCCTGCGCAATATGTCATTGAAATGCATCAATCGAAATTCTCTGAATATTCGATCGGGGATAGATTGGTTTTTCTCAACGAGGAAGAAGTTTAATCGAAAATTGTTGGTTTCACCTAATAGAAATAGAAAATTACAGTATTACTTTTTGCTTCTATCGATAAATAACTAATAACAGTGATAGTGTTTACTGCTCTCTCCAATTTTTAGTAGAGAATTTTATTTTTTGACTTATAGGCGCTATGTTTTGTGAGCGGCTTTTTTCTTTGTGGTAGGCTAAATCTTTATTAGTGAAGGGAATGAAAAGCGAGGGATGTTCTTGATTTTTTCATCCAAGCCTGAATTGATCATTTCTGCTGCCATGATACCGCTTTGAATCGCCGGACGGATGCCCTCGCCCATATCACAGGTTGCCAAACCCAGGGCGTCCCCAACCAGGAATGCATTCCCCTTTCTGATTTGTGGCGATTTACTGCGCAGGTAATAACTGTATCCAATCGGTTTGAATTTATGTCCCTGCACTAGTTTTAGATCCTCCAGTTTTTCCAGGTGCCTGTGCCAAAATTCATTCAATGTGCTCCCTTTGTTGCGCAATCCCGAGGCACTGGCACCGATCCCGACATTCAAATAGCCGCCAGCTTTTGGGAAGTACCAGCTGTATCCGGGCAAGCCGTCTTCAAAAAACCACAGGTGGCAGCGATAATCCGCAATGTCATAGGGAAATTCTTCCTCCTTGGTAATGATCAGGCGCTGATTTTTTGAGGCTTGATCATGTGGAAAAAGAGCCCTTCGGACAGGGCAGTGGGTACCGCCTGCACCAACCAGGTAATTTGCCTGATAGCAGTCATCGATTTGATATCCCCCATCTACTGTTTCGATTTTCTGCACGGTGTGTTGAATAGGTGTGACTTCTGCCAGAGAGAGCAACCAGGCATCGAATTCCATTCGACGGATGGCATACTGGTGAGTGGGGAGGGTGAATTTCAATCCACGAAATGAGATATTAAATGAATAAAACTTGGTCAAATACCCCGGGTAATCACCCGGTTTACGATCAAGTAAATCAAATATTTCTGGCGTGATCCAGCCTGCACAGGGTTTCTGGCGTGGAAAAGCAGCTTTATCCAAGACCACAAACTGAATGCTCAACTGCCTCAACCGCAGGGCGCAGGCTGCACCCGCCGGTCCACCACCAATAATCAGCACATCGGTTTTAAGCATGTTAGCTCCTAGCTGATGCGGCAATCAGGCTGGTGCGTGCCTGGTCGGGTCAGCACAATTTGCCAGAGCTGCTGAGAGCGAGAGCGGAAACCGCCAGCACTGCTCAATAGATAATAATCCCACATCCGCTTGAACCGGTCTCCGTACTTCTCCTGAAGATCTGGCCAGGCTCGGTTGAAGTTGGTATGCCAGGCCATTAAGGTAGGATCGTAGTGCGACCCGATATTGTGCCAATCTTCCATCACAAACAAACCCTCGATCGCTTTGCCTAATTGGGCAATGGAAGGGAGCATACCGTTGGGGAAAATGTATTTATCGGTCCAGGGTTCCCCGGAGGTGATGCTGCGATTGGTGCCAATGGTGTGCACGAAGGCGATCCCATCTTGCTTCAAACAGCGATCAACTACCTCAAAATAACTTCGATAGTTTTTATAACCGACATGCTCCATCACGCCGATCGAGATCACCGCGTCATATTGTCCCTTCACTTCCCGGTAGTCTTGTAAACGCAAATCAACGGGTAACCCTTCGCATAGTTCACGTCCTAAAGCCACTTGTTCTTTGGAGATATTCACACCCACCACAGAGGCGCCGTGTTTTTCAGCGGCGTATTTTGCAAAACTGCCCCAACCGCAGCCCAATTCCAGGATTGTCATGCCAGGATGAATGCCGATTTTCTGGCACACAAGCTCAAGCTTGGCTTCCTGAGCATCATCCAAGTTGTCTGCCTCCTTCCAATAGGCACAGGTATAGTTCAAACGCTTATCCAGCATCGCCCGGTAGAGGTCATTGCCTAGGTCGTAATGACGCTCAGCGACTTCCTGGGCTTTTCGCATTGACTGCCGGTTGAAAAGTTTTGCCTTTATAGCTTGCCAGGCTATCCTCAAGTTATTTTCAACTTTTTCTCTCAAATTTGCACGCAAGACACGGTCTATGAAGGAATCAATTGACTCACAATCCCACCAGCCGTCCATATAGGATTCACCTAACCCAAGGGAGGCATCTCGTAAAATCCGGTCGTACAATCGCTCATCGTTGACCTGCATGTCCCAGGGATTTCGCCCATTAACCTTGATTTCAGCAGAGTCCAGCAGTTCCCGCACAATTTTTTCCGATTCGCTCATGGTGATTCCTTTTGCTACTAATGTTTCATGATAATCAACACGAAAATATTAAAAGCGTCACGATTTTTAATAGTATAGCGAAGGGAGCGATGAAATTCAAATGAAATCTTTTTTTGGAGATAGAAGGATAATAATTTAGCTCCTAAGCTGATTCTTTTGTTTATTATTTCCTCTTTGCAAATGGCATTTAATAAATTATAATTATTCTTAATAAAGAATTATTCTAAATAAATGACTTTGATGTATGAAATCTCCTCAGGCACTTGTTGATATTTTCCGAAAAAATGGCTTACGCATCACGCCCCAACGCCGTGCCATTTTTGATTTGCTTGCAAAGGAAGATTCCCATCCTTCTGTGGATGAAATTTATCAACAGGTGAAAATTACCATGCCCGATTTATCACGTGCAACCGTCTACAATACCGTACATGCGTTGGTGTCTTTAGGAGAATTGTATGAGGTTGAGGAATTGGGCGAGCCCACGACTCGTTATGATCCAAGAACTGAGCAGCATTTTCACCTTTATTGTGAAGGTTGTCATAAGTTGCTGGATGTTGAGAGGGGGATGGAACAAGTTAGCCCTCCTTCAGAGAAATTAAAGGGATTTGAGATTTCACGTAGCCAGATTACGTTTTATGGGCTTTGCCCGGATTGTCAGGATCGGAAAGAGTCACTGTAAATCTGTTATCAGACAAGCATTATTTTATGCACAAACCCAAACTACCTAATGAAAGGAAAAAATATTATGGCAAAAGTAGCAAGAGAAATGGTTGAAAAAGCAGGGATTGATGTCGATGAGTTGTTGGATTTGCTCATTAAGAATGCAGCAGCAGAGCTGACCACGTTTTATTATTACACCATCCTACGCGCCAACTTAATTGGACTGGAAGGCGAGGGTGTAAAGGAAATTGCAGAAGCTGCTCGTATTGAGGATAGAAATCACTTTGAGGCGTTGGTGCCAAGAATCTATGAGTTGGGCGGAAAGCTGCCTGATGATATGAAAGTCTTTCATGACATGTCCGCCTGTCCCCCCGCCAGGCTGCCAGAGGATATGAATGATACTATTGAGATTCTGAAAGTTTTGGTTAATGCAGAACGCTGTGCTGTCAGAGGATATACCCATATCTGCAATATGACGGCTGGAAAAGACCCCCGCACACACGCTTTAGCACTGGCTATCCTGAATGAAGAAATTGAACACGAATCATGGTTCTCAGAATTTCTTGGTGAAGGTCCATCAGGGCACTTCATGCGCCGAGGAGAGACCTCCCCATTTGTAAGACCCTTCATGCCATCACTATAGAATAAATCATAGGATAGTGATAAAAGGACCTTGCCAAAAGCAAGGTCCCTTTTTTATGCTTGGTAAGTTAAGGGCGGAAAACCTAATGGATCAATCATTTACTATGTGGGTATGGAAAAACGGAACTCATAACGTGGGAACTAATTTCTGTAAATTGAAAGTAGTTCAACTTGACATAGAACTGAGGAATAGCTCCATGGCTAAGCGTTTAACACATACAAAATAGATGTGAAAAAGCCATGTCGTTTTCATACCGTGATGTCGAAAGAAATTCAGGCAAAACTTGATTGTGGTATTATCGTTTAAATGGTGAAATCATAATCGAGAAAATATTACTCAAGTTCCAATGTTCGGAGGTGAAATTGGTAGAGAAAATTCACATCGGCATCATTATTTGTGACCGCTATCGAACCTGTGCTGGAGGGAAATGTTTAAGGTCTTTGCGGAACCGAGAGGGTGCCTTTAAGCGTTATGAAAATCAAGCTGTTGAGCTGATTGGATACACAACTTGCAATGGCTGTCCCGGAGGAAATATTGAATACGCCGGCGATGAGATGGTAAAAAATGGCGTCGAGGTGATCCATCTTGCGACTGGATTGCTGGTTGGATATCCCCCTTGTCCATATATAAAGACCTTTAAGGATTTTCTTGAAAACCGTTATGATGTGGAAGTTGTCCTCGGTACGCACCCTATTCCCCAAAAGTATTTGGATATGCATACTTCTCTTGGGACTTGGGAGGATCCGGTCTGGAATGAATGGTTGAAAGAAACAATGGCTGATGAGGTTGTTCGAAAGGCGTATGATTAAGATCGCATAAATATTCTTTTGATTATTTTAAATGTCATAGGATCTTTATTTTGAGCAACAGAAATCTATCCATATATGAAGTTTTTCTTGACAGCGAAGGTTTTTTATGGATAATATAATTAATCATTAAGACATCAGCGATGACAGAGGAAAGTAGGCTGGTGGAGGTAGACAGGGCGGTATGGGCAAGACTGAGACCCATACCCTGCTGAACCCATCCGAAGTTCCCTCTCGAGCTGCTCAGGTGAAGGCGAGAATCACGCTGTTAGTCTGAGCCGTATGGTCTCCCGTTAACGAGGCAGCCAATTGCCCTCGGGTTGTTGGTGATGAGTGGGTTGTGCAGAGTCCCTGGACAGCCAAGTAAGGTGGTACCGCGGTGATCCCGTCCTTAAGTTGGACAGGGATTTTTTATTTAATTAATTGGTTTTGCATTATTAGGCTGCTGGAATAACAAGGAAGGTTGAGTATGACTGACAAAGATAAAGAATTAGCGAAGTTGGAAGCCATCAAAGATGAAGCCCTGGCTGTGCTGGCGGATGTGGCAAACGAGGAAGCCCTGGAGGCGTGGCGTGTGGCACATCTTGGTCGAAGTTCTCCTGTGATGGCGGTTTTTAGCAACATGGGCAAGCTGGATAAGGCATTAAGACCTGTAATGGGGAAGGCTGCAAACGAAGTACGTCAAGCCTTAGAAAATGCCCTGGAAGAGAAGCGGCAGGTTCTGGAAAAAGAAGCCCTGCAGAGCGCATTGCAAACCGAGCGATTGGATGTAACCATGCCAGGCAGGCCGATCTCTAGAGGTCGCCTGCATCCCTTGACACAGGTGCTGCGGCGAATTATCCGAACCTTTGGCGATATGGGTTTCCAGGTCTATCGTTCCCCGGAAGTGGAGACAGATGATTACAACTTCACTTATTTAAACATGCCCCCTTACCACCCCGCTAGGGATATGTGGGATACCTTCTATACGAAGAAGGAGGGTGTGGTTCTTCGAACCCATACTTCACCAGGCCAAATCCGGGCGATGCGTGAATTTGCACCAGACCCCATCCGGGTTATCCTGCCAGGGATGACCATGCGTTATGAGCAGCTTTCTGCTCGGAGCGAGATCGAGTTTGCCCAGGTGGAGGTGTTGGTCGTGGGAGAGGGGGTTACCTTTGCGGAAATGAAGGGTACCCTGGATGAATTTGCCAGGCGCTTGTTTGGAGAAGAAGCGCCCACCCGGCTGCGCGCTTCTCATTTCCCGTTCACTGAACCCAGCGCCGAGATGGATGTGAGTTGTTTTGTGTGCGGTGGTGAAGGTTGTGCCGTATGCAAAGAGTCCGGCTGGCTTGAGATTGGAGGCTGTGGGATGGTACATCCAGTGGTGCTTGAATATGGTGGCTATGATCCGGAGGTTCACTCCGGTTTTGCTGCTGGCATGGGCATCGACCGCAGCACCCTGATGCGCTACCGGATTGACGATATCCGCCATTTTCGGAATAACGACGTGAGGTTTTTAAAGCAATTCTAGAGAGTAGGTGATTGGGTAATAGGTGATTAGGCGTTAGGAGGTTAGGATGGCTGATGAAAAACAGGGTTTGGAATCCTTGAAGATATGGCAGAAGTCGGTAGATTTCGCTGTTGATGTCTGTCGAAGCGTTCTGACACTTTTCCCTCTAGAAGAAAAGTGGGCCTTGACATCTCAACTACGCAGAGCTGTTTACAGCATCTCAGCAAATATTGCAGAGGGTTATGGACGGTTCAATTATCAGGAAACCATACATTTCTGCTACATAGCCAGAGGCTCCTTGGCTGAAACGAAATCCTTTCTGGTTCTGGCTAACCGTCTTGGCTATTTAGATGAAAGATCTACATCTAACTTATCAAACTCGTTTGATCGAGCTTGTGAAGATGCTCCATGGTTATATTGCTCACCTCCGTAAACTCAAGAATCAAAAGAAAATTAAGGAGCATCCCGACCAGGAAAATACTTACTTAATTTAATTCTCTTGGTTCCTAATACCCAGTTCCTAATACCTAATTCCTGATCTTTCTCTATTAAAAAATGGTAACTAATTGAAAACGAGGATAACATGAACGTACCACTTACATGGCTAAAAGATTATGTCAATATTGATGATTTGGGGATCGAGGCGCTGGCAAAGGTGCTGACGATGGTCGGTCTCGAGGTTAAGGAGATCCGGCTGGTGGGCTTGCTGATGCCAGGCAATGAAAAACATGAATTTAAATACACCGGGCTTTCCTGGCCGAAGGATAAATTTGTGGTGGCACAGATTGAAGAAGTGATGCCCCATCCCAATGCTGATAAGCTGGTGCTGTGCCGCCTGAACGACGGCTCAGAAGAGATTATCGTCCTGACAGGCGCCCCCAACCTTTTCGAATATAAGGGTAAGGGTCCTTTAGAGAAGCCGCTCAAGGTGGCTTATGCTCGTGAAGGAGCAATTCTCTTCGATGGTCATCAACCTGGCCGTAAACTGACCACCCTTAAACGGATGAAGATCCGTGGTGTGGAATCCTTCTCCATGATTTGCTCGGAAAAAGAGTTGGGAATTTCGGATGAGCATGAAGGTGTGATTATCCTTGATGATGATGCTCCAACTGGGACACCCTTGGTGGATTATATGGGAGATGCGGTCTTTGATGTGGACACGCCACCGAATATGGTGCGGGATGCGAGTGTACTCGGCATGGCACGGGAGGTCGCCGCTGCCACTGGAAAGCGTCTGCAGTATCCTGATGAGTCGCTTGATATGCAAGGACGACCCCTTGCGAGAAGAGCAGATATAGAAATTGAAGATCCTGTACTCAACCCGCGCTTTGTCCTGGGCTTGATTGAAGACATCCAAGTTCAACCAAGCCCCTATTGGGTACAGCGTCGATTGAATCTGGCGGGGATGCGTCCAATAAACTGTATTGTTGATGCTACCAATTATGTCATGCTCGAGTTGGGGGAACCTTTACACGCCTTTGATTATGATATCCTCACAAAACGGGTTGGGGGTGAAACCCCTACCATTATCACCCGCACAGCCAAGCCAGGTGAAACGCTGACAACTCTGGATGGTGTCGAACGACAGCTTGACATGGACATGGAGCTAGTCACGGATACAGCCGGCCCCCTGAGCATCGCTGGTGTGATGGGTGGTGAAGAAAGTGAAGTCCATCATGAAACGGTCAATGTTTTATTGGAGGGGGCTTCCTGGAATTTCATCAACATTCGGAAGACGGTCAGCAAGCTCAAGATCAACTCTGAAGCAGGCTACCGCTTCAGCCGTGGCATCCACCCTGCCCTGGCTGAGCAAGGCGTTCGATTGTGCCTGAAGCGGATGGCTGAATGGGGAGGAGGGCAAATTGCCCAGGGTTTAATTGATAAGTATCCAAACCCGCCCAAAGACCCTGTTGTGTCTCTTTCTGCAGATTGGGTCAATGAAAACCTGGGAACGGACATCACAGCGGAAGAGATTGCTGAAATCTTGACCCGTTTGGAATTTGAATGTGAAGTCAATGAGAAAAAGATTACGGTGAAAACGCCGACGCATCGATTGGACATCAATGAAGGTGTTGTTGGTCGAGCAGATTTATTAGAAGAAATCAGCCGTATTTATGGTTATGATCGCATTCCAACTCACCGTTTGGATCAGCCCTTGCCGCGCCAGCAAGTCAACCCGGAAATCGAGATGGAAGAATTACTGCGTGACCTGTTGGTTAATTTGGGATTGCAAGAATTGGTTGCTTATCGGATGACTGCGCCTGAGAGGGAAGCCCGTCGCTTCCCGCCGGATTATGAAGCCCCTCAAGTCGACTACATCGAGTTACAAAACCCTATTTCCGTTGAGCGTCGGGTGATGCGTCGCAGTATTTTAGGTTCAATGCTGGAGATAATGGAATATAACAGCGGCCTTGATCGCCGCCTGGCGTTATTTGAGATCGGACCAGTTTTTATCCCTGTGCTGGATGAAACTTTGCCTGAAGAAAAGATGATGCTCTCCATTGGTCTGACAGGTTTAAGAGAGATGCCGTCCTGGAAATCAGATGAGCCAGCAAATATGGATTTTTACGATCTAAAAGGTGTTGTCGAAGGCATGATGAATGGTTTGCATATTAAAAATATGGGATTCCATCCTGGAAATCACCCCAGCCTGCACCCTGGAAAAACAGCGGAGATTAAAATCGCTGATGAGATTGTTGGCGTGATGGGTGAATTACACCCCCTGGTTCAGGCAAATTACGAATTTCGAGAAGCCCCAGTGTATGTCGCAGAGTTTGACTTGTCGAAGATCCTTGAGGCCGGGCGTATCCTGTTCGATGTTGAAGCTGTACCGACCTATCCGCCTGTGCTGGAAGATCTGGCTATTGTCGTTGATGAGGATGTGACAGCAGCGGAAGTGGAGGATGTGATTCGCATGGGGGGTGGAGAATACCTGGCGAATGTGAAACTATTTGACATTTACCGCGGTAAACAACTAGGTGCTGAAAAGAAGAGCCTAGCTTTCAATTTAACCTACATCGCATCAGACCGAACTTTGACAGATAAGGAAGTGAGCAAACTGCGGGATAAGGTCATTTATTTATTGGATGAAAAACTTGGAGCGGAGTTGAGAAGCTAAGGTCTGCAAATCATCAATACAAGGGCGAGTTAATCCCATTGATTCATGGGCTTACTCCTTAACTGGACAAGGTTGTTTCTACCAGGTTTTGATCATGATTATGTTTGGCTTTCCAAATACTGTGGGTGCGCTATAATCAAAATATATACACAGCGATAACCTGGGAGGGCGAAATGCGTTTGACCACCTTAATTGAGAACCATGGCAATAATAATCAACCCGAACTTCTGGCAGAACACGGCTTATCCTTTTTCATTGAGAATCAAGGTCATTTTGTCATGTCAGATGTTGGGCAATCCGGAAAATTTGCTGACAATGCTGATATATTGGGCCTCGACCTGAGTGACGTTGAAGCCCTGGCAATCTCGCATCACCATTATGATCATGGAGGAGGATTAGGTCGGTTTTTCATGGAAAATCGCTACGCAAAGGTGTACTTGCAGGATTTTAGTGCTGGTGAACCTGTTGCTGTAGACTCATCGGGTGAAATTCGCCAGATTGGCCTGGATAGGCGTTTGCTTTCTCAACACGAAGATCGGCTGGTATGGGTTACAAAAAGCCTAGAACCCCTGCCAGGTTTTCACCTCATCACAGAAATACCAGACACTTACCCAAAACCGAGTGGGGATCAACGTCTTAAAATTAGAACTGGGGAAAAGATGAATCCGGATACCTTTACCCATGAATTGGTGACCGTGTTGAGGGGCGAGGACGGTTTGGTCATATTAACAGGCTGCGCGCATAATGGTTTGTTGAATATGATTGACGCTGTACGAAAAGCTTTTCCTGGTCAACCCATTCAGGCTGTTATCGGTGGATTTCACCTTCATCATGAAGATGACGAGGTGGTGAAGACAATTGGTCATAGCCTGATGGAAGAAGAGATTCCTGCCATTTATACCGGTCATTGCACTGGTGAAAAAGCTACAAACTTGCTTGAGGAAATTCTGGGGTCCAGACTGCATCGATTGTACACAGGTCTCGTAATGAATTTTGATTAAAATTGCTGCATTTCAATACAGTCCACGGGAGTCTGAATTATTCAATTAAATCGCATTATAAATTTTGGGGGTTTTCCACTGAATTTGTTATAATCCGTGTAAGAAAGCAGATTTCCCACAAATAATCTCAATACATATTGGTGACGCAACTGGGTTTAGGTCAATCAATCCCGCTTGAATTGTCTTTGAAACCTAATCAAGCACGTTGCGAGACGATCAATTAACTCACGAATACCACATTCGGCTTTTATTTGGTTGATTCTTCAAACCAAATCACTATCAAGAGACTTCGTTCGAGGTGAGACATTTATGCGTTGGATCATTGGAACACTAATCTTGTGGGGATTAAAATTAATTACAGTTCCATTTGCGCGATTGCTTGCCGGGGATAAGGTGAAACCACCCACGCCGGCAGCACCAGCACCAGAGGGGGAAGATGCGCTGCCCGATGTGGACGGAGAAACAGGTGAACCAGAGAAGCAGGAAGCACCCAAGAGGGTGATTCCTACAGGCGCATACATCATTGCTGATGTGATCGTCCTGGGAATTTCCGGCTTATTACTCGGTCTTTTCACAGGGTCATTTTTCATCGGATTTTCCTGGAAAGTGAGAGATTGGCCTGGCATGATTGTTTTTATTATTGCCAGCCTTCTTGGATCAGCCATCCATAGTTAATTTGGTGTAATTTTTTTCAATTCTCGGGTCCTGTCCTAAATTACGATTCTTCTTCCCTCAGTTCATTGATGGGAGCGTTGCACGATCTAATATGTAGCTTGTTTCATGGATAACGTGCTTCAACTTCCATTGTTGATGATGACTACAAAGATTTTCCAATTTTCGTGCACTATCTAAATCTGTATTTAATTTGGATATAATAAGATGTTGAAAGAGATCAGTGCCTGGTGTATTTCCTCGGTTTTTGAGATCAGCACGGGTCCATGCCTTTAACCGGTTTATGAGTCCTGACGATATGGCAGGCTGAAGGAGAAATCATGGCAGAAATTGAAAAACGCACATTAGGAAAGAGCGGGATCGAAGTTACCAAGATTGGTGTGGGTTTGTGGGCAGTCGGTGGTACGGAATGGGGGGAAGTTAAGGATCGAGAATCGCTGGATATGATTGACGCAGCATTGGATATGGGCATCAATTTTTTTGATACTGCGGATGTATACGGTAATAGGCACAGTGAAAAATTACTGGGCAAAGCGATGAAAGGCCGCCGAGACCAGTTTGTGGTGGCTACCAAAATAGGTTGGCTGGGATTCGATGGAAAAAACAACGTCAGCGCCTATGATACGGTCGGGAAATTGATTGAGGGTGTGGAGAGCAATTTACAACGCCTCCAAACGGACTATGTGGACCTGATCCAATGCCACATAGACTTCCAGGAGCCGAACATGCCGATCTTTGTTGAGGGTTTCCAAAAATTGCAGGAACAAGGCAAAATTCGGGCTTACGGTGTCAGTACCAGCGATTTTGATTACTTGCAAGCCTTCAATGCCGATGATAAAACGGCTACCCTTCAAATCGACTATTCGATTTTGAACCGGACAGCAGAAACGAAAATCTTTCCGTATACTTTGGAAAATGACCTAGGCGTCCTCGTCCGGGGACCTTTAGCCATGGGTATCCTGACGGGCAAATTCACCAAAGATATCCAGTTTGAAGAAGGTGATTTTCGTAAGCGCTGGACAGATAATGAATATGAATATAAGGTTTTCCTGAATGACCTGGAAAAAGTTGAAAAGCTGAAGGCTTTGGCGGATGGGCGATCTCTGGCACAAATTGCCATCCAATTCGTCCTGCAGCATCCTGCGGTCAGCGTGGCAATCCCTGGTGCCAAGCGAATCTCGCAGCTCAGCGAAAACATGAAAGCGGCATTGTTACCGCCCCTTACCGCTGAAGAGCTGCAGATCATTGATGCCATCACGCCCCCGGGTGGCGGGCGAAAGATCTGGCCAGCTTGATGTGTTCGTCAAGTATCCAAATCTTTTATCTGGCTGTACTCAAGATAATTGATACTTGCATCTGTAAAGACCAATTGAATATGATTTGTTCGATAAATGTGTGCATTTGTTCGTGATGTTCTTCATCCCAGGGAGATTGGCGTGATCCTCAGCTATCGCTGCCTTTCTGACTGCGCACATTGTTTGTATAACAGCGGCCCGAATTGGCGAGACTGGATGGACGAGGACGAGGTTGGAGCAGCCTTGAGGACGGCAAAAAAGGTATGGGGTTCGGGATTCCAGTTGCACTTCACCGGGGGTGAGCCATTTCTCCACTTTCCGCTTTTAAGAGCATCAGTTCAAATTGCCGTGGATTTAGACATCCCGTGTTATGTCGAGACCAATGCCAGTTGGTGCCGGGATCAGCAAAAAGTCGGGGATCGTTTTCGCCAGCTACGAGAGGTTGGGTTGGATGCGGTGCTGATCAGTGTTTCCCCTTTTCATCAAGAGTCCATTCCCTTGAAACACACACTGGATGCTATCTCAATCGCCAGAAGCGTTTTTGGTGATAATCGTGTGATCGTTTATCAATCAGATTGGCTGCCCGAGATGTCTCGCCATGGGGTGGATGGTCCGGTACCTTTGGATGTTTACCAATCCGAATATGGCGCTAACCAGGCTGGTCTTCACCTCTGGTTGGGTTATGGACTGATCAGCGGCGGCAGAGCGGGATACCGTTTGGGTAACCTGGTCCCCAAACGCAAGGCTGAAGCATTTCATGGGGTCAACTGCCAGGCTGAATTGCTTTTTGCCCCACATTCGCATCTTGACCTTTACGGCAACTACATTCCTGGCTTTTGCGGCGGGATTACTCTTGGGGATTGGCATGATCTTGAAGCGTTGATTGAAGGGTATGGGGAAGATCGTTACCCAACACTGATCAGGTTGCTGATTGAACGAGGTCCCTTTGGTTTGTATCAAAAAGCTGTGGGAGCATACGCCTATCAGCCCTTACCAGACGGGTATGCTGGGAAATGCCACCTATGTGTGGATGTGCGAAAGCATCTCCTTGAGAGTCATCTTTTTGAAGAAACGCTCAAGCCGCACAAGTTCTACGAATCTTTTTAGCATTATTGATTTCAGGACGATGAGGTTGACTGAAAACGCTCAATGGGCGCTAGAAAATTAATTGAGCCTCTCTGAGAAGTTTTTCCACACCTTCTCGCTCCTTTGCGCTCAAATTACACAAGGGTGCCCTGACGGACCCACCTTTATACCCCAGCCAATCCAGGGCTGCTTTTGCGCCTGCGATACCATAAGTGAAAGTGATGGCATAATCCAAAGCCAACAATCGTCGCTGGATCGCCCCTGCCTCATCGAATTTCCCCATTTGGGTTAACTGCATAATTTCTACCATTTCATCAGGAGCCAGATTAGCGAGCCCCATCACACCACCGTTTGCCCCAATCGTCAGGGCACCTAAAAAGGCGCTACCAGAACCGGTTAGGACCTGGAATTGAGGTATTTGATGCAGGATTTTACCGATTTTGACCACATTGCCGCTGCTTTCCTTCATTCCTGGGATGTTCTCATGTGCTGCCAGTGTAACGATTGTTTCCACCGTCATATCAAGGTGTGTGAAAAGGGGCACATTATACAACAGGACGGGGATCGGTGATGCATCAGCAACTTGCCGGTAATGCCTGACAAGAATATCTGGGCACATCAATGGATCGTAAAAATGGGGGGTCATGACCATGACAGCATCAGCCCCCAGATCGGCAGCTTGTTGAGTAAGTTGGATTGTCCCGGCGGTGGTTTCGACTCCCGTGCCTGCGATCAGCAGCTTTTCCAGTGGGATAACCTTTCGAGCTGTCTGGAGAAGGTCTCGTTTTTCACCAGGGGAAAGAAATACAGATTCACCGAAGGAGCCAATGAGCACATACCCGGTGAGTTGTGTCTCGTTGTATTTTTGGAGGTTATCTTGTAAAGCATCCAGGTCCAGGCGACCATCTGCTTTAAAGGGGGTCAGAATGGGGGGATAAATACCGCTGAAATCAATCATTTTTTCTCCTCTGAAATTAACTTTGCGGTTTTCGTGCCACAATCACCAAAGAAAGCCCTTTCCAGGGTAGGATGGGATCAATCAGTTTAAAGATGGGCACCAGGACATTAAAGACTTTCAAGCCGAAGCGGCCAATTGTCTCTTGTTTCGCAATCTTTCCTCGATACCACCAGCCCAAGACGCCGATTTTATTCATTGTGAATAACTCTTCGATTTCGTATCCGAATGACTCAAACAGGGCGCGTAATTGTTCTTTGTCATATCGGCGGTAATGGCCAATGGCTGAATCGAGGGAAGAATAGAGTTTTTCTCCGCGGGGGACGATGATGACCATCCGGCCACCGGGTTTGAGGACATGATCGGCATTGGCGATAACTGCCCGGTCTTCTTGAATGTGTTCGATTACGTTGGAAGCCATAACCGTATCGACCTGGGGAATTTCTGGCGGCGGTGGTTGCGTCGCATCCCACGGGATAACATCTACACCAGGGGTGTTCATGTAAGCGTTACGCAGGACTTCAAGGTAGACAGAGTCTATCTCTGTAGCGATCACGTTTGTGTACTGCATCAAGATGCGAACGTTATTGCCAATACCCGATCCGATCTCGAGCAGGGTCTCACCCACATAGCGTCGGGTCCGTGAAAGGAGCCATTCTGAATATTTGGGCGCGGCTTCCATGTCGATAAGGTCTTTGTGACCATAATCCCCTTCAAACATATCATCAATCAACCAGTACTTAATGATCGTCCCGAAGGCTTTCAGCCCATCTGACCAGGTGATTTTTTTACCTTCTGCATAGGTCCGGCCGTGGTAACTGATCGGCACCTCGTAGATGCGCAACTTTCGTTTAGCAAATTTGGCGGTCAATTCGGGTTCAATGCCAAAACGGTTGGAACGGATAGGGATGGTCTTTGCAACCTGGAGCCGAAAGGCTTTATAACAGGTTTCCATATCGGTCAGGTTCAAATCAGTAAACCAATTGCTGAAAAAGGTCAGGACTCGATTGGCTAAGGTGTGACGAAAATAAAGGACACGCCTTTCCTCCCTCTCAGCAAAACGTGAGCCATAAACCACATCCGCCGCGCCATCCAGGATGGGTCGTAATACAGTATTGTAATCTGCCGGGTCATATTCGAGATCTGCATCCTGGATGATGGCGATGTCCCCGCTGGCAGCATGAATCGCGGTCCGGATGGCGTTGCCCTTGCCCTGGTTTTCTTCCAATAGAATGGGGTGAACGGTTTCCGGGTAGGATTGGTGCAGTTCTTTGATAATTACCGGCGAACTGTCTGTGGAGGCGTCATCAACAATCACGATTTCGCGGTCATCGATACCTTTAATTTCCTGCTGTAAAACACGTAAAGTAATTTCGCGAATGGTGCGTTGTTCGTTATAAACCGGGATCAAAACGGATAATTTCATAACACTTCCATGATAAATATTCAGGCATTGATTATAACATAAGCAGTTAGTCACATAATTTTTCTTCTCTAAGCTAATGCCAAGCATAAGGAAGTAATCGTTAACGGATAGCGGATAAAATTCAGACTATAATGATTGAGAAAAATTGACCTTCGGTCATTAAAGGAAATCTTGATGTCAAAATTCACCCTCAATGCCTTTGCAGATGAAATTTCTTCAGAGCTTGATGAACCAATCTGGGGAATAAAACAACTGGATATTCATTATCCTGACTTGCGCGGCGTGAATGGCATAAACGTTAAGGACCTTGCCGACCGAGAAGTGACTCGCATCAGGGAGTATTTACGTATCAAGGGGATCCAGGTGGGATGTATCGGAAGACCCATTGGGGAGATCACTTTGATTGGGACGCAGAGCGCCCTGCAAATTTTACCTGGTCAACTTTTGTTTTCTCCTTTTGCACAAGATGTGGTTTCCTTTCTGGAGATTGCGGACCCTTTCCCAGTGGTAGTCGCAAAACCTGATGAGATAACCTTGGAACAAGATTCAGGGGATCATGCTGCGGTACACATTAATTTCAGGGACACCATCCGCGGCGAGGAGTCATTAATCTATCCAGGAGATGAAGGGATCTGATCTTTGATGTCTGAAAACGCCATGATATTGTCCAGCTATCAAAATCAGTGTGTGACGCTGCCCCTGAATGCGGATGACTATGCAGATCGATTAGCAGAATTACAACAGGGAGAGAGGAAGTCGGGTGGTTCGTAAAGTTGTTGTTGTTCCTTATAATCCTGAGTGGCTAAGTCAATTTCAGGCTGAAGCCGAACAGCTTTCTGAAATCTTGGGGGGTAATGTCCTCTCAATTGATCACATTGGCTCAACAGCCATCCCTGGACTTTATGCCAAACCAACGATTGATATCCTGATCGTGGTTCAGTCACATGATCAGCTTGATGACCGCAATGACTCCCTGGAAGCACTCGGATATGTGCCTAAGGGTGAAAATGGGATCGCTGGTAGACGATATTTTAAGAAGCCAGCCGGAGATGCACATCTCTACCACCTGCACGCCTTTGAACAAGGCCACGCTGCTATTATTCAACACTTGAATTTTCGGGATTACCTGCGCGCTCACCCTGAGGCAGCAAAGGCATACCAAGTCTTAAAGTTAAAATTGGCGGAGAGATTTCCCTATGAGGCACAACGTTACACTGAGGGTAAAGCCAATTTTATTGAGACTATTAATGCAAAAGCAGCCTTTTGACGGGAAGAATTTAGGAAACAATCAGAATGCGAGGGAATTGCTAATGATAGAAAACAAGAATTTTAGGAGCAGAATATGTCCATTTGGCTGATCGCCATGATTGTGCTGGTTAGTCTGGCGCTGATCTGGCTGATCTACCTGCTTTTTTGGGGGACTCCGCCCAATATCCATTGGGCTGTGGAACGGTTGGGGCTGCGGATGATCCTGGCGGATCCTGAACTATTGACGACCCTGGGGATCCTTGACAATACCCCCCTGGATTTTCACAGCGGCAAGCTGACAGATTCCTCTCCGCAATATATGGCCCAGCAAAGATCACTCGACCGATATGGGTTGGCGTTGATGCAACGTTATCACCCTGAAAAGCTAACTGGGCAGGAGCGAATTACCTATCGCTTGATGCGCTGGTATTTTGAACAAAACTTGCGAGGTCATCGATTTTCCTATCACTGGGTGACCAACCCGGTCTTTATGGGGCCTTACCCGGTCAACCACATATTTGGTGTGCAGGTTGATTTGATCCAGTTTCTCTGCACCTATCACAAGGTTGAAAACCGATTCAGCGCAAGGCGTTATCTCAAACGTTTGCGGAATGTTGATTGGAAATTAGCAGGTTTGACCGAGAGCATGGCAGAAAGGGAGGCTGATGGGGTAGTGCCGCCCAGTTTCGTCTTAGAGAAATGCCTGGAACAAATCCATAGTTATCTCGAGGGATCACTGGAGGAGAACCCTCTCTATACCAGCTTCTTGGAGAAGGTTCAGCAATCCGGTCGCTTTTCAGAGGCTGCTGCCCAACGATGGGGGGATAAGGTGTTGCGGGTCCTAAGCGAACATGTGGTCCCGGCTTACCAGCGTTTGGAAGGCGCTTTAAACGAATTGCTGCCGAATGCAGGGATTGAGGATGGTGTCTGGCGACTTCCAAATGGACGGGCGTACTACGATTTCTTATTGGAGACGCACACAACCATCGGGATTCAAGCCGAAGAAATCCACCAATTAGGTCTGGCAGAGGTGGAAAAGTTGACGGAATCTATCCAATCCGTTTTAAGAAACTTGGGGCTTCCGGATGACAATCCTGGAAAGCGGCTACAGGCGCTGATGAAAGATCCTTCCTATCATTTCAATGATGAAGATGCCCGTGAGGATATCCTTCAAACCTATCAATCGATTTTGGATCAGGTCAACCAGCGGGTACCGGAGGTCTTCAACCACGGCGCGCTGGAAAAGATCGTCGCAAAGCGACTGCCAGAATATAAGGAACCCGATTCCCCCATTGCTTATGCCCAGGCGCCGTCCATGGATGGCAGCCGGCCCGGCATGATGTGGGTCAATCTGCGCGATCCGGATAATATCTACCGCTGGGGGATGCGCACGCTGGCTTATCATGAAGGCATCCCGGGTCATGTTTATCAAATGGCACAGGCTCAAAGCATACGCGGTCTGCCGACTTTTCGAAGGGCATATTTCTTTAATGCCTATACCGAGGGATGGGCATTATACGCAGAGCATTTGGCCTGGGAGTTGGGATTGGAGGATGACCTTAGTAATCTGGGACGGCTACAGGCACTCATCTGGCGGGCAGCCAGGCTGGTTGTGGATACAGGCATTCATGACAAGCAATGGACGCGGGAACAGGCTATCGTTTATATGGTTGAAAAGACCGGGCTGCCAGAGCGCGATGTGACCACCGAGGTGGAACGTTATATTGTCATGCCCGGGCAAGCCTGTGCTTATTATTTAGGCTATCTCAGAATGCTCGACTTGAGAAAGAAGGCTGAGTCCGCCCTGGGAGAAGCATTTGATTTGAGGGATTTTCATGATGTGATCATCAACAACGGCAGTCTGCCACTCCCGCTTTTAGCGGATGTTGTGAATGAATATGTGGACCAGCAGGCTGGGTTGATCTCCAGGGGATGATGCCAAATTTGTGATGGGTTATATCGGATTCATTTCGCACAAGGTATGAAAAGTATGTGCTTCAGGATTGATTTCATTTTTGATGATTCAGGTTAAGTATGCATGAGACCATACTAGAGCTTACCAACTACCAGCATGCACAAAATCGATAATCCATAATGACCAGAATGTCAGTTAATTCTATTTTTCCCCTTTTTGAAGCTTATCGTGGTCAATCAATCCCGGTTGCCTTTCGGGCAGCTTTGAGATAGGGGATGCCGATCTGGCGTGCCTTTTCCGCACCTTCCAGGAGAATTTTGTCGAGATAGGGCTTATCGTCAATTAATTTATCAAACTTCGCCCGGGCTTCTGCAAAATGATCCAGGATCAATTCCGACAATTCTTTCTTTAAAGCGCCGTATGCAGCACCTCCATGCAGGTAAAGCTGGCGAATCTCTTCAAGGCGTTCAGAGCTGGCGAAAAATTGTAGAAGGGCGAAGAGATTGTCCCCATCAGGATTCTTGGGATCTTCTGGGCGTTTGCTGTCAGTGATGATGCGCATGATTTGCTTTCTCAATTTCTTCTCAGGCGCAAAGATCGGGATGGTATTGTCGTAGCTCTTACTCATTTTCCGGCCGTCAATCCCGGGCACTTTCATGACCGATTCCTGGATCAAGCCTTCCGGTACTTTCAACACAGGGCCGTAACTGCGGTTGAAGGCTTCGGCGATATCCCGGGTAATCTCAATATGTTGTTTTTGGTCGAGCCCAACAGGGACAACGTCTGAGCCATAAAGCAGGATATCCGCTGCCATCAATATGGGATAATAAAACAAGCCTGCATTGATCCCTTCATCTGGATCGCGTCCAATTTCGAGATTCTCATCCATGGCAGCTTTATAAGCGTGGGCGCGGTTGAGAAGTCCCTTGGAGGTGAAGCACGATAAAATCCAGGTGAATTCAGGGATTTCAGGGATATCCGATTGGCGGAAGAAGATGGCTTCATCGGGATTCAACCCCAATGCCAACCAGCTTGCCGCAACCTCGTAGACCAAGTCTTTGAGTGCTTTTGGGTCGTGCATGGACGTCAGGGCATGATAATCGGCAACAAAATACATCCCAAGATAATTTTCCATCAGGTCCAGGGCGGGTCGGTACATGCCTAAATAATTGCCGATATGGGGTTTACCGGTGGGTTTTATACCAGTGAGTGCGATTGGTTTCATGCGATATCCTTCTAATTTGATCTGTAAAATTCCACTTACGCGGATTTTATTATAAATGATTTAAGGACTGGGCTTGATGATGAATGGGAAAATCTAGGCGATGGGTTCTCCCTGGCGATTGATGCGTAATTCCTTTTTCGCAACCAGCGCGCCAAAGTATAGGTTAAGAAAGGTGTCCCAGCCTTGATCAAAGCGATACAAGCCAAATTCTTTCCGTTCCTCCTCCGACCCATATTTCCCGCCGTGAAACTCCCAGTAGAGGGTCAAATCAGGCAATTCGTATAGTGCTTTGTCATTGTAAAGGGTCTCGTAAAAGGTCACTTCATCCCCCACACGCTCCGGGTGATGAAGGCGTCCAGCGACACCATAGCCATTGTGATTGATCTCTCCCGTGATATGCAACACCTGTGAAAGAAGGTCCGGAACACGGAAGCCCTGGTGGTTCCGCAAACCAAGCAGGTTGAGCGCCGGTTTCCAGGCAGGTTGACCCTCATCCGGGTCAGCCTTTTGGACATCAAACCGCAGCCAAACGGCGTTCAGGTGATAAAGATCGCTGGTTGTGTGCACTTCTAGGGTGAGGGGCTTGTTCCAAAGGGATGCCAACCATTTCGCCAGGTTGGGGATCGCTTTGAGAGAAGCTGCTCTCTTGACCAAACCCTCCAGACTATTCGGATAATTCTTAAAGAAACCAATCTGTCCAGGTTCTAGAAGTATTGAGGCATGTGAATCCAGGTTATCGATATCTGATGGTTGCTTGATAAAGTAGGAGAAACCATCGTAGTCATTGGGACGTATTTCCAAATTTTCCTCCGTGATTTTGTTTAATTTATTATAAGTTAACCCTTGATGGTTTGCCAAAAAAAGCCTGACATTTGGGCAATCGTAAAGTCCAAATACTACGCCCGTTCATGACAAGGCATTTAATCATAAATTTTATCATTTTCTTCTTTTTCAGCCTTGGACTGGAGATTGCATATATTTACTCCAATGAACTTCAATGAAGAATTCACTAACTTTGCGATTAACCTAATCTAACATGATCTTCCTGTCCCGAATACATTGGATATCGTTATAATAAAAACAATGCATTATGAAAGGGAATTAAAGTGAGCGATCGACAGGATTTCTTGAAGCAGGTCCACTGTTATTTAATGGACATGGACGGCACCATTTATTTAGGGGATCAGCTCCTGCCTGGGGCGCATGACTGGCTTAATTTATTAGAGTCACTTGGACTCCGCTATTATTTCCTGACAAACAACTCATCCAGGTCGCGGGTGGAATATGCAGAAAAATTAAATCGGTTGGGATTGGACATCCCGGAGGAGATGATTTTCACTTCCGGGGAAGCCACCGCAATTTACTTGAAAAAAAATAATCCAGGTGCAAAATTGTTCGTGGTCGGCACGCCAGCCCTCCAGGCAGAATTTGTTCGACATGGTTTCAGATTAACTGAAACTGACCCGGATGTCGCAGTCCTGGGATTTGATACGACATTGACTTATGCCAAGCTTTGGAAATTATGCGATCTGGTGAAGGCTGGTAAACCATACATAGCCACACATCCGGATGTGAATTGCCCAACGCCCAGCGGGTTTAAGCCCGATATTGGTTCCTTCATCGAATTGATCGCCGCTTCGACCGGAAGGCGTCCGGATGTGATTGTGGGTAAACCCTATGAGCCGATTGTCACGGCCCTGGCGGAAAAAACCGGATTCCCAATCGGGGCTCACTGCATGGTGGGAGATCGGTTATATACCGATATCGCCTTGGGAAAATGGGGGATGAAAACAGCTCTGGTTCTGAGCGGGGAAACGAAGGCTGAAGACTTGAAAAACTCGCCCTTCATACCAGATTTGGTTGTGAAGGATATCGCAGAAATGGCTGACCTGGTACGAAAAATAAGAATATAGGACTCGGGTAAATTTATTTTGCTGCTGTCTTCTTTTTATCTTTAATCAACCAGTACAAGCCGCCTACTAGGGCTGTCAGGATCGTCAACCCCGCTACTGCTTGAATCACTGTTTTCTTTTCCATGCCTGGCATCACCACTTCCCCGTCCCCGTATTGCTGAAAGTGCTGCCCCCACCTGGTCTTGAGGGCTTCTTCAACGCGATGCCGCCCAACAAAGGGGTACCAGTAAACGTTGTGAAAAAGGTTGCTGGCAAAGTAGCTCCAGGGGACCAACGGGCTTTGTAACAGCGGTTTTTCTAGGGGTTTGAGGGGGCCGTGGTAAATTAATTTTTGTCCCTTTGATGCCAGGGTGTCCTCCTGGACGAAGTTCCATGGGGGTTCTTGTTCGATATCATATCCGACGATCTCGATCTGGCGGGGATCACCTATCCCCAGGCCCTTTTCATGAGCAAGGCGGATAAACCTCAGGGAAAGTGGGTCAAAGCCTTGCAAGCGAGCAGAAACCGCATCAATAGCAACCTGGTCAGCGGATGCCAGTAAGATGTCCTTCTCATGCCAGCGCATGGCACGCGGTCCTGGACCATCACCTGCGAAGGTCCCGTCCATCATTGCAAATATCCCCGGGTGGATTTCCTGCTGAATGGTCAGCAAGTCCACCAAAGTATCATGGATCACACTGTGGGTCCAATGACGGTGACGGTGGAGCAAACCTCCAAAGGCGTTTTTCATCGCGCCGGTGATGGTTGTGAAGACGTGTGTTTTGACCGTGGGAAGGTGCAGCATGTTCATACCGATCAGGTCTTTGGGGATGAATATACCCTCGGGATAAACCTGGTCCAGGACCAGCATCGGCTCGCTGGGAATAAACTGGACCCATTCAAAGGCATTTTCATAGAGATACAGGCAGGGAACCTGATAAAGGTCCGTGACAGCCTTATGCTTGTTATTAACCTCCCCATCGCTGGTATCCACGACCACGGTATCGTTGTGGACACCCACCAGGTCCTGGTAACCCAGGTCTCTAAGGCTCCTGATAACTCCCTCCAACTGCCAGGGTGTGGTTGAACAGGCTGGATACCAGGTTTGCCAGGAGATGTTGATTTTTAACCCGGTTTGAAGATCCTTGGGGAGGGCTTTTTCCACCTCCGCCAGTTTCAAAAGCTGGTCAATATCATCCAAAACGGTTTCTGGTTTTGTTTTTAAAACGGCAACTTTTCCTTTGCCCGGGAAATCTGTCATGGTTTCTGACTCCGTGGTTTCTTGTAAGTTCTATAATTATACTCACAGGATATTTTATAATGATAACTTGTTTCGAGTTCACATAAAAGATAATTTACCTGGGAATAAATTGATGAAGGACAACCAAGAACTAGCTGATTATCTTGACCCTTTAGGGTTAGGGGCGTGGCAGTATCATCCCGTTGCAGCGTCCACCAATGACCTGGCACTCGAATGGGGGCTGGAGGGTGCACCGGATTGGTCGCTGGTTTTGGCTGATTCCCAAACCAAGGGTAGGGGACGAAAAGGACGCAATTGGGTGACAACCCCGAAGTCAGCCCTGGCATTGAGCCTGGTGCTTCGTCCCACGCCTGAGGAGATGGCGCACCTGTCACACTTTACAGCCCTGGCTGGCCTGGGTTTGATCCATGCTTTAGCAGAATTTGGATTAACAGGCGAAATTAAATGGCCCAACGATGTTTTGTTGAAGGGAAAGAAGGTTGCTGGTATTCTGGTTGAATCCGATTGGCAGGGTGATAATTTAAAATCCTTCGTGATTGGCATGGGGGTGAATGTGACTCCTGATGCGGTACCCAAAGGGCTCAGGTATCCTGCCACCTCCCTTGAGGATGCCGCAAATCGTCCCATCAACCGCTGGGACCTGCTGGGGGATATCCTGCACCAGATGATGGCGCTCAGACTGGAAATCGCCACCTCAACCTTTTTAACAGCCTGGAATGAACACCTGGCTTTTCGTAACCAGTGGGTGGATTTTCGCCGTTCTGACTACGAAACTCAGCGGGTTAAGGTTTTGGGCATGACACCTGAGGGACATCTTTGCCTGGAAGGTGTATTGGGTGAAAAATATTCTGTCCTAGAGGGCGAGATCGTGATGCCCTTACAGTCAAAATCCCAGTGATTTAATCCACCCAAACAAATTCCGAATAAAAAACCCCGAAGGGATTGCTACGCCTTCGGGGTCATTATTTTCTCAAACCTTTATTATTCAGGAATCCTTGCCATTGCCGCGACGCTATCTCCTTTTTCAAGGTGCATGATGGTCACGCCGCGTGTGGCACGCCCTTGTTTGGAGATGCCGGCGACAGCAATGCGGATGACAATCCCCTGGCTGGATATCAGAGATATTTCATCCCCTTCCTTGACAACCCGGGCTTCCGTGATTTTGCCAATCGTCTTAACGGCTCGTTTATCAATAGTAGCAATACCCATGGTTGCGCGGCTCTTAGGTGAATATTCGCTGAGGTCCGTGCGCTTTCCAAAACCTTTCTCTGTGACCACCAGCAGATCCCCACCGGGTTCTACCACTTCCAATGAAGCCAAGCGGTCGCCCGGACGCATGCGAATGCCAATTACACCCATCGCCTGGCGTCCCATGGGCCGGATCTCGGTTTCTTCAAAGCGCAGCGCCTGGCCGTTGCGTGTGATGAGCATGATCTCGTCCTCACCACCTGTCAGGCAAACCCAACCCAACAGGTCCTCCTCGTCTAGGGAAATGGCAATTAACCCTGAAGGGCGTACGGATTCAAACTCCGACATCTCCACGCGTTTGACACGACCATTGACGGTCGCCATGGTGCAATAATTGACATCCTCAAAATCCGCAACAGGGACCACAGCGGTAATTTGCTCATCCGGGTTAATGTTGATGACATTGATGATGGAAATTCCTCGCCCGATACGGGTTTCATCTGGAAGCTGCCAGACTTTTTCTGAATAGACTTTGCCTCTATCAGAGAAGAACAGCAGGGTACTGAGGGTATGGGTACGCAGGAAGAACTTCACCTCGTCTTCGTCCCGCATGGATTGGCCGATCACGCCCCTGCCGCCGCGCCCCTGGGCGCGGTAGGTGGTTTCGGAGACGCGCTTGACATAACCCTTTTGCGTCAGGCTGACGAACACATCTTCTTTTTTGACCAGGGATTCCTCAGAGAGGTCGCTGGAGGCATCGGGGGCGATCACGGTGCGGCGCTCATCGCCGTAACTTTCAGTGATCTCATTCAAGTCTGTGCGGATAATTTCCAGGATCTTTTTAGGATGCGCCAGCAAGTCTTCCAGATACTCAATTTCACTCATTACCTCTTTATGCTCATCCATGATCTTCTGCTGTTCCAGGGCAGCTAGACGGCGCAATTGCATATCCAGGATTGCCTGGGCTTGGATTTCGGTAAGGTTAAAACGCGATACCAGGTTCGATTTTGCAATATCCGCGTCATCTGATTCACGGATGGTTTTAATCACTTCATCCAGGTTAGCGAGAGCAATTAACAACCCTTCTAAGATGTGGGCACGTTGTTTGGCTTTGTCCAGGTCATATTGGGTGCGCCTTGTGATGACGTCCTGGCGATGCTCCAGGTAGGCTTGCAAAGCGCGTTTGAGGGTCAGCAGGCGGGGTTCGCCGTTGACCAAAGCCAGGATCTGGGCACCAAAGGTTGACTGAAGGGGGGTGTACTTGTAGAGCTGGTTCAGCACCCGTTTTGGCTGGGCACCGCGTTTCAATTCGATCACAATTCGCATGCCGTTGCGGTCAGACTCATCACGCATATCACTGACCGAGTCCAGTCGGTCTTCGCGTGCCAGTTCAGCGATGCGCTCGATCAGGGTTGTTTTGTTGAGCTGGTAGGGGATCTCGGTGATCGTGATGACGTGCCTCCCGTGGCTTTTTTCTTCAATGGTGGCTTTTCCACGCACAACAATCCGGCCTCGCCCCGTGCTGTAAGCCTGGCGGATGCCTTCGTCGCCGACGATGATGCCGCCAGTGGGGAAATCCGGACCGGGAAGGTAGTCCATCAAGGTTTCAATGCTGACCTCGTCCATCTCGTCATAACAGTCGATGAGGTGGTTCAGGGCAGCTACCAGCTCGTTGAGATTGTGGGGGGGCACGTTAGTTGCCATACCAACAGCGATCCCCGAGGACCCATTTAATAAAAGATTGGGCAGCCGCGCAGGGAGAACATCAGGTTCCTGTAAAGAGCCGTCGAAGTTGTCGATGAAATTGACCGTGTCTTTGTTGAGGTCAATTAACATTTCTTCAGCCATTTTTGAGAGGCGCGCCTCTGTATAGCGCATGGCTGCTGGCGAGTCGCCGTCGATGGAGCCAAAGTTGCCCTGCCCGTCCACCATCAAATATCGCAGGGAGAAATCCTGTGCCATGCGTGCCATGGCATCATAAACCGCCATGTCACCATGGGGGTGATATTTACCCAGAACCTCACCCACAATACGGGCTGATTTCCGATGCGGTGTGTTGGCGCGAATACCCATGTCCCGCATGGCATACAGGATCCGGCGGTGAACTGGTTTGAGCCCGTCGCGCACATCTGGAAGGGCACGGGCAACGATTACGCTCATGGCGTAATCAAGATATGCCTCCCGCATTTCGTTATCGATATCAACCTGCTGTACGATTCCAATTTCTGTCATTCAGTTGTTTCCTTGATCATTTATTGTGTTTCCGTGACTTAAACAAACACCTCCAAATGATTGCAATAGGAGGTGTTTGATTGGGTTGCATAACCACCTAATTATACCCCAGGATGCGATTTTCGGCCTGTTTTAGCGGTGATTAATTCTGATTAATTAAATGAAGGGACTTGAGAAGACTAAGAGGGGATTCTTGCTATTTTATTGACTGTTGATCCTAATGAGCTTGGTGATTGATGTTTCATTCAGTAACAATTATTTGGCTAAAGGAATGACTGTTTTTATAATGTTTAATGCAGAAGGCCTGCAAAAGCACTGAAGAAAAAGGATCGAAGGATCGGAAGTGCCGACTGGTTGGTTAAGTGAAAAAAGTATTTGATTTCCCCTGGATCGATGCATTTTTCATTTTTTGATCCTTGCTAATGAATTTTTAAGTTTTTACAAAACGTTATACGTCGGATATAATGATTTCCGTTTTCGCTTATAATAAATGCCTAAAAGAAACAAAAGGAATTAGGAATTAATAATGAAAAAAAGAACGATGATCTCGATAATGGTTTTACTGGTGATGACCGCCACACTGCTCAGCGCC
>Ga0207796_1000151_pt1 | contig 29737 bp, 7 predicted proteins | sample Pon1CUnioCityCA_6_FD_187274 | JGI IMG/M metagenome (GOLD analysis project Ga0207796, IMG submission 187274) | Marine sediment microbial community from Union City, CA, USA - Pond 1C Sediment 1 (SPAdes) | ecosystem: Environmental > Aquatic > Marine > Intertidal zone > Salt pond sediment ... | reverse complement strand
CTCCCCAGCGGGACGTCAGCCACGAGCGTCGACTTTCCCCCTTGAGGTTCGGTCGCCACCGCCACCACGCGACCGTAGGGGTCAATGACGGCCGAATCGAAGCCGCCGTCGGCCTTGACCATGGCAACGCGATTCTCCACGGCGCGGAACACAACGTGCGTGTAGTGCTTGTACGTGATGGCGCTCCAGTCGTTGGAGGGCACGGCGATCAGCTGTGCGCCCTGGCGCACCAGCTTTCGCGCGGTATCCGTGAAATCGAGGTCGTAGCAGATAATGGTCCCCAGCACTCCGAGGGGCGTGTCGTACACCGGATAAGTGCCGCGCGTCAGGCTGGTCTCGCCCCCGAACGTGACCGGGTGGTCCTTGCCGAAGGTGCCCAGGAAATCGCCCCGGGGATTGACCACGGTGGCCTCGTTGCGCAACCCCTCATCCAGCAGAACGGCATAGCCGACGGCCAGGTGCGCATCGGTCTCGGCCGCCAGCTGGCGGAGGTTCACGCGATCCTCGACCTGCGGGTCGAAGGACAGGGCACCCTCCGGCCACACCACCAGCCGCGCCCCCTCCCCCGCCGCCTCCCGCGTCTGGTCGACCATACGCGTAATGAGGGCGCCAACCTGCTCATCACGGCCTTCGAAGGCCATACTGATGACGGACGCTCCCGGCTGCACGGCCGCCACGCGCACGGTGGACGTGCCGGGTTGACGGAACAGGAGCAGGCTCAGCCCCACCCAGGCCGTCAGCGCCGCCCCTGCGCCCATCAACCAGCGGCGCGCGCCGCGCACTTCGGAGCCGGGCCGGGCGTCTTCCGTTGGCCAGCGCCGATCGAACGCCGCCATGGCAGCTAGTCCCAGCGCGTAGTTGACCAGCACGATAACCGCACTCATCCCGAAGATGCCGAACATACTCACCGGCTGGATCAGCCACGGCAGGCGGTGCTGGGTGTACGCGATGAAGCCCCATGTGCCGGCGATGGGCAGGAAAACGCGGATCATCTCGATGCCCACCCAGTTGGCAATGCCGAAGGGCACGAACCAGCGGTAGCGCGTGCGTACGTTGAAGGCGCGCGTCCCGGCGTCGGTCAGCAAGGCGATGACGAAGACAATCGCCGGTAGGTAGGCCATGAAACTCCCGCTCCCGGCGAAAACCGGCCCCAGGTAGCCCCACAGCCAACCGCCGTTGAAGATGGCCGGGGCCAGCGAGGAGAGCCGGGGCGGCAGGAGACGGAACTGAGCCACCAGCGCCGGCACCATGGCGAACCAGGCCAGGAACCAGAGATCAAACGGCGGGAAGGCCAGGATCAGCATCCCGGCACTGAGGCCAGAGAGGGCGACGCCAAGGACTGTACGGATGATGGTGTTGCTCTTCATTGAGTGATTCCCTCCGACCTGCGCCTGATCACGAGTACGGCGGAAGAAGCAGCCTGAGTAATGAAAACGGCTGCAGCCAGCCGGAAGGCTACTATGGGATAGCTCGATCGTCAAGTGACGAGACGAAGCGCAGATCGCGTTCTGGGGAGTAGTAGGCCATGCGGCGCAGACCGGCTCCAGCCTGCACGGCGGCCCCGGGAACTGTCGAGCCACTATCGCTACCCCTTTATATGCGCCCGTGAAGGCAATTGGAGTCTCACGAGGGTGCCACGCACCACAGCGCAGACTCTCCCCCTCTATCTCCGACGGGCGGGGCCACCCCACCAGTACTGGTATGTCCCTCACAATGGCCGCCGCATGCCTCACTTGCCAGGGACGCCAGCGTCCGCTACACTCTGTCGCTGGGCCCGCGCCATGAAGGGGGAGAATCAGCACGCATCGGCGTGGTCGCCAGCTGAAGGGCAGAGACGGCCCGAGACAACCAGCTCCGAGCCTTCCAGAGCAGGGATTAGTCATCAGACGAAAATCACCAGCGACAGACCCGTTACTCATCAGCGCTGCCCGGATCTTCGTGTTCTGTGCCAGCGTATTGCCCATCGCGATCGTCGACCACCTTGCCCTCAGAGCTTTACGCCGCGTCGTGGCGGCCCAGATTGCAGGGCTGGCAGTCTCCGCCGCCCAGGCTATGCTGTATCGCCTGCAGGGGACGCTGCGCAACGCAATCCTGATCATGCCGGTCATCTATCGCAGCGATCCAATCTTGGGACGCCTGATCGATTCCGCTTCCTGGCGGGTTGGCGAGTTGCGCCGCGGGCGCCAGATACGCCCGCCTTGGCCAAATCCAAGAACGACGTGTGGGCTCTGCGTTGCTGGATGTGGCGGCGGGGTTGACGCCCCTGGGACGGCGACCGTGAGCTAGGCCCACCCGCGATCTTGGATAGGGTCACACTGTTGAAAGCCGCGCGCATCCCGGGATTTGCAGCCCCAGATGCCTGAGAACACTTGCCAGGGAAAAGGCAGACAACGCGTGTGAGTGAATCGAGAGCGAAGAGCATCGTGACGAGACCGGGCTACGCGCTGCTGGGCCTGGGCATCGCCCTGGGACTCGGTCTACTGGGAATCCGCGCCGCTGCACTGCCGGTCATCTCCCACGACGACGGGATTTCCTACATCGCAGCCACGTGTCATCAACTGGCATACGGTCCCCAAACCCCTCAGGCCGATTGGGTCCCGGCCAGCGAATGGCAGGCCTTCTGGACCCCCGACCGCTTGGGCTGTTTCCGGGGCATCAGCCGCGGTCTCGGTTCGCGGGACATCCATCCTCCCCTCTATTTCTGGATCCTTCACCTATGGATCCATGTCGTCGGCTTCGGCCTGCTCACCGGTCCGAGCCTCAACTTGCTTCTGTACGGAGGGATTGCCGTAGCGATCTTCAGCACTTCCAGGCTAGTCGATTGCTCTCCGGTCGCGAGTGGGACGGGAGCGATCCTGTGGCTACTGAGCGGGTCGTCTCTAACGGCGGCCAATCAGACCCGCCAGTACGGTCTCCTTGCGCTGACCGTCGTGCTCTTCGTGTCGGCCGTGCTTCGCTTCCTGCGAGACGGAAACTTCTGGGCCCCTGGGTCCCTCGGGGCGTTCGCGACCGCCGGTCTACTGACGCACTACCAGTTCTCCCTGGTCCTGGCAGCCGTTGGCGTCTGGGCCTTGGCCTTCCTGCTTCGCGGGGGTCAGCGGCGCCGGGCCGCGGTCCTCATGACGACGTTGGGACTGGCTGTCCTGTGCACAGTGCTGATCCATCCCCTTGTGCTGAAGTCGTTGCGCGCGGGGACGGGCCGGATACAGAGGTCCAGCGGCGCCCCGGTCGCCGTTGGGGTTTTCCGGTGCCTGTTTGCCTGGCTGGACTTGATCGTACCATTCCAGTTCGCCGGGTCTATGGCCGCTACGCTCATCCGCTACTGGCCCCTCACGATCGCCACCGTTGGCTTGATAGTTCTACTGGTGGTGGCTCTGGCACGCAGGCATCGCTGGCGAGTCGACGTCATCCTCCTCGACACGGTTGATGCCGTTCCCGCCCTGGCGGGGACCGCGGTGGGCGCGACCGTGACCGGTCTCTACATCTTCGGCTTCAGCCCGGAACATGCCATGGGGCCCAGGTACCTCCTGATCGCGAGCCCCTTGCTTTTCGTTGCCCTCGCCCAGCTACTCGACAGGGTGCCCCTCCCGGGGACGTGGAGCAGGCCGGTTCTGGCCGCACTGGTCGCCTATCAGCTGATCTGTGGATGTTTCAGCACCTATCAGTACGTGAGGGTATCTCGTTCCCGGGCGAATCCGGACTACCTGCGGGATGCGCGACCAATCCTGCTGGATACCACCGCCCGAGGCATTCTCCCCACTGCGTTGTGGCACGCGGACCCCGACACGCCGGTGTACGCGGCTCCTCAGAACGATCTGCTGGACGCCTTTCCGGAGATCCCCGAGGAGATGGAAGGCCTCGGCTACGTGTCGGACCTGACTTATCACGGGAACAGCACGGAGAAGCAGCAGACCATCGTGGCGCGGCTGGAGACGCGGGGCTACGAGATCACTGGTGTGGAGCGTGATGTGTTTGGCACCTTCGATGTCTTCTCTGTGTCCCGGGTGCGGCAGCAGAAAGCTGAGTTGCGCCGGTCGGGGACTCCCGGAGGTTTCGGACAGACCCTGCACACGCCTCCGAGATTCCCATGCTCTCTCCCATGACCTGATCGTGCAAACCGATCGCGCCAAACCTCCGGGGTCTCTAGCAGCCTAGCCCACGTCACACTCTCGCCCTAGACGCGGCCCCAAAAAGGACTCTGGGTGGTCCAACCCCTGTCCATCCATCCCGCCCGGCAGTTGCGTTGCTCACAAGTAGACCCGTGCATCTCTTCGGCCCCGCTAAATCCGCCCGATCGCGACTGTGTGGGGCCGAGGGATACGCTGCATCTCCTGCTCTGGGGGTCGACGCTCCCGCCTCGATCCTCAGCATTGAGTGAGTTACCGGGCCACCAGACATCCATATGCCGGTGCACCATCGTACCTTGACCCACCGTATCCGGCAGCCAGGCCCGTGAATCGTCCGGCGTCAGCCAGGCGACCGCGCGATATCCATGCGACGCCGCTGCCCTCCGGCTCCTCTCCCAGATAGTGCGCCGCCAGCCCCGTCAGCCTGGCGGCGCTGGCCGCGTGCACTCGCGGCGAGCCGCTGAGGACGGCGCAGTAGGACTCCGGCGCCGCGCTACGAGCCTTTGCCAGCCCGAGCAGGTGAGCCTTCTCGTCCACACCGGTCAAGCTCCGCGCTCCAGGACCCGACAACACCTGCAGCCGCTCTATCTCCGCCTCACGGGCGAGATCCACCGCCTGGCGCACGGAGAATGTGTATTGAACCGGGTCAGATGAGACGACCGACGCCAACGCCAGCGCATCGGGCGATTCGACGGCCGATTCCAAGCCTTCCTGCCCGGCCATGAAGCTGAACTGGACTGGATCAGAAGCCGCGCCGCACACGTCGCACAGCGCATCGCCGACGCCACCAGCAGCGTACGCACTGCCGGTCAGTAGGGCGAAAGCGACGAAAACAAATGCCATCAGCCTGACCATACGGAGAGGAGCCGGACCCGCCGACAGATAGCCGGGCAGTCTGCTCTTGCTCATTCCACGACGCTCATCAACTTTCCGTCTCGCGTACATCGCGCACCTCCTAGGAGCTAGCTGTGGACCGCTGGTCCACTTATTCGACCCCAATCTATAGTGGCCCAAGGACAGCATCCCAGCCGTTCCCGGATCGTTTCATCAACGTTTGTTCGTCCCCGATCCCCTGACCGCGGCGGCAGACTGATGGCGCCAAACCGCCTGGGTCTGAGCATTCGTCGCAGCACGCGGCCCCGTGGCTGGTGCTGCTTGCGAGGACTCTGGAGTTGCGTATACTCGAGATCGGAAGAGCGAACGGCGGGACGACGCGCGATGGCGCGCGGCTTGGAAAGCCTGCCACCTATGGGGCATGCCGCTCCGAGCAGTCACCGTCAACCATCGTGAGAGGGGATCTACCATGCGAGAGGTCGTGCCGGACGTCTATCTGATCGAGGGGCTGCGCGGTGCCAACGTGTACGTACTCGACTCGGACGACGGGGGGATGCTGGTGGACACCGGCCTGACCAGCGATGTCCCTGAGATCGTCGCGCAGTTGCAAAAGGGAGAGCATTCTCCGAACGAGCTGCGAGGGATTGTCCTCACCCACGCCCACGGCGATCATACCGGCGGCGCGGCGGCGCTCGCGCACCGGTCCGGCGCGCAGGTCATCGCCCACCGGGATGACGCACCCCTCATCGAGGGGACCCGACCACTCCAAAGCGGTTCCTTCGTGGCGCGGGTGTTGATCTGGCTCGGCGAACATCTCCTGTTCCGGACCCCAACCTGCCAGGTCGACCGGGCGGTGGAGGACGGAGATGTGATCGGGGCGCTGGGCGGCCTGGAGGTGGTCCACACGCCAGGGCACACACCGGGAAGCATATGCCTGTACCAGGCCAGCCGTAGGATTCTCTTCTGCGGAGATGCCCTCTTCAACAGCAGCCCGATGACGGGACAGCCGGGGCTTGCGCTCCCCCTCCGGTTGGTATCCGCGGACAACGCCCAGGCTCGCGAATCGGTGCGGCGGCTTTCTGAGCTGGCGGTTGACGTGCTCTGCTGCGGTCACGGGGAGCCAATCCTGACGGGGGCAAATCGGAAGATAGCAGCGCTGGTTGAGGACGCGAGCGGCTAGCGCCCGCGGAGAGCCGTGGGGCCAGCCTGTGCCAAGCCCGCCGCCGGATTGGGGCTTAGGGCTTGCATCTGAAAGCTTGTCGGACGCTCATCCAGCGTCAGCGTAGGCAGAGGCTGGTTCGTGCTCCGAGGAATCCAGCACCTTTGTGCCCCCATCGGCCATCAGCATCGTCACACGCCCCAGACCGCCCTTGCGGGTTCGCCCCTTCTGATGTAAAGTCAGAAAGGTCGCGGATCCTCCCGCCTCGCCGCTCACGAGAAATACGTGACAGCCGGACACGGGGCGACGGTGAGCACTCAGCCGCCATCCCCCCGTGAACAAGTACCATCAAGCACTTCTGTCCGTCTCGTAAGCCCGACCCGCACGCGTCGATGATGCATCGAGGACCGTCGCGTCACCGCGTGAGCGGTTGAGTCCTTTCTCTATAGATCACGTCACAGGCCCTTTCGAGCACCTGTCAAAGAGGCACCGCCGGCCATTCAGGAGGTCTTATGTCAACCCCTCGTTGTGAACGCTGTGGCAACGTGGTATCCCCAACCTCGGAGTTCTGCCCTGCCTGTGGGCACCCCCTGGGGCCGCCCGGACGCCAAGGCACGGCCCACCGCACCGCCCGCCTGCGGATCCGGGCGATGGATGGGCGGGAGCGCGACGTACCACTCAACCGCGACGTGCTGACCGTGGGACGGGGGAAGGAGAACGATATTGTCCTCCCCCTGCCCTACGTCTCCACCCACCACGGACGGTTCCAGTTCCAGCGCGGCGTGTGGCACTACCGGGACCTGGACAGCACGAACGGCACCTTCGTCAACGGACGCCGGTCGCCCGGCGGCCCCCTGCGCGACGGCGACGTGCTCCGCATCGGCCATCCCGACGGCGGATCGATCAGCCTCACGTTCTATGCCGGGCAGGAGCGACAGACGCGAGGACAGCGCCCCATGGGCTCCATGCGCATGGGCACGCTGACGCTCCCCCCGGGCCGCGTATTGACCATTGGGCGCAGCCCCCAGGCCGATTTCCCGCTCGACTCGCCCGTCGTCTCTCGCTACCACGCGCGCGTCGAGCGCACGCCTCAGGGCGCCACCTTGACCGACCTGAACAGCACCAACGGCACCTTCGTCAACGGCCAGCGCGTCACCGGCGCTCACCGGCTGAAGGACGGCGATGTGGTGCAGATTGGTCCCTTCACCCTGATCCACAGCGGTGAGAAGTTCCAGAAGTACGCCGCGACGGCCGGCGTGCGGCTGGATGCGGTCGGACTGGTGCGCGAGGTCGGCCCACCCAACCGCCCCAAGCGGATCCTCAACGACATCAGCCTGTCGATCGCGCCGCGGGAGTTCGTGGCCGTGGTGGGCACCAGTGGGGCCGGGAAATCGACCCTGGTGATGGCGCTGAACGGCTTCACCCGCGCCGACGGCCACGTGCTCGTCAACGGCGATGATCTCTACCGCCACTTCGACCTCTACCGCACCATGGTGGGCTACGTGCCACAGGACGACATCGTCCATCAGGACCTCACCGTCGTCGACGGCCTGCGCTATGCGGCACGCCTGCGCTTGCCACCGGATACCACGTCCCGGGAGATCGAACGGCGTGTCAACGAGGTGCTGGAACTGGTGGAGATGGTGGGCCAGAAGGATCAGCTGGTGACGAGCCTCAGCGGGGGGCAGCGCAAGCGCGTCAGCATCGCCGCCGAGCTCTTGGCCGAGCCCAATTTGTTCTTCCTCGACGAGCCGACGTCGGGCCTGGATCCCGGCCTGGAGAAGAAGATGATGTTCACTATGCGCCGCCTGGCCGATGGAGGGCGCACCGTGATCCTGGTGACCCACGCCACCGCGAACATCATCCAGTGCGATCACGTCTGCTTTCTGGCGCAGGGACGGCTGGTCTACTTTGGTCCGCCCCAGAAGGTATTCGACTTCTTCGGCGTCACCACGGGCGACTTCGCCGACGTCTACGAATTGCTGGACGACCCTGACCCGGCGGTGGCGAAGGAGAAGGCTGGCCGGTGGGAACAGCGGTTCAGGCAGTCCCCCCACTGCGAGGCCTACGTCACCGGCCGCCTGCGCCGCCTGCGTGAGATGCGAGAGGAAGCGACAGCCGCCCCCACTCGGACCCGGCCCAGGGTAAACGCATTGCGGCAGTGGCTGGTGCTGAGCCGCCGCTACCTCGATCTGGTGTTGAGCGACAAGCTGCTGCTGGCCGTGTTGATGGGCGTGATGCCCATCATCGGTGCACTGGTCCTCCTCATCGCGCAGCCCGACTGGCTGGTGGGCAGCAGCGCCGCCGAGATTGAGCGCCAGCTGGCCGAAGGGCTGGCGGGAGGGCAGACCGCCACATACCGGGTGGTCTACAACACTCAGCGACTACTCCACATGCTCTCACTGGCAGCCATCCTGCTGGGCCTCTTCGGCTCCGTGTACGAGATCGTCAAGGAGTGGTCCGTCTACCAGCGGGAGCGGATGGTCTCCCTCCGCATTCTTCCCTACCTGGGGTCGAAACTCGCGGTGCTCGGAGGCTTCGCCCTGATCCAGTGTCTGCTCCTACTGCTCGTGGTGAGCATCCGCGTCGCCCTACCCGGGCGAGGCGTGCTCCTCCCCGGCCCGCTGGAAATGTACATCACGCTCGTGCTGGGGACAGTGGCGGCGGTCACGTTGGGGCTGCTGATCTCCGCACTGGTGCCCAACCGGGATGCCGTGATCTACCTGGTCTTCCTGGTGCTGTTTTTCCAGATGATTTTCTCCGGGGTGATGTTCGATCTGCCGGGGTTCACGGACAAGCTCTCCGTCTTCACCTTCACCCGCTGGTCGATTGAGGCTCTGGGCTCGACCGTGAACGTGGAGGCGCTCAACGAGCTCACCCGCATCCGCTTCCTACCCGATCCAGTCACGGAGACCGTCTCGATGGACATCGAGCGCCCCGACGATGACTGGGAGCCGGTGACGGTGATGACGGTGACCCGCGAGATCGCGGTTCCGGTGGGGCCGGGCGTCACCCAGACGATGCTCATATCCGTGCCGCAGGTCACGGTGAACGACGTGGTCAGCGTCACGGAGACGATCACAGACACGGTGACCGTAGAGCCGGCGGCGACGGACGTGTTCACGGAGGAGGATTTCCAGGTGAATTATGCCCCCACGCCGGGCCATCTGCTGCTCAGCTGGGGGTTGTTGTCCGTGTTTGGCGCCGTGTTCGGGAGCGCCGCAGCGCTGGTGCTGCGGTCGAAAGACGTGGGCTAGGCGCCGGCAGCCAGCCAATCGTGACAGGGGGGCCACCGTATGGACATCTCGATTCGCGAGGCGACAGAACGGGACTTCGAAGCCCTGTGCCTCATCATTGAGGAGGTCGACCGGATGCATCGAGAAGTGCTGCCCCGCCGCTTCAAGCCGCCCGCGGGCCCCGTGCGCGAGCCCAGCTACATTCTTCAGGCAATACGGGCGCCGGAGGTCGGCCTCTTCGTCGCCCAGAACGCAGGTCAGCTGGTGGGGTTCGTGCACGTGATTGTCAGAGAAACGCCGGATGTCGCGATCCTCGTGCCGCGCCGCTACGCGGTGGTGGACAGCCTCGCCGTGAAGGAGGGCATGCGCCGCAAAGGAGTGGGGCACGCATTAATGCGGAAGGCGGAGGCGTGGGCCGCGGGCAAAGGCGCCTCGTCCGTGGAGCTGACGGTCTATGCCTTCAATCAGGCCGCGGAGCAGTTCTATGAGCAGCTGGGGTATCAGGTGTTGACGCATCGGATGACAAAACGGTTGGGCGGCGCTGCTGGATTGCCGGCGGAAGGATCGCAGTAAGGCTTGGACCCTCCGAAGCGCGTAACCCATCGAACGGCCGCGCCGCGCCGGGTCCGTTCACGGACGTCGCCGATCCGACCGGGTACCGCGGCCAACGCGCGCTCTCCCGCACGCCGAATCCTGGCCCCTTAGCGAAGTGCGCCTAGCCACCGACCTGGGGAGCAGATGTGCCAGCCGTTCCCGCCTATGGGATCTTGTTTCAGGCATGCCAGGCCTTAGTTCTCCTCCGTGTCAACCCAAAAGATATCTGGGGCAACAATCTTATGAAAGTAACATCATCAAATGAGGGAACGAGACCCTTTCGGTAACATTTCGGGTGAATGAACACGTGGAGTTGACGAGTGGTGGATTTGCATTAGAATAGCGGATTCGTTTTGCCGCCCCGAGCGGTCCATCTTGAGCCACAGCGCTGATGGGAGACAATGCACCACCAATACGCCCCCTGCTCAGGGTACTTGCCTGCCTTGGCAGCCGTGATGGCCGCGCCCAGCATCCGCGCCTGGCGCCGGCCTGACCTGCCGGGTGCGCTCTCGTTCCCTCTCCTCACGCCAATAGCACCACAGCCGCCGGGTTGGCCCCTGCCAACTCTGCGGCACCTATGCCCATCAGGGCCCCTGCCTCGCCGCAGTCTGGCCCTGCTGACGAAGCTGGCCGCATCCCTGAAAAGAACCCGGTTCGAAAGGGCCCTCAACGACGGAGACCGGGCCCAGGAAGTGTGACCAACGAGGAGAGATTGATGAGACGCTCACGTCCGCTCGGGCCGTTGCTTGTTGCCCTATCCGCGCTCGCCGTGGTCCTGCTCGCCTATCCTCTCAGCATCGCCGCCAGTACCTCGCCGCCCTTCGGCCAGGACCCTGTGAAAGCCGCCTGGCGGCGCGCGCAGGACTCGGGTGTCTACCGCTTCAGCACGACCATCGTCCAGAAGACGCACCCCGCCCCAACCTTGGCCAATGTGGGGCGCACAAGCCGCGAGGAGCGCACGTACCTCGAGGGCGAGACGAATCTGCCCGAGAGCACCCTGCAGATGACCCTGTGGCGCAATGGCGGCAGCGTGATGAAGCGCGGCGACGGTGTGGAGCTGCGTATCGACGGTGACCGTGCCCAGGGCCGCGAGATTGGCGGGCTCTGGCACGAGATCGATGCGGACGCCGCTGCCTTCGCGCCCGGCAACGACCTCATGGCCTACCTCGTCGGCGCCAGAAACGTGCGCCAGGAGGGGACGGAGCGCCCCACCAGCTTGGGGTCGGAGAGTGACCGGCAGGTCGTTCGCGGCACGCGGTACGTCTTCGACCTTAACGGCCGCGAGGTTGCTGACTATGTGCGCGACCAGCTTGAGGATCACATGCGCGAGCACGGCTACCTCCCGTCTGGCTTGCACCTCGATTCACCCGACCAATTCCGAGACGCCATCGGCGCCGGCAAGGTATGGGTCGATGGGGACGGGCTTCCTATGCGACTGTACGTCCACATCGAGTATCCCCAGCAGCGGGACGGCGAGCGCGTGGAGGCAGACGTCGAGACCGACTTCTTCAACTTCGACCGCCGGCACCTTGCGGCTGCCGAGCGCCCGCTAGCCCGTGTGAGCCGCACGCTGGGCCTGCCCCGCACCGCAGAGGAGGCCCGCAGACTGGGCCAGCAGACTGGCCTGGCCCTCGGGACGCTGGGCCTGCTTGGCTTCGTGGTGATCAACCGTCGCTCGAAGGCGATCTATGCGGCGTTCATCCTCGTCATCGTCAGCTCGATGGTCGTGACGCCGCTACTACAGAGCCAGCATGTCCATGCCTTCTCCGAGCGTCTGGCTGCGGAGCGTGCGGACCAGGCGCGCTATGCAGAGGAACAGCGGCAGGCCGAGGAGGCGCGTGAGGGGCTCTATGGCTCGGACTGGGATCCGCATCGACCATCGAGCGAGCGCAGCCTGGTCCGGGGTGAGAGCCTGTCCGCTGACTCCCTGTCCCTCGTGCCCGCTCGTGTCTCACCTGCCGAGTCCCGCGCCCAGGCTCTTGATTCCGGCACCGCCGGACCTCTGCAGGCGACGAGCGACGGCGGGGACGAGCAGCCCGACCCCGATAGCGACAAGGACGGCGATGGCCTGACCTACGCTCAGGAGGAGCGCCTGGGCACCGACCCCGATGATGTGGACACCGACAACGACCAGATCACCGACGACGCAGAGGTCGATGGGTTCACGTACGACGGACGTCTCTGGCACCTCGATCCGCTTAACCCCGATACAAACAACGACGGCCAGCTCGACGGTGTGGAGTGCCCGCAGCAGGTGCCTGAGACGGAGGGCAGTCTGTCGCCCAGAACCGCCGCTGGCAAGGTGCCGGCGTGCCAGAACACCGATGCCGCCGGCGAGCCGGTCGGTGACAAGGTGCCGGACGTGTTCGACCGCGACAACGACGGCGACGGCGTCCCAGACCGCGTGGACATCTCGCCCTATCGGGCGATGGACAACGATGGTGCCGCCTTCGACCAGCAGAATCCTCTCCTGTTCCAGGTGGACGATCTGGAGGCAGACAGACCCGTCTTTGTGGACTTCCAGCTGCGCCCGGAGAACGAGGATCACCTCTGGTACGCTCTCAACGTCCTTGACTGGCCCAGCGGTGACGAGCACGGCCAGATCCAGCGGAAGGCGGGCAACGACTCCACCTTCGCCGATGGTGCCGACTCCGACCAAGCCTCCGTGCCCAACGCTGACAACGGCGACATGCGCCTCATCCCCATGCTGGAGATCGAGATTCCGTTCAAGGAGGGTCACTACGGCAACCTGCCCGTCAAGTCCGGCGCGCCCGTCACCCGGACGGACGAGATTACGGTCGGTCAGTGGCTGGACACTGGCAAACTGACCCCATACGGCATCTCCGTGCGCGCGATCAACAACGACGGCGATCTGGCAGCCTATGTACCGCTCAGTCTGGTCCAGGACGAGACCGGCGGCGATCGCGTGGCGTTTTCAGGTCGCATGCACTACTGGCCAACGATCACGACCAGGCACAGCAGCTCCGCCACTCAGACGGTCGATTGGGGCCTCGCCCAGCAGGTGCGCCTCATCTGGATGGTGCAGATGCTGATCGACCAGAAGGACCAGGATGGGGAGTGGGAGCTGGACGTACCGCAGGTGGTGCGTGCCTACCCTGGGGAATGGACGCTTACGGGCCTTGGCGTGCAGGAGGACCACGGATTGGACGTCGCCATCACCTATGAGGTTCCGGAGAACGACGCGTACCTGGCCTACGACGACCCGCTGTGGGCGGTTGCTAGCGGCCTCGAGTCCAGCTTCCTGGGGGGCCGCGACCAGAACGGAAACGGGGTGCGGGACATCAGCATCGCCGAGATTGATGCCCGCTTCTCGTTCGGAAGTAGCGCCACCATCACCGAACGCTTCGGAATCTCGACCACCATTGAGCTGGAGACGGAGACCTACGCCTTCGCCCACGAGGGCCACGTCGCCCACGTCATGATGACGGATACCAAGCAGATCCTCGAGGGCGTCTTCAGCCCCTACGTGGATGTGGGCGCAGACGCCGTGACGCTGCTTTTCTCCCGGGAGACGCGCGACCGCGCGGCCGGTCTTGGCTCAAGCGACGGCGTGGTCTCCATCGACGGCAGCATGCTCACCGTAGATCTGAATCCAGACGATGTCCTCGTGCAGACCAGCGCCTACCTGAGCTGGGCCCCCTTCCGCTACGCGGGCGGGGCGTGGGAGTCATACCCCATCGACGAGTACCTGGACAGGCTGGAGGTGCGCCTCAAGGACGTCCTCGACGAGTACGAGGACGATGAGCGGTATGAGGACATCTTGGTCGGCCAGCTGTTGCTCGCCAAGTCCTACTACCTGACGCTCTACCGTGGGCTTCGGGAGCTTGTGGAGTGGGGGCCCGACCTGACGGAGCTGGCAGACCGAATGGAGACAGACGAGGAACTGGCGGATCGCTTCTCGCCCGCCGCGATTCAGCAGAGGGGCGGGCTGGTTGCCGCATGGGCCGGCCTGATGGGCAAGATCTTCTACAAGGTCGGCCTCTACCGCATCATATTCGCTGGCCCGCATCTGAAGCAGGGCGACATCTTCGCTGCCCTCGGGCGTTGGTACAAGGGCCAGAAGGCCGGCGCCGCCAAGCAATGGAGGACTCTGGGCAAGTACCGGCTGGCCACCGGACTGCTCCTTGTGGCCGGCGCTGTCGCGCTCTTCGTGGCGGCCGGCGTCCTGTTCTATGGCGAGACCTCCAAGGCCATCGACTTCATTCTCAAGGGCTTGAGCGCCATCTGGACCACGGCGGGCTCCCTCATCACTCTCACCAAGGCGGTCCAGTTGTACCAGCAGATACGGCGGGGCGTGACCACGTTCAAGGCGAAACTCGGCGCCTTCCTGAAGGATAGCGGCCTCTGGATCTTCTTGATCATCGCTGTCGCTGTCACCTGGGGCGTGTTCCTCTATCGCTGGCTCTCCTCTGGGGCGGAGGCGGGCAGCCTGGCCGCCAACGCGGCGGCGGCCGCGACCATCGCCGGGACCATCACCACGGTCCTGCTGTTTGTCCTGAGCGCCATTCCTGTCGTGGGCCAGATCCTCACCGCCTTGATCTTCCTGATCGACGCCATCGCCATGGTCATCTGCGCTGCGACCGGCTCGGACAACTGGTTCTGTTCCCATGGGATCAGCGGCGCGATCTCTGCTGGCATCGGGTGGTTCATCTACAGCGCCAACGTCATGGTGCGCATTGATGACGAGGACCGGCTCTCGGTTCCCGACTTCGATCAGGATTTCCTGGATCCCGACAGGGGGCTTACCGCCGGGAATAGTCTGATCTTCAGTACGACCGTCCGGAGCTCGCTGGAGCTGATCCACTACTGGTACGACACGCACGATTGGAAGGCGGCGGCCTACAAGGGCCAGTACAGCGACGAGACGCTCGAATCCACCACGTTTGACTACAAGTTGCAGAGCGGGAAGTCGGATATCCACGCCAACCTGCACCGTGGTCAAATCTCCGGCGACTGGGAGGACGACGGCCGCCACCGCGTGGTGCTGGAGGAGAGCGCGGTGCGGCAGGTGCCCATTCCCACGGCGGGCATCAACCAGAACGCCTCGCTCTACCTGGCCGAGGGCTATGCGCTGCCCGTCCAGGAGTGCTGGTCCCTCGGCACCATCATCCCCATCCCCTACTGCAGGGTCCGCACCGAGAAGGGGACCAGTCACATCTATCTGGGTGACAACATATACTACGACGTCTTCCCGGCCAGCTTCGATGGCTTCTACGACCTGGTGGCGGAGGGCGGCGGTCAGGCGCTTAGCTGGAGCCAGGACACGGAGCTCTCCTTCCCCAGACTGAAGGACGCCGACGGCGATGGCCTGCGCAACACGGTCGACGATGGCGCCGATCCGGACGACACCGATTGGGACTGCGACGATGACGGTCTTTCCGACTTCTTCGAGCTTCAGATCGGGACGGACCCGCAGGATCGCGACACCGACAGAGACGGCCTGTCGGACCGCGAGGAGGTGATCCTCGGCAGCGACCCCACACGAAAGGACGGAGACTACGACGGTCTCACGGACGATTTGGAGGTGGCGGGGTGGGACCTCGTGTATGGCTTCAGCGCGGACGGTCAACAGCGGCGCGCCTGGGTCACCTCAGATCCTTCGAGCATCGACGCCGACCTGGACGAGCTGACGGACCTCCAGGAGCAGGTTTTCGGCTTCCACCCCCAGGTGCCCTCCGATCCCCACATACTTAAGCTGGAGTCGCAGGTGCGCGAGGAGAATGCGCCGCTGCTCCTGTTGCGCCTCGATGAGACCGCCCACGCCAGTGCCTTCCGCGACGACTCTGGATTCGCCAACAACGGCATCTGCGCTGGCGACGCGTGTCCGGCAGCCGGGCATCTGGGGAGGCACGGGAACGCGCCGCAGTTCGACGGGTCTGCCATCACGGCCGACACTGTTGTCGAGAGCCTCGTCGGCAGCGGTGGCCATGCGCTTTCGTTTGGCGGCTGGGTCTATCCCAAGTCCATCACAGGCACGCAGGAGGGGCTTTTCACCTTCGAGACCAAGACGGGCGAGGATGTCTTCCACCTGAGGTTCGATCCCAGCAGTCGGAAGTTCCTGTTCCACGCCCCTGACCTTGACGCTGACGCGGAAAGCGGTCCCTACGCCACGCATCAGTGGCACCACGTCTTCGCCGTGATCAAGGACGATGCCAGCGGTCAGCTATACGTGGACGGCGACCTTGAGCGTACTTTCTCAACGGCCCTGCGGCCGGCGGCGGGTGGGCGCTTCAGCCTGGGCCAGGCGTGGGATGGCGACACGGCCAGCGACTTCTTCTTTGGGCTCATCGACGAAGCCCTGGTCTTCGACCGGGTGCTGTCTGAGGGGGAGATTGAGGCGTTGATGGCCGGTCGCTACAACCCCGAGGACCTGGTCGTGAGGCCCGGGGATCCGCTATTCTACCAGGCGAGCGTCGAGAACCAACTCCTCGGCCGCTATGCCCAGGGCTTGCTGAGCACCAGTTTCCCCGTCGGCTTCTCCGAGATCCCGCCGGTTGACTTCATTCTCCAACCGCAAGAGGAGCATGTGTTGACCGGCACGGTGCGGGTGGCCGAGACGGCCACGACGGGCGTCTACAGCCTGACGCAGGAAGTCGACGCCATGATCAGGAACTGGTATGCAGCCTCCGGCGAGGCCGACATGCTCCTCCATCTCGACGAAGAGTCGGGGGCCACGACCTTCGCCGACAGCTCGGGCAACCAACCGCCGCGTGATGGCGTCTGCTCCGGCGGCTCCTGTCCAACCGCGGGGGAGGACGGGCTCTACAATCGCGCGCTCCGCTTCGACGGGGCGGACGATTTCGTCAGCGTGGAGAAGGCAAACACTGACAATCCGCAGGTGTTGACAGTCGCCGCCTGGGTCAATCCGGATACCCTGACCTCTGGCGAGATCCAGCGCTTCGTGACGCTCAATGGCGAGAAGGCCGTGTTGCGCTACGACGGCGCCAGCGGGACGCGGCAGCTTCATTTCTATATGAAGATTGGCGGCAGCCTGCGCTCCATCCGGGCGAACGACGCGCTGGAGGAGGACGTCTGGCAGTTCGTGACCGGCACGTATGACGGCAACGTGATGCGGCTCTACCTGGATGGGACGCAGGTGGGCGAGCTGACCGTCGCCGGGGACGTGACGGGCGAGGATGGCGTCCGGCTCAGCCATCCCAGCGAGTCCTTCCACGGCTTGATGGACGAGGTGGTCATCTTCCCGCGCGCGCTTACCCCGCTGCAAGTCCAGGAGCTGTATCACCGGCCGGTGCTCCATCTGGCGTTCGACGAGAGCGGCGGTGCCACAGACTTCGAGGATAGCTCAGGCTTCGAGAACGACGGGAGCTGCGCCGGGTCCACCTGCCCGGGGACGAGCGTCGAGGGCGTGCTCGGAACCGCCCTTGACTTCGACGGCGATGACGACGCCGTCCGCGCCGACGGCGTGGCAAACGACGTGGCCGGCGGGGCCTACTCGGTGGGCGGCTTCTTCCGGCTGACGGGCGACAAGGGGCCGCATCCGACGCTGTTTGACTTCAGCACGCCTGGCGGCTGGTTCCGGGCCGAACTCAATGCCACCAACTACGAGTCGAGGAAGGCCCAACTCTGGTACTACGACCCGGGTCAGGACTGGCGGGTCTACGGCGACGGCTGGCTGGAATGGGATCGCTGGCACCACGTGATGCTCGTGGTCGAAAAGGACGGGGATGGACACGTCTATCTGGACGGTGAGGAGGTGATCACGTTCACCACCACGACGCTACCCCAGAGTGAGGATCGTTTCACCGTTGGACACGGTCCAGGCTACAGCACCCCATTCCAGGGGCAGATTGACGAGTTTGTGGCGTATGGTTTTGCTCTCTCCCCCGAGGAGGTGGAGGCCCTTTACCAGGCGGGCACAACCATGCTCCGACTACCCCTCGACGACCCACCCGGAGTGCGCTTGTTCGAGGATACGCTCGGCCAGCACGACGTCCGGTGCGGGGCCGAGGGGGGTTCAGGCGACCACTGTCCGACCGTGGGCGTGGCCGGGCGGGACAACTTCGCGCTCCGCTTTGACGGCGGCGCGGACGGCGCCGGCGACTACGTGGAGGCCATCGAGATGGCCAGCGGCGAATTGCGGGCCCTGACCATCGCCACCTGGGTGAAGCCACTCTCCCTGCCCTCGGGCGAGATCATGCGCTTCGTCACCCTCGGGGACGACCGGGCCGTGCTGCGCTACGATGGCACACAGGGGGTCGGACAGCTCCACTTCTACGTCAAGACCGAAGCTGCCTTCCACCATCTGCGCCTCGACGGCGCGCTGGACGCAGGCGACTGGCACCACGTGGCCGGCGCCTACGACGGGGCCGAGATGAAGCTGTACCTTGACGGCAGTCTGGCTCTCACCCGGACGGTGGAGGGCAACGTGGCCAGTGTCGACACGATTCTGCTCAGCCACGAGAATGAGACGCTGCACGGCCTGCTCGATGAGGTGGCCGTCTACCGGCGTGCTCTCAGCGGTGAGGAGGTCGAGGCGCTCTACCGCGCCCCGCCGGAGATGCTCCTCACCCTCGACGAAACGGGGGGTGATGCGTTCGAGGACAGCTCGGGCAATGAGCATCCCGGGGCGTGCTCCGGCGACACCTGTCCCGGCGTGGGCGTCAAGGGGCAGCTCGGCCTGGCGGCCAGCTTCGACGGCGATGACGACCGCATTGACGTCGCCGTTGACTCCGAGGGCAATGAGAGATTGAACCCGGGGGACGAGATGACCCTGTCCGCGTGGGTCAAGTTGACTGACGCCGCCGTAGATCAGAAGATCGTCGGCAAGGCGGATGGCGCGACCCGCGGGTACGTTCTGGGGGTCGAAGACGGCCAGATCTATCCCGAGGTATGGGACAGTGGCAGTCCCGCGACCCACTACTACACCCAATGCGGGGTCATCAACGCAGGCTATTGGGCCCACCTGGCGATGACGTGGGAGACGGGCGGCCAGATGGTGGCCTACATCAACGGTCAGGAGGCCTGCCACGTGGGTGCCGGTTCAAACCCCGTGGGCCATACCAGCACCTCTTTCCCGCTGCGCGTAGGCGTCGCGCCGTGGACCTTCAATGGCTTCCCCGCCAACGGGCGCATCGACCACGTCACGCTCTACCGCCGGGCCCTTTCCGCGGATGAGATGCACGCCCTGTTCGATCTACAGTCGAAGTGGGTCGAGGAGCGTGACAGCACGCCGATCACCGTGGATGTGGACGAGCCCTCCTCAGTCCTGGTCTCCAATGACAGGTACCGCCCCAATCGGGAGCTGCTGCTGCTCGTCACCGCCGAGGATCCGACGTCCCAGGCGGCGATGGCCGCCCTGGGTGTCAGCACCGACGACGGCACTTCATTCGTCTGGCAGGGTGCGCCTCCTTGCAAGGACGCCACTGGGGATGCGGCATGGTGCCCCACCTTCGATCCCACCGACACCGGCGAGGGCCGCTATCTGCTCCAGACCATGGCCATCGACAGCGTGGGCAACGTCGAGACACCCTCGGGCTACGACGAGTTCCTGGTGGACGACACGCCGCCCAACCCCGCTACAGCCATCGCCGAGGGAACGATCCTCGCGGCCACGCGCATGCCGACAGACACCTGGCTGGTCCCTGTGTCCGGCGCCGTCTCCGACCCTGACATCCTGGGCACGAGCGAGCCGGGCAGCGGCCCGGCGGGTGTCCTGGTGCGGTTAACCGCCATGGCCCATCCCACCGACACGTTGACGCCGCGGGCGATGGCCGTGGACGGCAACGACTGGCAGGGCAGCTTCCCGCTGCGGTACGCGGACGCCAGCGGCACCTACACGCTTTCCGCTCAGGCCATTGACGCCGTCGGCAACACTGGCCCGTTCATCGACCTGACCACCGTGCGGCTCGATACGCGGCCGCCCGAGGTCGGCCTGGATCCCGTGCCCGGGCCTGTCACCACCACCATCACCAGCACCCTGACCCTCACAGGCCTGGTGACGGAGACGGGTACGGCGAACACCGGTGTCTCCGCCGTGGAGATCGGCTTCCTGCCGGGCGCGCGCGCTGACATCGATGGCCTTGTGACCGAGCTGCATCTGGACGAGGCCAGCCTGCCCGCGCCCTTCTTCCGAAACGAGGCCGGCTCGCCCACCCTGGTGCCCTGCGAGGGGAACACCTGCCCCACCGCCGGCGCGGAGGGGCAGTGGGGCTACGCCGCGGACTTCGACGGCGACAACGATCGCCTGATCGTTGACGGTGTGGGGGCGCGGCTCACCAGCGGCGCCCTCTCCTTCGGGGCCTGGGTCTACCCGGATGGCGGCGGCGGGGTGCTGCTGAACTTCCAGCCCGGTGGCGCCAGTGGAGGGGGGACGCTAAGGATTGGGTGGGACGGCTCACGCTTCTACTACAGCGATGGCACCCCTTCTGTCTATAGCGATTGGATTAACGCAGGGCAATGGTACCACGTGGCGGTCACCACCGAGGAGGATGGCCATGGGACGCTGTACGTCGATGGCGTGTCGGCCGCAACCTTCGAAACGACCGTCCGACCGGCCAGCGATGACGATCTCTGCATCGGTCACCTTTGGATGGCCGCTAGCGTCGCCGGGCATCACTTCGACGGGCGTATCGATGAGGTCTTCGTCTACGACCGGGCGCTGGGCGCGGAGGGGATACGTGACCAGTATGCCGATACAGCGCCCGACTCTTCCGGTCCGGGCGTGCTGAACACCACCTGGCGTTATACGCTCCCCGATACGCTGGACGGCATCTACCAGATCAATTTGCGCGGGGTCGACGTCTACGACAACCAGAGCCGGCCCTCCGATTGGAACACCCGCTGGAGCGGCATCATCGACACGCAGGCCCCGCGCGCCAGCATGACGGTCCACGAGGAGACCTCCTACCTGGGCGTCCGCACCACCTACACCTGCTGGGCGCGGGACTTCAACCTGATCTGGACGTCGGAGGCGCATCCTGAGTACGACTTCGACTGTCCTTGCCAGGAGCTAGCACCCCAGGCCACGGTCTACACGCCTACGTACTTCCACGAGGTTTCCCCCTGGTACGCGGACACGTTCACGGACACTAACCGCCTCTACGAGCTGGTGGGGCGCTGCACTGTGCCGGGCGCGGCGCCGAGCGGCACCGCGGTGCAGGCTTGCGACGCCCACGGGCACTGCCGGCAGGCGACTGCCGATTTGTCGGAGAGCTCCATCCCCGACGTGACGTATTCCGAGGTGCTAACCCCAACTATACACGCCGTGATCAGCACCACGACGCCCATTAGTGTGGCGGGACGCGCCTACGCCGGGGACTACCTGAGCCAGCTCGAGTTCACAGCCGACGGGGCCGTGATCGACACCCACATGTGGCCCTGCCCTTCGAACCCCAACGTTGTGACCCAGACGACGTGGGCCTCGACCTGGGCAACGGTCACGGAGGGTGTGCACACCCTCGATTCACACGCCGTCGCTTGTGGAATCGACCCCGACGAGCAGGTGTTTCACCGCCCGGTTGAAGTGATCGTGGATGCCACACCCCCGACGCTGGCCATCACGCCGACGTTGCTCACGACCACCCACCGGCTTGGCCAGGGCGTTGTCGCCCTGTCGGGCACCGTCAGCGATACCCTGGGTATCCGCGCCGTCCAGGTCAGCGTCGATGGCGGGGCCTGGGAGGATGCCTGGCACTACGGGGAGGCCTGGCAGCTCGACTGGTACCTGGCCAAGGACCCGGCGGGGGAGCCGTACACCGTCACCGCACGCGCCGTCGACCTCGCCGCTCACACCACACTTGTGACCGAGACGGTCACCGTCGACCTCGTGAGGCCCAATCCCATCACCCTCACCCTCTCTGCCGACGGACAAGTCGTCCCGCCCCGCAGCACCCTGACCGCACCGCTGCCCGTGGACCTGGTGCTGACGTGGCTCACCTCCACCCAGCGGACGGATCTGGTGTACGACGTCTCGTGGACGGTCTACACCGACACCGGCAATGTGCAGCGGATCACCCAGACGCCGATCCCGCACACCGGCCCGTTCACCGCCACATACCAGGCGGATCAGGCCCAGCGGATCGTGCCGAAGATCGTGAGTCGGTTCGACGACGGCAACCGTCAGGCGGACGTGTACGGGAGCATCTACGTCGACGGCCCGCTGACGCCTGACGTCATCACCCTCGCGGCCGCGCCGGGCGAGCGGCGTCCCTATCTGGGCTGGATGGACAGCGGCTGCACCCAGATGGGCGTCGACTGCCGCGCCGAGCAGAATGCCCCGGGCAGCGCTGCCATCGACGACCAACTGGAGCTCTACGTCACGTGGGATTCGGAGGCTCTGCGGATGGCATGGACCGGGGCCAACTGGGACTACGCCGGTGATCTCTTCATCTACCTCGATACCACGGCGGCCTCGGCGGCAGCTACGGCCTACCAGGAACCGTTCGGCGGGCCGGGCGGCGGATGGATCGACTTCTCCTCTGTAGGCCTCCCCTCGCTCGAGCTATTCAACGACCTGTTCGAGCTGGGGGTCGGTGCCGTCAGCTTCGGCCCCGAGACCCTTATCTGGGTCGAAGACAGCGACACGGCCCACTTCCTGACCTGGGACCCGACGGATAAGGAGTGGCAGCCGACCGACCTCGGCTGGGACGGCGACCTCCTCTCCCCCGACTACTACCGCTTCGACGAGGGGCTGCACAACGGCCACACCGACCTCTACCTGCCCTTCTCCGAGGACGTGCTCGACATTGAGAACCCTGGCAGCACGCCGCTGGCACTGATCGCCTTCGCGACGGAGGAATCTCCGGAAGCCTCCCCCCAACCGCTGAGCGTGTGGGGCACCATGCCGCCCATGAACCTGGTCAACAGCGGGCGTGTGGTGGACACTCTGGAGTTCGCGCCGGACGATTACTCGATGGGGCTGCCCCAGGTGTACGCCTGGGACAACCTCGGGCCGGGCGTCTGTCCCAACAACGCCTTCGGGGACGCGGACGTGCAGGTCGGGCTCTCGGCCGACCCGTCCGGTGCGTCCTATGGTGTCCTCGCCGACGATCTCTTCTGGCTCTGGGAGGAGCTGCCGGAACTGCCGGATATCAGCAAGCTGGACGATTTGCAGCTCCCCACGACGCTGGGTGAGGTCGAGGCGTTGCTGGACTATGTCGAGGAGCTGCAGGAGGGTCTGGAGGAGCTCTTGGCGTTCGACGTGAGCGAGACGCTCAGCTTCATGGACCTGGCGCACCCCACCGTAGGCGACGGTGATACCATTAGCTACACCCTTCACTACGTGAACCGGGGCCGCGACACCGCCACCGATGTCGAGGTCTACGCCATAGGCCTGTACGGCCTCCGTCTCGGCAGCGGCATCACCGAGGTGATCTCCCTTGGCGACCTGGAGCCAGGCCAGACAGGACAGCTCACCTTCGAGGGCTACGTCGATGTGGCCAACGCCTATAACCTCTGCTTGCAGCTGAATCCCCATGCCGCCTGCCAGGAGATACCCTCCCTCGACCCAGGCCTTTGCGATCCCTTCGCGCAGTGGGACCAGCTATGTCAGCCCTTCCGGGAGCAGCGGGTGGCCCTGGTCGCGATGGTCCGAGGCGGAAACGGTCTGATGAACCCGTCGGACCTCCTGCTGGTACACCACGGCGTGGACACCCAGCCTCCTGTCTTCTTCGACATCCAGCAACCGGAGCTCTTCGTGGCGCCCGGGGAGAACACGCTGCGTGGCTATGCCTATGATGCGACCGGCGTGGGCGCGCTGTCCTTCCATCCCGCCGGTGGTCCGGTCTGCGTCGACTCCACCCCGACCGACGGCCTCTGGTCCTGCTCATGGAACGCCACGACGGCCTACGGCACGCTACCGCCCGATGGCCACGCCTTCGGACTTCAAGTGCAGGCTGAAGATCGCCACGGCTATATTAGCGACTGGACCGGACCGCGGACCCTGATCATCGATGCGGTGCCGCCGACCGTTACCTTCTCCGCCGAGACCACGGCGGCCTACAGCGGCACCGTGGTCAACGGCTCGACGCTTAACTTCACTGGCCTGATCACCGACAACCATGCCATCGGCGGCATTGAGGTCTGCCTCAGGGCTGAGGGGGGCGTTGAGGAATGTGGAGCCGCCAACGTGCAGGTGACCAGTCTGGTCTCTTCCACTGCGATGTACACGGACGCGCAGTCTGCCGCGATCCCGCCGTGTGGTGGAGGCGGCATCGCGCGCACCTTCGATGTCGCCGCCGACTTCACGCTCGGCGAGGTGCGGCTTGGCATCAACGCCGACCACGCACGCCGGAGTGACATCTCGGCCACCCTCACCTCGCCCACGGGGCCGTCGGTGCAGGTGCTCGGGCCCCCGGCTTGGTTGCCTCCTGCTGAGCAGAACCTGGACGTGCTCCTCTACGACGCGGCGACTGCCGGCCTGGACGATCTGGCGGGCGATCACGACCGCGACGAACCCCTCTTCGACCATGAAACGCGCCCCTACGAGCCCATGCGCGCCTTCCGTGGCGAGAACGCCGGGGGGACCTGGACACTCTCCATCTGCGATACCAATCCGTACACCGACGACGGCACCTACAACGGCGCCCAGCTGGTCCTGAAGCCCCAGAACACGGCAGCGCGGAGCGGCCGCTGGACGTACAGCGAGGCGAATCTGGACGACCTTGATGGCGTGCCCTACACCGTGACGGTCGTGGCCTCGGATCTGGTCGGCAACGCAGCAGACCCCATCTCATTGACCTTCGAGGTCGACAACGTCGCGCCGTCGCTCGAGATCAGCCGTGCCGTTGCCCTGACGGTCACCACGGCCAGCCGCCCGCCTGTGGACGTGCTGGCGGGGACCGCCCATGACGGCGGTCGCATCGTCAAGATGTACGCCTTCGTGGAGAGCCCCTTGGGGCACCTGAGCAACATGATGATCGGTCGAGACGACGGGGACGACTGGTGGTTCGAGCTGACGCCCGACGAAACGGGGCACTATCTGGTCTGGGTCAACGCCCGGGATGAGGGCTCGAACAGCGGTCGTGTCGGGGCCTTCGACGTCGAGGTGATCGCGGGGCCGGTGGCCAACGCCGGGACCGACCAGAGCGTCGGGTCCGGCGAGCTCGTCACGCTCGACGGCAGCCGCAGCTACGACGACGGGGATCCTCTTACGTACCGCTGGGCCCAGACTGGCGGGGTTGGTGTCACACTGAGCGACGCCGCGACGATCTCCCCCACCTTTGCCGCCCCTTGGGTCTCGGGGCCGCTGACCTTCACGCTCACGGTGACCGACACGACGTCGCTGAGCGACACGGACACCGTGGTCATCACCGTACGGAACGCTGATCTGGCGCTGGACAAACAAGTGACCAACTATACGCCGCGCTCCGGCGAAAAACTATCTTATGCCCTCACCGTGACCAACGCGGGTCCGGATGACGTCGTCGGGCTGGTCATCAGCGACCTGCTGCCGAGCGGCGTCACCTACCTCTCGGACGACAGCGCCGCGTACGACGGGAGCAGCGGCGTCTGGGCGGTGGGGGTCCTGACCCAGGGCCTGACGGCTACCCTCCGCATCACTGCCACGGTGGACGCAGTCACACCCGGCACGCTGATCACCAACACCGCCGTCATCACCAGGTCGAGGCTGCCCGATCCGAGCACGGACGACCACACGGCCCTGGTGGCCATCGCGGCCCAGCACCCCGACGCGGTGATCGCGAGCGTCACATCAGAGGGCGGCGGCACGCTCATCTACGTCAGCGCGCAGGGCTACACGACCACGGTGGAGATACCGGCGGGCGCTGTCAGCGAGACGATCACCATCATTCTCACGCCGCTCGACGGGCCGACCTATCCAACGGCCCCGTGGGCGTACGCCGGGCACGCCTTCAGGCTGGAGGCCTACCGGGGGCCCTATCTCATCCCAGGCTACGTCTTCCTGGCGCCGGTGGCGGTGACCATCCACTACAGCGATGAGGACATCGCGGAGATCGCGGATGAGGCGGAGCTCTTGATCCGGACCTGGGCGGCAGGCGCATGGGTGGACGCGGCCTGCGACGGCTATCTGCGCGAGTTCGGGGAGAACTGGCTGTCGACGCAGATCTGCCACCTCAGCGAGTTCGCGCTGCTGGGGCCGCACATTCGCGTTGCGGTCGGTGGGGAGACGCTGGCGGCGGCGCCGCTGGAGGTGCTGAGCCTGCCAGCAGCGCTGGCGATAACAGTGATGGTTCTGCTCCTGACGTTAGCCGCGGCCGTCGTCCGCCGCCGGGAATAGGTCAGGCAGGCGCTTGACACCAGGCCTGACTGATTGCAGAATCGGCCTTGACGCGTCGCACTGCCGCCAGCTTAGGTACCGGATCAGGATTGTCACCGCAAACAACTGGCCGGCGACACGGATTCGAACCGGCGATGAGTTCGAGAAGACGTTAGCTGCCAGGGGTCTCGGAACCTGGCAAGGACTGGACTCACTCTGCAAGCCTGGGGAAACGCCCCACGGGATGCGGCTGCGTCGTGTCGACCAGAATCAAGACCGTTCTTCGGTCCCCTTTCTATGCAGGAGGCTCCCATCCAACACCATCGGTGTCCACGCCGATGGTTCATCGGATCCGTCATTCTGCCGTTGATCGGCCTGACCATCATCCCCATCTCGTCTCAGGCCGCGCCCGATCATTCACCCCAGGCGGTAGTAGAACGCGCCTCGAAGCTGGCGGGGTAAACCGGCAGCGACCATTTCGCCTCGCGGGTGGAGCAGAAGACCTACCCCGCGCCGTCCATCGCCGACGCCGGGCAGAGCAGCCGCGTGGGACCCTCTACCCGGACGGCCGCACCGACCTGGTGGCGGAGACCTTCTTGATGCGCATCTGGCACAAAGGTGAGAACGTGGGCAACCCCATCGACGCCGTTGTGGCCCGGGTTGTGGGGCCGAAGCGCATGGTCGTGTTGGTGGCGGCCCCCGGGCAGCAGAACGACGACTTCACCGCCAGTCTCGCCCCGGGCAACGATCTGGCCGGATTCCTGACCGCGGCCCGGAACGTCAGGGCGTTGGAACGTCCTGGCGTTGAAGCGTTCGCCGTGCAGCGCTACGCGTTCGATCTCACCGGCCCTCTCCTGGCCGACGACATGCGCACCCAGCTCGAGGACCAACTCCGCCGAGATGGGAAGCTGCCCGCCGGCCTGCGCCTCAGCAGCGTCGAGCAGTGCTGCGACGCGATGGGCCGCGGCGAAGTCTGGATCGAGCCGGATGGTCTTCCCCTGCGGCTGACCGTCGAGATGGCGTATCCCCAGCAGAGGAACGGGGAGCGGGTAGAGGCCCAGATCTCCACCGATTTCTCGAATCTCAAACCGTTGGGCGGCGCTGCTAGATTGCGGGCGGAAGGCTCGAGGCGAGGCTCGGAACCTCCGAAGCACTGACCCCACTGGACGGCTGCGCCGCACCGGGTCCGTTCACGGAGGCCGCCGATCCGACCGGGTACCGCGACCAACGCGCGCTATCCCACACGCCGAATCCTGGCCCCCTAGTGAACTGCGCCTGACCACCGAACTAGGGGGCAGATGTGCCAGTCGCGCCCGACTTCGGGATCTTGTTTCAGGCGTGCCAGGCCTTAGATTTCCTTTCCACAAATCGGTCGAAATATGATACAATGGTCGGGTGTGGATGCCCGGACGCTGGCACCGCACGCATGCGTCGGCATCCCCCCAACCCGTAGAACGTTCACCACAAAGAGGCCGCATCGTTCACACGCTCGGCGATCACGACTACGACAACGAAGGGGGTGGCTCAACAACGCAAGACTGACCTGACTGCGGCGGGGGTCGTCTGTTCCAACGTGCCAGCGCCTCTGCGCCAAATAACCCAATCTCCACTATCCGAGGAGGTCCAAAATGAAGACCCATCACGTCATCATTGGTGCGGTGGTCACGGTTCTTCTCCTGCTGACCGGATTGGCTTATGCTCAGGGGACGGCCCCTGAGCGCGAGACGAACACACAGGCGCCCCTGGGGACCGCATTCACGTACCAGGGCCAGCTAACGGACGAAACAGGCCCCATCGACTGTACATGCGACCTCACATTCGCGCTCTACGACGCGCCGGGGAGCGGGACGCCGCCCACAGGCGGTACGCTCCTGGATGCTGTGGAGAAACCGAACGAGACAGTTGTGAAGGGCCTCTTAACCGTAACCCTCGACTTCGGCAGCGGCGTCTTCGACGGCGACGCCCGCTGGCTGCAGATCGCCGTAGACTGCGGCGAGGGCGCGGTGATCCTCAGCCCGCGTCAGCGCCTGACCCCGGCGCCCTACGCCCTCTACAGCATGGGGGCACCCTGGAGCGGACTTGCGGGGATGCCGCCGGGCTTCGAGGATGGGACGGACAACGACACCACGTACGCCCCGGGCCTGGGCCTGCACCTCACCGACACGACCTTCAGCGTCGATACGAGCATCGTCCAGCGGCGCGTCGGCCAGAGCTGCCCCACGGGCTCCTATATCCGCGAGATCGGCGCCGAGGGTACCGTCGTCTGCGAGCCGGACGATGCCGGCGCCGTAGGCGACTTCTGGTCGCTGACGGGCAACAGCGGCACGGCGCCCGGCACGCACTTCCTGGGCACCACCGACAATCAGGCGCTGGAGCTGCACGTCAACGGAGAGCGGACCCTGCGGCTGCAGCCCCACGGGACAAGCCCCAATGTGATCGCGGGCCACAGCGATAACCGTGTGACCGCCGGGGCATACGGCGCCACCATCGGCGGCGGGGGTCACTCCGGGATTTGGGAAGTCAATCGTGTCACTGATGCCTATGGCACCGTGGGCGGCGGCTCCCGGAACCAGGCAGGCGATGCGGACGGGACCGTGGAAGACCGACCTCACGCTACCGTGGGCGGGGGGGCCAACAATGTCGCCAGCGGAGAGAATGCCACCGTCGCTGGGGGCCGCTACAACGAGGCCGGCGGAGGGAATGCCGCCGTGGGCGGCGGATCGACCAACAAGATCAGCGCCAGTGCCCCCTACGCCACCGTGGGCGGGGGCTACAACAATAAGGTCAACGCATCAGCCGCGACAGTCGGAGGAGGATGGACCAACCTGATCACCGGAACTGGCTCGTACCCCACGGTCGGCGGGGGCTACAGCAATGAGGCCAACGGATCGGGCGCCACGGTTGCAGGCGGATACGACAACGATGTCGCGGGCAGCTATGCTACCGTCGGCGGGGGACAGACCAATACAGCCGCAGGTACCTGGGCGACCGTCGGCGGGGGCGACACGAACAAGGGAACCGCCAGGTCGGCCACGGTCAGCGGCGGAGACACAAACACCGCGGCAGCCACTTGGGCGACCATCGCTGGCGGCCTCGAAAACGTCATCACGGCCACTGGCACCGTGGCCACAATCGGCGGGGGCGAGGACAACACGGCGGCCGGAACCTGGGCGACCATAGGGGGGGGCGATCATAACACTGCCAGCCATAGCCACGCCACGGTCGGCGGCGGCCAGGCCAACGCGGCCGCCGGGTCCCGGGCTACGATCGGCGGGGGCAGGGACAACGTTGTCACCACAACAGCCGAATACGCCACGATCGGGGGTGGATACAATAACGAAGCTCTTGGTGACGAATCGACCATCAGCGGCGGACGATCCAACTCAGCCCTCGGCTGGCAAGCAGCCATCGGCGGCGGTCACGAAAACAGCGCGGGCGGAACCGCCGCCACCGTCCCCGGGGGCGCAGAGAACAACGCTGCGGACGCATACAGCTTTGCGGCTGGGTACCGGGCCAAGGCCGACGACTACGGCAGCTTCGTCTGGGCCGATTCCACCTATGCCGACTTCCA